>OFMK01000428.1_pt1 | contig 45274 bp, 47 predicted proteins | sample 1541781 | NCBI WGS metagenome assembly OFMK01 (sample SAMN04209250, study PRJEB22552) | human gut metagenome | biome: gut; material: feces | host: Homo sapiens | place: USA: Oklahoma
CGGGAATCCATATCCCATTTATCATCACGCCATGCGGCAATAATTTTAAGATCAGGGGCTAATGCCTTGATTCCCAATTCAAAGCGAATCTGATCATTTCCTTTTCCGGTTGCCCCATGGCAGATTGCAGATGCGCCTTCTTTGCGTGCTACATCAACCAGAGCTTTTGCAATTCCAGGGCGTGCCATTGAAGTTCCAAGCAAATACTTGTTTTCATAAACAGCGCCCGCCTGCACGCAAGGCATAATATAGTCATCACAGAATTCATCGGTAATATCGACAATATATAATTTAGATGCACCGGAATATTTCGCTCTTTCTTCCAGTCCGTCTAATTCCTCTCCTTGTCCGCAGTCTACACAGCAGCAGATAACTTCATAATCGTAGTGTTCTTTTAACCAGGGAATGATTGCTGTTGTATCAAGACCTCCGGAGTATGCTAAAACGACTTTTTCTTTCATTTTTAAATAATTCCTCCTAAATTTTACATATGTAGTTTTATCTGTCTATTAATATACTTGATCCGTTAGGTTTTTGCAAGATGTTTTTTTCTTTTCAATGCATATTTTTTGATAAAAAATGAATAAAACAAAAAATATATGCATATTTATGCAAAAGTATTGCATATTTTAAGATTCGGTTGTATACTAATGAACAATGATTTTGAGAGATAAATAAAGAAAAGAAGGAGATAAAAATGATTAAGGCAGGAATTATCGGATCAACCGGATACGCAGGTCAGGAACTTGTAAGAATTTTGACACAGCATAAGGATGCTGAAATTCTATGGTATGGCTCTCGAAGCTATATTGATCAGAAATATTATGATGTATTTCAAAATATGTTTGAAATTGTAGATGCTAAATGCCTGGATGATAATATGGAAGAACTGGCATCAAAAGTAGATGTGATTTTTACGGCGACGCCTCAAGGATTGTGCAGTTCTTTATTATCAGAAGAAATCCTTTCCAAAGTTAAGGTGATAGACCTCAGTGCGGATTTTCGGATCAAAGATGTAAAGCGCTATGAAGAGTGGTATGGAATCAAACATCAAAGTCCGCAATACCTTACAGAGGCTGTTTATGGACTTTGTGAGATAAATCGGGAAGCTGTAAAAAATGCACGGCTGATTGCCAATCCGGGATGTTATCCAACTTGTTCGATTTTATCCATTTATCCGGCAGCAAAAGAAGGGCTGATTGATATGAGTACGATCATTATTGATGCAAAATCCGGCACATCCGGAGCAGGAAGAGGGGCAAAGGTCAGTCAGCTGTATTGTGAAGTAAATGAAAATATAAAGGCTTATGGAGTTGCATCACATCGGCATACGCCGGAGATTGAAGATCAGCTAAGCTATGCATCCGGAGAAGATGTGGTATTGAATTTTACACCGCATCTGGTACCGATGAATCGAGGAATCTTAATCACCGCGTATGCATCCTTGAAAAAAGACGTTTCTTATGAAGATGTAAAAGCAATTTATGATTCTTATTATCAAAAAGAATATTTTGTTCGGGTGTTGGAGCAGAATGTCTGCCCAGAGACAAGATGGGTAGAGGGAAGCAATTATGTGGACGTAAACTTTAAAATTGATCCTCGGACCAACCGCTTGATTATGATGGGAGCCATGGACAATCTGGTGAAAGGAGCAGCAGGACAGGCGGTTCAGAATATGAATCTTATGTTTGGACAAAAAGAAACAGAAGGGCTGGAGCTTGTGCCGATGTTTCCGTAGTTGGAGAGATCATAAAGAAGAAGCAGGAAGGATAGAAAGAAGATGGAGATGAAAAAAATAGACGGTGGAGTTACGGCGCCGAAAGGATTTTTAGCAGCGGGCTTAAGAGCCGGAATCAAACAGGGAAAAAGTAATAAGGATATGGCAATTATTGTAAGTGAGAAACCGGCGGTGGTGTCAGGAACATTTACAAGAAATCTTGTGAAAGCTGCCCCTGTTTTGTGGGGAAAAAAAATTGCAGAGGAGCAGGAGACTGTGCGTGCTGTGGTTATAAATACAGGAATTGCCAATGCCTGCACAGGAGACAGAGGGTATCGCAATGTTTTGACAGAAGCGCAAAAAGTTTCGGAATGCCTGGAGATCAAACGGGAGGAAGTACTGGTGGCATCCACTGGCGTCATTGGGCAGCAGCTTCCTATGGAGATCATTGAAAAAGGAATTCAGCAGCTGATTCCTAAAATGAAAGCAGACAGAGACAGCGCAAAAGATGCCTCCTGGGCGATCCTGACCACGGATACAAAGCCGAAAGAAGCAGCTGTGGAGATAGAACTTGGGGGACAAACGGTAACCATCGGAGGAATGTGCAAAGGATCTGGAATGATTCATCCCAATATGGGAACGATGCTTGGATTTATCACAACAGATGTTCAGATTGACAAAAAGCTGCTGCAGGAAATGCAGCGAGAGATTGTGGAAGATACCTTTAATATGATTTCGGTGGATGGAGATACCTCTACCAATGATACGGTGTTTGTTTTGGCAAATGGAATGGCCGGGAATGCTGAAATTACAGAGAAGGATGAGGCGTATGAGAAGTTCCGTCAGGGGCTCTCCTATGTTCATGAATCATTGGCAAAGCAGATTGCAGCGGACGGTGAAGGATGCACAAAATTGTTTGAGGTTCACGTTGGCGGGGCAGCTACAAAGGAACAGGCTAAGACTTTAAGTAAATCCGTCGTAACATCCAATCTTACGAAAGCAGCTATTTATGGACGAGATGCCAACTGGGGAAGAATTTTATGTGCGCTTGGCTATGCAGGAGTGGCCTTTCATCCGGAAAAAGTGGATATTTCCTTAAAGAGTCAGGCAGGAAGCATTGCAATTGTAAAAAATGGAGTTGCCGCGGAATATTCAGAGGACGAGGCGACAAAAATTTTATCAGAAGATGAAGTTTGCGCGGAAATTGATCTGCATGACGGAGAGGCGCAGGCAACTGCGTGGGGATGTGATTTAACCCATGATTATGTGAGTATCAATGCAGATTATCGGTCGTAAAACAGCGATTTTTACAAGAGGAAGTTTATAAGGTCAGAAAAAGAAAGGAAGAAAAATGGATCAGATCAATCAGATTGAATTAATAGAACAGTCCAAAGAGAAAGCAAAAGTTTTAACAGAAGCGCTGCCGTATATTCGCCGTTTCAATAACTGTTACGTAGTTGTGAAATATGGCGGAAGTGCCATGAAAGATAAAAATCTGCAAAAAAGTGTCATTCGGGATGTTGCGCTTTTAAAATTAGTTGGCATGAAACCGATTATTGTACATGGAGGCGGGAAAGAGATCAGCAAATGGGTTCGCATGTCCGGAAAAGAACCGGAATTTTATCATGGACTTCGTGTAACCGACAAAGAGACGATGGAAGTGGCCGAGATGGTTCTTTTTAAGGTGAATCAGGAATTGGTTGCAATGATGGCGGAAGTCGGAGTGAAGGCGGTAGGACTTTCCGGGAAAGATGCCGAGATGATTCGTGTAAAGAAAAAAGAGATGCCGGGAAAAGATCTTGGATATGTGGGAGAAGTAAAAAGTGTAGATACAACATTGCTGGAAGCATTGATTGAAGATGATTTTGTACCGGTCATTTCACCCATCGGTCTGGGAGATTCCTATGAGCCTTATAATATCAATGCAGATGATACAGCATGTGCCGTGGCAGAAGCTTTAAATGCAGAAAAATTGGTATTTTTAACAGATATTGAAGGAGTTTTTGTAGATCCTGAGGATAAATCTACATTAATTTCAGAAATGGATCTTGCACAGGCAAAAGAGTTTATAGAAAAGGGAGTTGTCGGAGGCGGTATGCTGCCAAAGCTGAAAAACTGCATTGAAGCCATCGAAAGCGGCGTCTCCAGAGTTCATATTCTGGACGGACGAGTGACAAATTGTCTGCTGCTTGAATTTTTTACCGAGAAAGGAATCGGAACCGCTATTTTAAAAGAGCCTTTGTTTGATAAACCATTATTTAAAGAGGAGGCATAATCTATATGACACAGAAGGAATATATGGACCAGGGGGAACAATATTTATTAAAGACCTACAATCGTTTTCCGGTCGTATTAGAAAAAGGGAACGGCGTTTACTTGTATGATGCAGACCAGAATCAATATTTGGATTTCGGAGCCGGTATTGCAGTATTTGCTCTGGGGTATGGGAATGAAGCATACAATCGTGCGCTGAAAGAACAGATTGATCAATTGATTCATACTTCAAATCTTTACTATAATATCCCGGCGGTGAAGGCTGCAAAAACAATTGCGGAAGCTTCAGGATTAAATAAGGTATTTTTTACAAATAGCGGAACAGAAGCAATCGAGGGAGCCTTAAAAGTTGCAAGAAAATATGCTTACCAAAAAGATCCCTCAAAAGATTATGAGTTTATTGCAATGAATCATTCCTTTCATGGCAGAAGCCAGGGGGCATTAGCGGTTACAGGAAACAGTCATTACCAAGATGGATTTGTCCCAAAAGAATTTCGTGCAGTATTTGCAGAATTTAATGATCTTGAGGATGTGGCTTCAAAAATTACGGACAAAACTTGTGGAATCATTTGTGAAGTGGTACAGGGCGAAGGAGGAATTTATCCTGCCGATCAGAAGTTTTTAGAGGGTCTGCGACGCATTTGCGATGAGAAGGACATCTTATTAATTTTTGATGAAATTCAGTGTGGCATGGGACGCTGTGGTTCTATGTTTGCACATGATCTTTACGGAGTGAAACCGGATGTGCTGACCCTTGCCAAAGCCCTTGGATGCGGAGTTCCGGTGGGAGCTTTTGTTGTGGGAGAAAAAGCGGACGGAGCGCTGGTTCCGGGAGATCACGGAACCACTTATGGAGGTAATCCTTTGGCATGTGCAGCGGTGAATGCAGTATTTGATCAATTTCAACAGTTATATATTCCGGAACATGCCCGAGAGGTCGGAAGTTATCTGTGGGAGAAATTGGAAGTATTAAAGGAACGTTTTGACTGCATTGTCGGTCATCGGGGGATTGCTCTGATGCAGGGATTGGAATTTTCTCCTGAAAAGTCAGTGGGAGACATAGTAAACCGCGCCTTGGCACAGGGATTAATTTTAATTTCGGCAGGAAATCATGTGATTCGTTTTGTGCCGCCTCTGATCATTGAAGAGAAGCATGTGGATGAGATGATTCGGATTTTAGAAAACTGTATTGTATAATCTTTGAATAGAAAAGAGCCTTCACGGCAAAACTATGTGTTATAACATAGATTTTGAAATGGAGGTTCTTTATGTTTGGATTTATAATTGCGTTAATTTCCGGGGCTCTGATGAGTGTGCAGGGAGTTTTTAACACTGCAGTGACAAAACAAAGCAGTACATGGACAACCAGCACGTTTGTTCAGCTGACCGGATTTCTGGCATGTATTCTCATCTGGTTTTTCACAGAGAGAGAGCAAAGCTTTCTCATGCTTGCCAAGGTAACACCAAAATATTTATTGTTAGGCGGGATTATGGGAGCGGGCATTACATTTACCGTGATTCGCAGTATCAGCGCATTGGGACCTGCACAGTCTGCGATGCTGATTGTTGCTGCTCAGACAATTGTATCCTATCTTATAGAATTATTCGGATTATTTGGGACACAAAAAACAGAATTCCAATGGATAAAACTGTTGGGAGTGGCATTGTTTGTAACAGGGCTCGTAATATTTAAGTGGAAATCGTAAATATTTCTCTTGTGATGTAATATTTTTTTCGATATAATGGAGAAGAGATTTACATGTTCCAGACTCTTTGCAGTGACCGGAGGGTAGTGTTGTTTAAAAGAGTCAGAATATTCAGTATTATATTGGGATTTGCGTTGTGCATAGGAAGTTGTTCAAAAAAGGAAGAAATTCATCTTCCTGAAGAAAAGCCGTCAGTGACCACAACCTCTTCAGAGAAAATTTATGTGGATATTTGCGGTCAGGTAAAACATCCTGGAGTTTACCAATTTTCAGAAGGAGACCGGGTAGTTAAGGCTGTGGAAGCGGCAGGTGGATTTACTTCCAAGGCGGCAGCAGAAAGTATTAACCAGGCAGAAAAGATGAAAGACGGTCAGCAGATCTATGTGCCATCGAAGAAAGAGAAATCAAAGGATGCACAGACAGAGAAAGAAGCCGTGGACTCTTTCTCTGAAAAAGTAAATATCAATACTGCTGATGCGCAGGAATTGATGACGTTGTCTGGCATTGGAGAAGCGAAGGCTGCTGATATCATAGCCTACAGACAGGAACATGGTCCTTTTTCTAAACCTGAAGATATTATGAAGATTCAGGGCATCAAAGAGGGAGTGTATCGCAAGATCAAAGATAAGATAACAATATAAATGGTAGAGGTGAAAAAATGAGAAAGGTCTTAGTTGTTGACGATGAAAAACTAATTGTAAAAGGCATCAAGTTCAGTCTGGAGCAGGATGAGATGCAGGTAGACTGTGCCTATGACGGGGAGGAAGCTTTAAAAAAGGCAAAAGAGAACTCTTATGATATCATTTTGCTGGATGTGATGCTCCCGGGACTCTCCGGTTTTGAAGTTTGTCAGGCAATTCGTGAGTTTTCCAATATTCCGATTATTATGCTGACGGCAAAGGGTGAGGATATGGATAAGATTCTTGGTCTGGAATATGGTGCGGATGATTATATCACAAAACCTTTTAATATTTTAGAGGTTAAGGCAAGGATCAAAGCGATTATGCGCCGGAGCGTACACCATGAGGTCAGGGAAGAAGAACGTCAAAAGATTGTGGAATGCAGGGGCTTGAAGATTGACTGTGAAAGCCGCAGGGTACATATCCACGATAAGGAAGTGAATTTAACAGCTAAGGAATTTGATCTTTTAGAGCTTCTTGTTTTTCATCCCAATAAAGTTTACAGCAGAGAGGATTTGCTCAATACTGTCTGGGGATACGATTATCCAGGGGATGCAAGAACCGTGGATGTACATATCCGCAGATTAAGAGAAAAGATTGAAGTAAATCCCGGCGTGCCGGATTATGTACATACAAAGTGGGGGGTAGGTTATTATTTTCAAGCATAAGGCAAATCGGTTTGCCTTCTTGCACAGCATGCAGTTTTTTATTTTTATGTCTGTATTCCTCGTATCTGTGCTGATTGCGGTTTTGTTTAGTAAGCTTCTGAATGATGGGTACAGCGAGAAAGCCTGGGAGCAGAAAGTTGACAGCATTGCAAGTCAATTAAATTGGCTTGGCAACCAAGTAGTTGGAGTTGATTTTTTGATGGATGACAGCTCCAATTCTCTTTCTACCCAGACAGATGAGCTTGCGGCAAGTATGAGTGGGCGAATCATTATCATAAAAAGCAATTATAGAATTATCAAGGATACCCATACGGATTTTCAGTCACGCTTTTTTTTAAATGATGATATTTTAGCGATTATGGAAGGCAAAAAAAGGCGAATTGTTTCCGATAAAGATACCTCCTATATTGAAATTATGGTTCCGGCGCTCTCTAAAGTTGGGAAGAAGCAGGAAATTTTAGGCGTTGTGATTGCAACAATTCCGAGAGCCGATATGATGAGTGCTGTATCGGAGATGGAACATCGCAGAAATATGCTTTTGGTGGCATTTTTAATCTGCAGTTTTTCAGCGGCATTTGTGCTTAGTTATATTCTGACAATAGACCTGAAGAAAATTCAGAAGGATGTTGACTTTATTGCGTCCGGACACGAAGATCAGTCGGTTGCGGAAACAGGATTTTTGGAAGTACGCAATATTATTCATCGCTTTAATGAGATTCTTGGGCGGATGCAGACGCTGGAAGATTCCAGACAGGAATTTGTTTCCAATGTATCTCATGAATTAAAGACGCCAATGACTTCTATGAAGGTTTTGGCGGATTCTCTTCTTCAGCAAGGAGATCAGGTTCCGGCTGAGCTGTATCGGGAGTTTATGCAGGATATGGTAGAGGAGATTGATCGCGAAAATGTAATTATATCGGATCTTCTGTCGCTTGTTAAACTGGATAAGAAGGCCGCGCAGCTTCATATAACCAATGTGAATATCAATGAACTGCTGGAGATTATTATGAAGCGGGTAAAACCTTTGGCACTTCAGAGGAATATTGAATTAATCTTTGAAAGTTTTCGTCCGGTTACCGCGGAAATTGATGAGGTGAAATTGACGCTTGGTCTGACCAATCTGATTGAGAATGGCGTAAAGTACAATAAGGATGCCGGATGGATTCGAGTAACGCTGAATGCGGATCATAAATATTTTTATGTAAAAGTGGCGGATTCCGGCGTGGGAATTCCGAAAGATTGTCAGGACAAAGTCTTTGATCGCTTTTATCGGGTGGATAAAGCCAGATCCAGAGACACCGGAGGCACCGGACTGGGTCTTGCAATTACGAAGAATGTAATCTCGCTGCACAATGGCGAAATTAAGCTTTACAGCAAAGTAGGAGAAGGTACAACATTTACCCTTAGAATTCCGCTGAAATACAAAGGCTAGGAGGTTATCGTGAAGAAGAGCAGAATCTGTATGATTTTCTTATTCGGTCTGATCCTAATGGCTTTGGCAGCAGGATGCCGGTCTAAAAATGAAGCCAATGACCAGGATGAGAAAAAAGGAACGGCAGTTTATTATACAAATAAAGATTGTACCCGCTTAATCGAAATAAGAAAGAATTTGAAATTAAAGGGTGGATTGGAGAAGCAGGTTCAGAAGCTGTTGGTGCAGATGCAGAAGGTGGATTCAGATAAGAAAGAGCATAAATCTGCAATTCCCGGAAGAGTTGTGATCAGCAATGTCAGTGTCAGCAGCAATATTGTGTCTGTGGATTTTTCTTCCGACTATAAGAGAATCAAAGAAAATGAGGATTTGATTTGTCGGGCGGGGATTGTCTACACTTTAACACAGATTGAAGGAATTAATTATGTGTCGTTTTCAATTTCGGGGAAACCAATGCTGGACACAGATGGGACGGCTTTGGGAGCCTTGGGACAGGATAGCTTTGTATTTGGAAAGCTGCCAATGAAATAGCTTATGAAAAATAGACCAATGGTTCTTATATTTGTCGGATATGTATCCGGCATGACCGCTGTTTGGCATGGTGTGTCAGTGTCAGCGGTCTTTTACTATTTCCCATATCTGTTGTTTATATTGTATTTGACCTGGAAAGATCGAAGATACGCTTGGATTATTTTTGGAGTGGCGGCAGGAAGCTTTTTGCTCTTTTTTCAGCGTCAGACAATGGAGCGAGACATCCAAATCGCAGAAAAGCGGGAAACAGAGCTTTCTTCTGGAGAAATTCGCAAGTTATCAAAAACAAAAAGCGGAAAACGTGCAGTTACTTTAAAAAATGATCATCTGGAAGGAGAAATTTTATTATATGATTCCGGGAAAACCGATCTCTTTGTAGGAGATAAAATTCGTTTTGAAGGAGACTTGAGGGTTTGGGAGGAGGCATCCAACCCCGGACAGTTTTCATCCAGAAGTTATTATTTTTCAAAGGGGATTTATTACTATAGTTATTCAGATCAAATTGAAGTTTTAGGACATCGGGAAATAAAATTTTCAAGGATGCTGGAACAGGCCCGATGTTTTTGTGAGATGCAGATTCAAAGACAGTATCAGGGGGAGGTTCGGAATTTTGTTCGCGGCATGGTGTTGGGGGATAAAACGGGATTATCGGATGAGATAAAGGATGATTTTCGTGAGAGCGGCTTAATTCATCTCTTGGCAGTCTCAGGACTTCATATTTCGTTGGTTGGGCAAAAGATGTATCGGCTGATGCAAAAAATTGGAGGTGGATTCCTTCTTAGTTCTGTGGTGGGATTGCTTTTGGCTTGGTTTTACTGTCTTTTGACAGGAATGTCCGTATCGTCGATGCGAGCGGTTGTGATGTTTGCAGTATATTGTCTGGCGCAGGTCCTTGGAGAATGTTATGATATGCTGTCTTCCGCAGGGCTTGCTGGGATATTCCTTCTTTCCCTTCACCCTTTTTACATTTGTGATACGGGATTTATTTTATCGTTTACCGCAGTGGCGGTGATCGGCTGCTTTCAAATTTTAAAGCCGGTTTTTAGAGGCGGGTTGAAAAAAATTCTGGATTCCATTCTGTTTTGTGCGGCAATTCAATTGGGAATGCTGCCCATGATTCTCTATCTTCAGTACGAAACACCATTATGTTCCGGTTTGGCAAATTTTGCAGCAGTACCTATGGCATCGGTTGCTTTTTTTGCTGCTGTTGTAGTGCTTTGGCTGCCGTATACACCGCTTCATTGGGGAATCGGACAGATCTTTGAGTGCGTTCTTTGGATCGCAAAACAGCAATATGGAATGCTGACCATCGGAGCGGTACCGGAAATATGGGTTTTTTTCTTTTATGGTGTTTTCATTCTTTTGATTATGAAAAATGACAAGATTCGTTTTGGAATACGGATTTGTTTGATTTACGTAGGGATTTATGCAGTGATTTCCATTCCGATTCTGAAAAAACATACAGTGACATTTTTAGATGTGGGACAGGGAGATTGTATGATTGCCCGGACGAATGCCGGATTAATCATGTACGATGGCGGGAGTAGCAGCGAAGATCAGGTGGGAAGATATCGGATTCTTCCTTATATGAAATATTGTGGCTATTCCAAAGTGAAAGTTGCAGTTGTGAGTCATCTGGATTTGGATCATTATTCCGGAATTGTGGAGCTGTTAAAAATGGGAAGAATTGAATATCTTGGCATTCCCGAGGCTGCAAAAGATAAAACGGCGCTAAAACTTCGCAGGATGGCGAAAAAAGCAAAAACTCAAGTGTTTACACTGTCAAAAGGGCAGAGAATGGAAGGAGCAGGCATCTCGCTGGAAGTTCTGCATCCGCAAAAGGGAACGGTTCTGGAGAAAAACGCTGCGTCTCTGGTAATGCAGGGAAAACTTTTGGGATTCCGGGTTCTTTTGACCGGGGATGTGGAAAAAGAAGGAGAGGAGGAACTGTTAGAGCAAGAACTGCAGTCTGTGGAAATTTTAAAGGTTGCCCATCACGGATCAAAAAATTCAACATCAGAAATATTTTTAAATAGAACAAAACCCGAAATATCTGTAATATCCTGCGGGAAAGGAAATCTTTACGGACATCCTCATTCGGAGACTCTAAAGCGGCTGAAGGAAAGCGGCAGCTATATTTATCGTACGGATCGGGACGGGGCATTGATATTTCAGGAAAAAGAACGACAGTCATTGAAATAAGATCTGAAAAAGGGTATACTTACGAGAGCAGAAAAAGAAAGATGTGAAGGGATATGAAGAAGGTATTAGAACATATAAAAACAAACACATTCCCAAGATTTTATCTGTTTTATGGCAGTGAGAAGTATATGGTATTTCAAATGCGGGATCAATTAAAAAAAGCGTTGGTTGATCCTGAGGACACCATGAATTATTCATATTTCGAAGGGAAAAAGGCGGATACAAAAGAGATTGCGGAGTTGGCAAAGACCATGCCCTTTTTTTGTGATCATCGTTTCATCGTATTGGATCAAACCGGTCTCGGGAAAAAAACAGAGGAAACTTTTTTGGTGCAGTTAAAAGAGTGTGCGGATACGACGGTGCTGCTTTTTATCGAAGATGATGTTGACAAACGCTCCAAAATTTATAAGTTTTTAAAAAAGGAAGGGCATGTGGTAAATTTTGAACCTGCCAGAGAACAGGAACTATCCAGATGGATTACATCGTTGCTGAAAAAGAGCCAAAAGCAAATGTCTGCCGTTGTACTTCGAGATTTTTTGTACCGATGCGGCAATGATATGTTTACCCTGAAAAATGAACTGGAAAAATTGATTTCTTACACTGACGGCCGCAGTGAAATTACATCGGAGGATTTGAACGTTTTAACGTCTTCTCAGATCAGCAGTCAGATTTTTGTGATGTTGGAAGCCATTGCCAGAAAGCAGAGAGAAAAAGTTTTGACGCTGTATTATGATTTGATTGAATTGAAAGAATCTCCTTTCGGGATTTTAGCGCTGCTGGTTCGTCAATGTAATCAGTTTCTTCAAGTAAAGGATCTGGAACGTCTTGGGAAGAGCAATACAGAGATAGCAAAAGTCATGAAGGTTCCGCCCTTTGTTGCAGGAAAGCTGAAGGAGCAGGCAAAGATGTTTTCTTCGAAAACACTTTATATGATGGTTGAGGCGTGTGCAAAAACCGATGAACAAATCAAAAACGGACAAATTCAGGATCGGATTGGCGTAGAACTCTTATTGATTGAGTTTAGTCAATCAACTGATTCGGAATAAAACGACAAATTGGAGTATGTTAGGAAATGGAAAGGAAACCTCTCGTTTCCTGATACCACAAAAAAGAGGAGTCTGACGGTGACTCCTCTTTTTGTGGGTTAATGTTTTATTTGTATGTTGTATAAGATGCTGTTAAGCAACGGCGTTCACTGCTTTTGTTAAGCGTGAAACTTTTCTTGCAGCTGTATTTTTGTGATAGATTCCCTTAGAAGCTGCTTTATTGATCTCTGAAATGCAAGCTGTTAAAGCTTCATTTGCAGCTGCTTTATCACCTGCTGCGACAGCTGCTTCCACCTTTTTAATGTATGTCTTTACTTTTGTCTTGATCGCTTTATTTCTTGCTGTTTTTGTTTCAATAACTTTAATTCTCTTTTTTGCTGATTTAATGTTTGCCAAAGTGGGCACCTCCAATATGATAACTGTAATTTTTTTAATTTATGATTCTGCTATCTGTCTACAGCGAGACACGGTGAGCCATAGACAAAACATACTGTTACATTCTATAGAATTCTATGGGATTTGTCAAGATCTCTAAAGAAAAAAATACATATTTTTTTAAAAAAATCCAATACTAAGAAGGTGAGAGATGAACAGAATTTTTAGGAGTATCTTTGGAAAGAAAAGGAGACAGATTATGCAGAACCGCACAGATTTAGCGCTGGAGCTTAAGGAAGAAAAGGAGGAAGAATCTTCATTGTCAGGAGTTTCGGTCAAGACAAGGATTGATACATCCAATCATATCAAAGAAACAAAAATTTTTATTAAAAATAAACAGGGAGAAAAAGCTTTAGGAAAACCAAAGGGACAGTATATTACCATTGAGACTAAAAATTTAACTGAAAATGACGGAGGGTTTCATAAAGAGATGAGTGAAGCCTTATTTTTAAACTTAAAAGAAATGATCCCGGATGGAGCAAAAATTTTAGTGGCAGGTCTTGGAAATGCAGATGTTACCGCAGATTCTCTGGGACCGAGGGTTGTAAACAATTTATATGTTACGAGACATTTGAAACAGACAGGAATACTGAATGATTCTCTGGAATTAAGCGCGATTGCACCGGGTGTTATGGCACAGACCGGAATTGAAACCAGTGAAATTATCGGTGCACTGGTAAAAACAGCAAAGCCGGATATTTTAATTGCCATTGATGCGCTGGCTGCCAGAAGCTCCAGCAGATTAAACCGGACGATTCAGATCAGTGACACAGGAATTGCTCCAGGTTCCGGAGTTGGAAATCATCGCAATGAGATTACAGAACATACAGTGGGGATTCCGGTGCTGGCAGTGGGAGTTCCAACCGTTATTTCTGTTCCGGCAATTCTCAATGATCTTTTAGAAGGAGAAGATCAGGAAAAAGCGATGCAGCATCTGGAACCGGAATTTATTTCTATGCATGTAACGCCAAAAAATATTGACGAGTCAATGAAAAGAATCAGTTATACAATCTCGGAAGGAATTAATCATTTGTTGCATATTTCATAAAGTCATGAATAAAATGAAACTATGGATAAAAAGAAAAAACAAATCGTCAATTTTTGCATTTTTCTGTTTTTTTTGTTTTTTGCAGTACAGACTGCATATCAAAGAGAATTTACAGAGGAAACAATTTATGAATATTATGACCGGCTGATGGAAGGTTTTTTCCCTTCTTATCAGAACAAGCAGCAGCCGATTTATGGGACAGTCCTTTCCGGAATGATTTCTGCATATCGTACAGATTTTCTTCCGATTTTGCAGTACAGTGAAGATTATAAGAGGACATCCGAGTCCGATCTGGTTTCAGAAGAATATTATCATTTTGAAGATGACGAGTCCACAGATAAGAATGTGGAGGAAGTGGCAAAGGAAGGAAAAAAATTTCATGCAAAAAGCTGGGATTCCCCGGCATATTTAAGAAAGTATATTTATCAAATTGACAGCACTACCATGGTAACAGACAGTGAAATTAACGGAAAAGTATTGATGAATATGGATCTTCGCCTGAAGAAAGCGTCATCTCCGCAAATTTTAATTTATCATACCCACGGAAGTGAGACCTACAAAGACAGCAGAGCCGGAAAGAAATCGGATACGGTAATCGGTGTGGGAGATGAGCTGACAAAGAAATTGGAGGCAAAGGGAATTCGTGTGCTGCATGACCGAAATATTTACGATATTAAAAATGGAAAGGAGGAGCGGTCAAAGGCTTATAATTTTGCAGCCGATGCCATAGAAAATCATTTGGAAAAATATCCGGGAATTCAGGTGGTCATTGATCTGCACAGAGATGGTGTGGGCAATAACGTGAAGCTTGAGACCACACAAAATGGAGAGCGGATGGCACAAATTATGTTTTTTAATGGGGTAAGCCGTACGGCATCCAATGGGAACCTTGCTTATTTAAAAAATCCCAATAAAAAAATGAATTTGGCATTCAGTCTTCAGCTTCAGGCAGAGGCAATGAAAAAATATCCGGGATTTACAAGAAAAATCTACATGAAAGGATATCGCTATAACCTTCATTATCGGGGCAGAAGCCTCCTTGTAGAAGTGGGGGCACAAAATAATACGGTACGGCAGGCAAAAGCATCCATGAGTTTACTTGCTGAATTATTAAATAGTGTGTTATACTAAGTCAGGCTGTCTTTTTGACAGAATAGATTTAGGAGGAACGTATGGATCAGAGTAAAATACGAAATTTTTGCATTATCGCACACATTGATCATGGGAAATCTACGCTGGCAGACCGGATTATCCAGATGACAGGAACTTTAACAGATCGCGAGATGCAAGAGCAGGTTCTGGATAATATGGATTTAGAGCGAGAGAGGGGAATTACAATTAAATCCCAGGCGGTACGTATTGTTTATAAGGCAGAGGATGGAGAAGAATATATTTTTAATCTTATTGACACGCCGGGACATGTGGATTTTAATTATGAAGTATCAAGAAGTCTTGCTGCCTGTGAAGGGGCAATTTTAGTAGTGGATGCGGCACAGGGAATTGAAGCTCAGACTCTTGCCAATGTATATCTTGCCATTGATCATGATCTGGAGGTGATGCCAGTAATCAATAAGATTGATCTTCCAAGTGCAGATCCCCAGAGAGTCAAGGCAGAGATTGAGGATGTCATTGGAATTGAGGCGGAAGATGCTCCTTTGGTATCTGCAAAAAGCGGGCAAAATGTAGAAGAGGTCTTGAAGCAGATTGTAGAAAAAATTCCTGCGCCGTCAGGAGATCCGAAAGGACCGCTTCAGGGATTAATCTTTGACAGTATTTATGATGCATATAAGGGTGTTATTATTTTTACGAGAATCAAAGAAGGAACCATCAAAGCAGGAACCCGTATGAAAATGATGGCGACCGGGGAGAGTGCCGAAGTTGTGGAAGTGGGAACTTTTGGAGCCGGACAGTTTATTCCGTGTGACCAGCTGTCTGCCGGGATGGTTGGCTATGTAACAGCCAGTCTAAAGAACGTACAGGGAACAAGGGTGGGAGATACGATTACAGATTTTAATCATCCGTGTGAAGAACCTCTCCCGGGCTATAAGAAAGTTAATCCAATGGTATATTGCGGACTGTATCCCACAGACGGAGCAAAATATCCTGACTTGAGAGACGCATTGGAAAAGCTTCAGCTAAATGATGCGGCGCTTCAGTTTGAACCTGAGACATCGATTGCTTTAGGCTTTGGATTCCGATGCGGGTTTTTGGGTCTTCTGCATTTGGAAATTATTCAGGAACGATTGGAGAGAGAATATAATCTTGATTTGGTTACGACAGCTCCGGGAGTAATTTACCGGGTATATAAAACTGACGGAACGATGATCGAGCTTACCAATCCTTCTAATTTGCCGGATCCTTCAGAAATTGATCATATGGAAGAACCGATTGTGACGGCTGAAATCATGGTAACCTCAGAGTTTGTGGGGGCCATTATGGGGCTTTGTCAGGAACGGAGAGGAGTTTATCTCGGAATGGAATATATGGAAGAAACCCGGGCGCTTCTTCGCTATGAACTTCCGCTCAATGAGATTATTTATGACTTTTTTGATGCACTGAAATCTCGTTCCAGAGGATATGCATCGTTAGATTATGAAATGAAAGGATATGAGACGGCCCGTCTTGTAAAATTGGATGTTCTGATCAATAAAGAAGAGGTGGATGCATTGTCTTTTATTGTTCATGAAGATACGGCATATGAGCGCGGACGCAAGATGTGCTCAAAATTAAAAGAAGAAATTCCAAGACATCTCTTTGAAATTCCGATTCAGGCTGCAATCGGAAGCAAGATTATCGCACGCGAGACAGTCAAAGCTATGCGTAAGGACGTTCTTGCGAAATGTTACGGCGGAGATATTTCACGAAAGAGAAAGCTTTTGGAAAAACAGAAGAAAGGAAAAAAACGAATGCGTCAGGTGGGCAGCGTAGAGATACCACAGGAAGCATTTATGAGCGTTTTGAAACTGGATGAAGACTAAAGCAATAGAATTGTACGTGCATATTCCCTTCTGCATTGCAAAATGCAATTATTGTGATTTTTGCTCCTTTCCGGCATCAGAAGAAGTTATTTGCCGGTATATGGAGAAACTAAAGGAAGAACTCTGTCAATGGGGGAACAAACTTGGACATCCCAAAGTATCTACAATCTTTATTGGCGGAGGTACCCCTTCTTCCCTTGAAAAAGAACAAATGGAAAGTCTTTGCCAAACTATTTTGAAGGAATTTCGGGTATTAAATAATGCTGAAATTACCATAGAAGCCAATCCGGGAACCGTAGATTTTGAAAAACTTTTATCATATCGAACTTCGGGAATCAATCGAATCAGTTTTGGACTTCAGACGACTGTACAAAAGGAACTTTCTTACCTGGGAAGAATTCACACGTATGAACAATTTTTGCATGGATTTCATCAGGCGAGAGAAGCAGGGTTTGAGAACATCAATGTGGATCTGATGAGTGCCATTCCCAGACAAACACTATCGTCATATGAAAAGAGTCTGAGAAGAGTTGCCAAATTACAACCGGAGCACATCTCCGCTTACAGTCTGATCATTGAAGAAGGAACGCCGTTTTTTGAAAACGATCATCTTAGCTGTGATCTTCCATCAGATGAGGAAGAGCTTAAAATGTATCAGATGACAGAAGAGATTCTTAGAGAGTACGGTTATCATAAATATGAAATTTCAAATTATGCAAAGAGAGGATATGAAAGCCGGCATAATCTTGGATATTGGTCAGCGGTTCCCTATCTTGGCGTGGGATTAAATGCATCTTCCTATCTGGATGAGAAACGTTTTGATCATCCGTCAGATTTAAAAGCGTATCTTGGTACACAAAATTTTTGTGAAAGTCTGGAAAAAGCAGTCACCTTATCTGACAGAGAACGAATGGAGGAATTTATGTTTCTTGGACTCCGGAAAACCCAGGGAGTGTCAAAAACTCTTTTTCGTCAGTTATTCGGCTGCTCCATGGCTTTCGTTTATCAGGATGTGATAAAAGAAGCCGTGGGGCACGGCTGGATGGAGGAAACGGATGAAGGAATTCGCTTGACCAAAGAAGGGGTACTGATTAGTAATCATATTCTTTCTGATTTTTTACTGCCGGAAGAACCGTTATAAATCCATCAATTTTTGGAGATTGATAAGCCCCCAGCCTTGATGGCGTCTGGGGGTTTTTAATTTGTCGCAGCTGGAACGAAGCTTAATTTTGACTTCTTTGTTCGTATAATAAGGATATTTTTCCAGAAGCAGTGCAAAAGCGCCCGAAACCGCTGGGGTTGCCATGGAGGTTCCGCTTTTTAATGTATAGCGGTTTGAAAATCCACAGGAGAGAATATTGGTGCCAGGTGCCACAACGTCTGGTTTCATAATACAGGATGCGGTTGGTCCTCTGCCGGAATAGTGGCTGGAGAAACGATAATTTCCAATAATTTTCGATGAGTCGTCGCTGGAACCTACGGTAATGATCTTGGGGCTGTTTCCAGGAATGGAAATGCTTTGGGGGTTGGGACCCTGATTTCCCCCTGCGATACAGACAACCAAACCGTCGTCCCAAAGCTGGTTTACATGGAAGAGAAGTTCTTCGGAAGCTTTGTTATCATGGTTGTTCGCAGTGCCAATAGAAATATTTACAATCCGAATATCATAAGAACGGTAATTGTGATGAATCCAGTCCAGGCCGCGAATAAAGGCAGACTGCACACCGTTTCCCATGGCATCCAGCACTTTGATGGTAACAATGTGAGACTTTGGAGCGATGCCAAGATAATCAGATTCGTACAAGGCGGAAGATGCTGCGATTCCGGTAATATGCGTTCCATGTCCGTTATCATCGTATGGGCGGGAACGCCCTCTGACAAGATCAACAAAGGCGGCAATGCGCTGATCCAATGGTGAAAAATCTTTATGCCCGGCAAGTCCGGTATCCAAATAGGCAATACCGATGCCTTCTCCGAGAAATCCATGCTGATGGGCAAGATCTGCATGGATTTGTTTTGAAACAGATGAATACATGGTGTTCTCCTAATATTTCTTATGATAGAATACGTGAAAATGAAAAAAATGAGACAAAAATAGAACTACGAGAGAAGAGACTGGAGGAGTTTATGAAATTTTTGAGACAATTTATGTTAATTATTTTAATATCTTTTTTGGGTGAGAGTTTAAAAGTATTTCTGCCATTTCCGATTCCCGCCAGTGTATATGGATTGATCCTTATGCTGGTCTGCCTCGGCACCGGAGTGGTTGCACTGAATCAGGTAAAAGACGCGGCGTTTTTTTTGATTGAGATTATGCCGGTAATGTTTATACCTGCTGCGGTGGGATTGATGGATTCATGGGATGCGCTGAAAGCAGTGCTTCTTCCCGTATCAGTCGTCACCGTTGTCATTACCATTGTTGTAATGGCAGTTGCCGGACGGGTATCGCAGACAGTCGTTGCAAAAAGGGGGACGAAAAATGAATGAATTGTTTCGGACTTCCCTGTTTTTGGGAGCTGCTCTTAGTCTGATTGCTTACGAGATCGGACTTGTTCTGAAACGTAAGTTTGCTGTGGCGATTTTAAATCCGCTATTGATCGCAGTTGTGATTGTAATTGTTTTATTAAAGGCGCTGCATGTGGAATATACCGTATATAATGAAAGTGCCAAATACGTATCATATCTTTTAACACCGGCAACGGTTTGTCTGGCAGTGCCGCTTTATGAGCAATTAAATCTTCTTAGAAAAAATTTATTGGCGGTGATATGTGGGATTTTTGCCGGAACACTTTCCAGTCTGGGTGGAATTTTTGTACTTTCAAAATTATTTTCTTTCAATCACCAGCTCTATGTTACACTGCTTCCCAAATCAATTACCACGGCAATTGGAATTGGGATTTCGCAGGAGTTTGACGGAATTGTAACAATTACAGTTGCTGTGATTATTCTTACAGGAATTCTGGGAAATGTGATTGCAGATGGCGTATTTCGTATATTCCGAATTCATAATCCGCTGGCAAAGGGGTTGGCGCTGGGAACGGCTTCTCATGCCATTGGAACAGCAAAGGCGATGGAAATGGGGCCGGTAGAAGGAGCGATGAGCAGTCTTGCGGTTGCGGTATCAGGAGTTTTGACCGTTGTTATGGTATCATTTTTTGCACCTTTGATTTAGAGAGTGAGAATAAGGAAGGGAGAATTGTATGGAGGAAGCGAAAGAATTAATCATTACCATTGGAAGAGAGCATGGGACCATGGGAAAAAGGATTGCAGATGCGTTAAAAGAAAAGCTTTGTCTGCCGATCTATGATAAGGAAAGTCTGTTGGATGCAGTCAAAGGAACCAGAGACTATGATGAGCTAAACGCTTTTTACCATGACCGACAAATCAATAGTCTGTTATATGCCATCGCCATGAGAGAAAATCTTACGCACATCAACCAAGTACCGTTTGAAATTATAAAAAGAGTGATTGAGGACAGAGGTGGAATTGTTATGGACAGCTGTGGGAATTATCTGTTTTGCGGCAGACCGAATACTGTCAGGATTTTTCTTCATGGAAGCAAAGAAATCCGTAGAAAAAATCTTATGGGAGCGATGGGATTATCTAAAAAGCAGGCAGAAAAAGAAATGGAAGATGAGGATGCCAAGAGGTTTGAATTTCACAAATATTACACCAATGAAATTTGGGGAATGTCCAATGGCTATGAATTGTGCCTGGATCAGGGAATTCTTGGAACCGAGGGGTGTTTGAAAGTCATTATGGAATATTTGAAAATCCGAGGGCTTATCTCTTAAAAAACATGATTTTTTGAATAAATAAAAAACATCTCGTTTGACAACAGCTGCAGTGAGCATGGTTTTTCAATGAGATGTTTTTTCATTTAATTGAATCCGATAAATTTTCGAGCAGCTTTGTACATTCCGATGGTTGCTTTTCTTCCGCCGTATCCCGGAAGATTTACGGCATATCCGGTAATACTGTGTCGGATTTTTCGATAGAGACGTTTATTTTTCTTATAGAGATATCTCCAGAGCTCTTTCTTCATCTTTAAATGCTCTTTTGTTCCGGATTTCACGGCGATCACAGAAGAAATACACATAATAATGGAGAGATAGTGTCTCATATAACGGGCAAGAGGTTTGCTGACAATGTCAAATTCTGAAAGATAATCAATCATAAGATAGGTTACCTTAAATTGCTGGTCGATTCGTTTGATCATATTGGCTTCATTAACAGACTGGTCATCTCGTCCGATAAAATATCGATAAAAATTAACGTCCAAATAATACATGGTTTTGACATATGGAAGAGGTTTGAATACATAAATATTATCTACGTAAAATGTATGTTCCGGCAATTCTAACTGACATTCATGGAGCAGAGCGGTGCGGTAGATCACAGAGTGCATTAAAATATATTGACTGACTGGAAAACGTCCGACTTCATCCCAGCAAAAGACTCTTTCTTTTGGAATGGCATGACGGTAATGGATAACCGTTTTTCTTTTAACGCCCTGCTTTTCATACACATAGTTAGACAGAAGCATGTCCAGAACTGTCCCCTGGCTGTAAAAGTTGGATAAGGTGTCCAGAATTTCACCATAAGCATATTCATTGACCCAATCGTCGCTGTCTACGACTTTTAAATAAATGCCCTTGGCATTGGCAATTCCGGTGTTGACAGCGCCGCCGTGTCCTTTGTTTTCCTGATGAATGGCACGACATATATTCGGATATTTCTTTTCGTATTCTTCCGCAATGTCAGCAGTATGGTCTGAGGAACCGTCGTTGATAATTAAAATTTCAACCTGATCTCCTCCGATCAATAAGGTATCAATACAATGACGCATATATTCCTGAGAGTTGTAACAAGGTACAACAAAGGATATTAATTTCATATAAACCTCCTAATTTGTTTTCATCCTATAGTTACTATTATAATCTCTTTGATAGAAATTAGCAAAGAGTTTCCCATTCTTCATAGAGTTTTTCCAAAGAATCGGTAATCAATGCGTGCTGGTTTCCCAGCTCTATGAGTTTTTTAGAGTTTGTGGAGTTTTCTGGCAAAGACATTTGCAGATTTAAATGTTCCTGTGTTTCTTCCAGCTTGGAAATTTCTTCCTCCACTTTTTTTAAGCGATTCTCTTTTTTTCGCTGTTTGGCCTGTTCTTCTTTTTGCTGCTGCCAGCTGACTTTTGATGCAGTAACTGTTTCCGGTTTTGGAGCTTCTTCCTGTTTTGTGTTGTTCTCTTTTTCCTTTTGGAGGAGATAATCCTGATAGTTGCCTGGATAAGAATTCAATCCGTGATCGGAAATTTCCAAAACTCTGGTTGCGGTTTTGTTTATAAAGTAACGGTCATGCGATACATACAAGATTGTACCGGTATAGGCATTCATTGCAGTTTCCAAAATTTCTTTGGAATGAATATCTAAATGATTGGTAGGTTCGTCAAGAATCAAAAAATTTGCATGGGAGAGCATCAATTTTGCAAGGGATACACGACCTTTTTCTCCGCCGCTTAAAGAAGAAATCGGACGAAACACATCTTCTCCGTAAAATAGAAACGCTGCCAGGGTATTTCTGATTTTTGTATTGGTCAGATCAGGATAAGAATCAGAAATTTCGTCAAAAATAGTTTTGGATGAATCTAAATTATCCTGAGCCTGATCGTAATATCCGATGGTGACACCGGCGCCGAGTTGGATGATCCCCTCATTTTTTCTGACCTTTTTACAGATGATTTTTAACAGGGTAGTTTTTCCGGTTCCGTTTGGACCAATCAGTGCAACCCGTTCTCCCCGAAAAATGTCAGCGCTGATTTTTTGAAATAAAGATTTTGAATTAAAAGATTTAGCGACATCTTTTAAACTTAAGACATCGTTTCCGCTGATCGTTTCCGGCTCAATGGAAAGGCGCATGTCAGCGTTATAGTCCATAGGTTTTTCCAGAACTTCGATTTTTTCTAAAGCTTTTTCTCTGCTCTCAGCTCTGCGGATGGATTTCTCCCGATTGAATCGCTTTAATTTCTGGATGACTTCTTGCTGATGTTTTATTTCCTGCTGCTGGTTTTTATATTCTTTCAGCCGAATTGCTTTGATTTGATTTCGTTTTTCAATAAATGCTGTATAGTTTCCATCAAAAAGCATGGATTTACCAAACTCAATTTCCATAACCTTATTGACAATTTTGTCTAGAAAATAGCGGTCATGAGAAACGATGATGACGGCGCCTTTATAATGAGAAAGATAAGTTTCCAGCCATCGAATGGATGCGACATCCAAATGGTTTGTCGGTTCATCCAACAAAAGTACATCTGGATTTTTCAGAAGCAGTTTTCCCAGTGCAACACGCGTTCTTTGTCCGCCGGAAAGGGTGTTGATCTGTTTGTTAAAATCTTCTTCTGAGAATCCAAGACCTTTTAATATTCCGGTGATCTCACTTTTATAGGCAAAGCCATTCATCTGTTCAAATTGGTGGGTAGCCTGCGTGTATTGATTCATTTTTTGTTCCAGGGCATCTCCTGTTAAATCTTTCATCTCCTGCTCATATCTGCGCATTTTTTCATCCAACAAAATAACATCCTTTTTAACAGAAAGCAATTCGTCAAAAATGGTATGATGGAATTGATGTTCCTGATGTTGGGCAAGATAACCGATGGAAGTATCTTTTTTTATAGAAATATTGCCTTCGTCTGCCCCAAGTTCTCCAATTAAAATTTTTAAGAGTGTAGATTTTCCGGCACCGTTATATCCGATAATTGCCAGGCGGTCATTTTCATTTAAATGAAAAGATACATTTTTGAGAACTGGCTTTTCGACAAATGTTTTGCAGAGATTCTGGCATGATAAAATCATAGAAAACTCCTTTCAAAAATAAGATATTACAACGATTTGTTGTAATTGACACTATTTTTCAGAATATCATATTTTTCTCTAAAATAAAAGGCATTTCCTCCGAAAGACTGAAAATCTGTAGAAGTGTTCAAGAAATTTTGGATAGATTCATGGCAGAAAGATTGACAGATATTAGACAATCTTATATAATAGAAACAGAATAAATGTTTGGAGGAATCAGATGGGAAACGCAGATAAGAATATTTCATCCGCAGTTATAAAGCGCCTGCCACGGTATTTTCGCTATCTTGGCGCGTTGAAGGCAAAAAATATCACTAGAATTTCCTCAAAAGAGTTAAGTGAGCAGATGATGGTAACTGCGTCCCAGATTCGTCAGGATTTGAATAATTTTGGAGGATTTGGGCAGCAGGGCTACGGATATAATGTTGACAATTTGTATACAGAGATCGGAAAGATTCTGGGGCTTGATCAGCGCAATGATATGATTATTGTCGGAGCAGGAAATCTTGGGCAGGCTCTTGCCAACTATCAGTCTTTTAATGAAGATTACGGATATAAGGTGATGGCATTGTTTGATGTGAATCCAAAATTGATTGGAATTTCCGTTCGGGGAGTTAAAGTTCTTGATACGGACGAATTGGAGAATTTTATTAAGACCCATGATATTAAAATTGCAGCGCTCACCATTCCGAAGGATCAGGCGCCGGGAATTGCCCGGAAGATGGCGGAATGGGGAATCAAAGGATTTTGGAATTTCGCCCCAATTGATTTGCATCTTCCGGAAAATGTTACGGTGGAGAATGTACATTTGGCAGAAAGCCTGATGACGCTGACTTACAATATTCACAATCGGGAAGAGAGTGAGATGTAAACGATGATCATCGGAATTGGAACGGATCTTGTGGAAATTGAGCGAATCAGAGCAATGCTTTCAAGACAAAGTGGTCTCAAAAGAATTTTTACAACCAAAGAATTAGTTTGTGCAAAGAATAATGCTGCGACTTTAGCCGGCAATTTTGCTGTAAAAGAAGCCGTTTCCAAAGTATTTGGAACCGGCTTTTTCGGTGTAGAACCGTTTGAGATTGAAGTTTTAAGAGACAAGAAAGGCGCGCCGTTTGTGTGCCTTTGTGGACGTGCAAAAGAAATGGCACAAAAACTTGGAATTGAACAAATCCATGTTTCCATTACCAATACGGAAGCATTGGTACAGGCCTTTGTAATAGGAGAACGACAATGAAATATGTATTGAAAAGTCAGGAAATGCAGGATATTGATCGGGAAACCATTCATAAAATTAAAATTCCCGGACTGGTTTTGATGGAGAGGGCCTCCCAAGCTGTAGCTGAGTGTGCAATGTCCTGCGTAAATGGAGATGCCAGAATTTTGGTGATTGCGGGAATTGGAAATAATGGCGGCGATGCATTGGCCACAGCCAGAATTCTTTTCGAACAACAATATTCAGTGGATGTTATGATTGTTGGGAATTTGGAAAAAGCATCGGAGGATCTGAAATTACAGTTGAAAATTTTAGAGAATCTCGGATATCAATTTTTGCGGCAGGCAGAGATTGCTTCTTACGATCTGTTGATTGAAGGAATTTTCGGAGTGGGACTGACAAGAGAAATCAAAGGGGAATATGAAGAGATCATTGAGCAGATCAATGTTTCAGGGAAGAGGGTTCTCTCGATTGATATTCCTTCCGGGATTCATGGGGATACCGGAAAAATTATGGGATGTGCCGTTCGTGCGGATGCTACCGTGACGTTCGGCGGATTCAAGAGAGGTCATTTGCTGTATCCGGGGAGAGATTATTGTGGAGATACAAGATTGGCATCCATCGGTTTTCATGACCAAACGATACAAAAATATGCCACGGCATTTACGCTTGAAAATCCTCGGAATCTCATGCCCAAAAGAGAAAATTATTCCAACAAGGGAACTTACGGAAAGGTACTGGTCATTGCGGGCAATGAAACAATGTCAGGCGCCGCCTGCTTTGCAGCGGAGGCAGTACTTAGAATGGGCGCAGGGCTGGTGAAGGTCTTGTCTCACAGAGAAAACCGCAGAGTACTTCAGACGAGATTGCCGGAATGTCTGTTTGGAGAATATAAAGAAATCAAAGAAGCTTTATCCTGGTGTGATTGTGTTTTGTTTGGACCGGGAATCGGTATTTCGGATGATGCAAAAGAGATGCTTCAATTTCTTTTGGAATACGGGAAAGTACCGCTTGTAATTGATGCCGACGGATTGAATCTGATCAGCCGTTACCGAATGAATCTATCATATGCTCATGGATTGGTGCTGACCCCGCATGTTTTGGAGGCTGCCAGACTTCTCGGAGTAACAAGAGAAGAAATTCAGGAAGATTTTTGCCGGATGGCAGAGCGCATTTCGGAAATTTTTCATGCTACAGCTGTTTTAAAAGACGCCGCAACGGTTGTTGCAGAAGAAGAAAAACGGTTGTATATGAATCAAAGCGGCAATCACGGAATGGCAACCGGAGGCAGCGGAGATGTTTTGGCAGGAATGATTACAGGACTGCTTGGTTCTGGAATGACACCAAATCAGGCAGCTGTGAGAGGCGTATATCTTCATGGTTTGGCGGGAGATGCTGCCAGGGAAGAAAAAGGAGCCTACAGCATGATTGCGTCAGATATTTTAGATCACATAAAGGATGTTACAGGAGGAAGACATGAATCAGTATTATCGAGTGCATGCAGTGATTGACTTGGATGCAATTTGTCATAATATGAGAGAAGTGAAACGAATTGTGGGACCGGAAGTAAAGGTTATGCCGGTGATTAAGGCGGACGGATATGGGCATGGAGCAGTTCCTGTGGCAAGAGCGCTGAATAAGATTGGAGCGGACGCTTTTGCGGTTGCCATTATGGAAGAGGGAATTACACTGCGCAATCATGGCATTCGACAGCCCATTTTGATTTTGGGATACACTTCGGAATATCAGTACAGCTCTATGATTCAATATGATATTGAGCCTACGGTTTTTTGTTTTGAAATGGCAGAGTCCTTGTCAAAGATTGCACAGGCTCTGGGCAAAGATGCCAAAATTCATATTAAAGTTGATACGGGAATGAACCGAATCGGGTTTCAGCCTACCGAAGAGTCGGTACAGATCGTTGAAAAGATTTCGAGACTTCCGAATCTTAAGATTCAAGGTATTTTTACACATTTTGCCTGCGCAGATGAAGCCAATAAAAGTTCAGCTGCAAAACAGGAGGAAAAATTTGATTGGTTTGTAAAAGAACTCTCGGAAAGGGGAGTCGAAATCCCCATAAAACATGTTTCCAACAGCGCAGCGATCATAGATCTTCAAAAGTATCGCAAAGATATGGTGCGGTCTGGAATTATAACGTACGGGCTTTATCCATCCAAAGAAGTATCAAGAAATATACTGGATTTACAGCCGGCAATGTCTTTAAAAACACACATTGTCCATATAAAAGAAGTCGAGGCAGGAGAAGGGATCAGCTATAATTATACTTACGTAACCAGCAGAAGAACCAAAATTGCTACAATTCCCGTAGGATATGCAGACGGATATCCCAGACTTCTCTCTTCCAAAGGCAGGGTGCTGATCCGGGGTCAATATGCACCGATTTTGGGAAGAATTTGTATGGATCAGTTTATGGTAGATGTGACGGACATTGAAGGAGTTTCTGTCATGGATGAAGTTACATTGATTGGCAAAGATGGGGACTGTGAAATTTCAGTGGAAGAAGTTGCAGAGCTTGCCCAGACGATTCATTATGAGTTTATTTGCGGAATCGGAAAACGGGTACCTCGTGTTTATGTTGGAAACAATTCAGAATCCTAGGTTTTTTTGAAAAATAAGGGTTTCTTTGAATACTTTTGAAAGAAATGTCAATACTCTTCATAAACTAAAAAAGAGAGAAATGGAGAGTGTTTATGATTATGGTAATAAAGCGAGGGGATATATTTTATGCAGATTTAAGACCGGTGGTGGGGTCAGAGCAGGGGGGGATTCGCCCTGTGATCGTTTTGCAAAATGATGCCGGAAACCGATATAGTCCTACGATAATCTGTGCAGCCATTACAAGCAAGATGAACAAGGCAAAACTGCCGACACATGTGCCGTTGGATTGTCGGAAATGTCAACTGGAGAAGGACTCTGTCATTTTGTTGGAACAGATTCGTACCATTGATAAAAGCAGACTCAGAGAAAAAGTATGTCATTTAAATTGTGATTTTTTAGATCAGGTGGATCACGCACTGCGGATCAGTTTAAGTCTTGATACATAGCCGGACGCAGGAAAGTTGACCTTTTCTTTTGGAAATGATATATTGAATTTAGGTTTCAAAAAAGGAGAAAGTGATGATGGAAAATAATGTCTCGGTGTTTCTTGTCGTATGCTTTACCGCGATGGTGGGATTTGCGGCTGGGTATTTTTTTTGGAAACAGCGGGAAAAGCTGAAGGAAGCCAAAAGGAAGCTGCATCCTTCAGAGCAGGAAAATGAAAAAGAAGAAGACAATGAATATGAAGAAGAAATCATGAACATTGTCAATGAAGGTCATGAACAGGGTGCGATCATGGAAGGCGAGGCCAAAATGATTACAAATATTTTTGAATTTGGAGACAAAGATGTAACTGATGTCATGACCTCCAGAAAGAAGATCGATGCCATTGAGGTTTCTGTATCCATTGAGAAAGCGCTGAGCTATATGCTGGATAAACCTTATTCCAGATATCCGCTTTACGAGGATGATATTGATAATATTATCGGCGTGCTGTATTTAAAAGATGTGATTGATGCGTATCTCAATAAAAAGGATGCAAAACTTTCAGAAGTTGCAAGGGAGCCTTTTTTTGTGCATCAGACGATGAACTTATCGGTATTATTCCAGGAGATGCAGACGAAAAAAATCCACATGGCAATTGTAATTGACGAATATAGTCAGACAGAGGGCCTTGTCTCAATGGAAGATATGCTGGAAGTGATTGTGGGAAATATTTGGGATGAGTATGATATTGAGGACCGCAACGTCACGAAGATTGGATGGGCCGATATATATCTCGTAAGAGGGAGCACGCGGCTGGAAGAATTAGAAGACGTTCTCGGAATTGAATTTGATGTGGAAGACGTTGAGACGCTGAATGGATTTTTGATTGATCATCTGGGGCATCTGCCGGAGGACAATGAAGAAATAGAAATATTATATGAAGGATATTCATTTCAGTCTGTTGATATTCATGATAAAATGATTCGACAGGTAAAAGTGGAAAAAAGAAAAAGGAAGGAAGAAAAAGATGTCAGGACACAGTAAATTTGCAAACATTAAACACAAGAAAGAAAAAAATGATGCGAAAAAAGGAAAAATTTTTACTGTCATCGGAAGAGAAATTGCGGTAGCAGTCAAAGAGGGAGGTCCGGATCCGGATAATAACAGCAGACTTCGTGACGTTATTGCCAAGGCAAAGGCAAATAATATGCCGAATGATACCATCGAGCGCGGAATTAAAAAAGCAGCGGGAGATGCAGACTCCGTGAATTATGAGCAGATTACATATGAAGGATACGGTCCAAGCGGAGTTGCTATTATTGTTGATACTTTAACGGATAATAAAAATCGTACGGCATCCAACGTACGGAGCGCATTTACAAAGGGGAATGGAAATGTCGGAACGCCGGGATGTGTTTCCTATATGTTTGAGAAAAAAGGGCAGATTATTATTTCCAAGGAAGAGTGTGAAATGGAGTCGGACGATCTGATGATGATTGCGCTGGACGCGGGCGCGGAGGACTTTGTGGAAGAAGAGGATAGCTTTGAGGTACTAACTGCGCCGGATGATTTCAGCCGGGTAAGAGAAACCCTCGAAAAAGAGGGAATCCCGATGGCAGATGCCAATGTAACAATGATTCCGGGAACGATGGTGCAGTTAACCAGTGAAGACGATATTAAGAGTCTTCAAAAAACGTTGGATTTGCTGGATGAAGATGATGATGTTCAAGAAGTGTATCACAACTGGGACGAGTAAATTTGATAAATGCCGGTATTGCCTGTGTCAAGGGCTTTGCCGGCATTTTTCTATTTGAAGTTAAAGGTATTTACTTGATTCTAAAACTGCCGTTTATTCAACACAGCAATGCTTACAATGAGACAAGAAACACACATTAAAATTGTGATCAGAAGTGCTGCTCTATAAATTTCTATTGATTGGGCTCCGGTGAGCAAGGGGGCACTTTTCATGAAGGCAATAGGGTTGTAGGTTCTGATTTTTGGGAAAAGGCTAAGAAGATACATGCCGAAAACACTGCCGCCTGTTCCCAGGAGCACTCCGGTATGGCTTTTGCTAAGAGCGGAAAATAGTACCATAACACATATGGTCCATATTCCGAAGAGCCACCAATGAACTGCTGCCGGCGCCAATCTAACCACAATCCTGTTATTCCAAAAATAAGAGTTATATCCATAAGTAACAGCAAAGCATAGCCAATAGTCGAGGGTCCATGCAAAAAGCATTGCAGCAAATTTTGCAAGAACGACTTTAGAGCGGGAAAGTCCTTTGGTTAACATGAGAATAAGTGTACCTGACTGATATTCTCTTGTGAAAATACCGCTGAAGATTAACACAAATATAAGGAAAGCGATCTCAATGTTCTTGAAAAATTGTGTCCAGGAAGTAAGCGCATTGATTGTTACCTCTGTGACAAGGATTCCGTTGTCTGTCAGAGAACTGGAAAGCAGTTCAAGCATCCACGGTGTGAGTTTTGCAATCGCCGGATTCATAATACCGAAAATTAAAAACAAAATACTGAGAACTGTGAGCTTTCCGCTTCGAACAGATTCAAGCATCTCTTTTTTAAAAAAAGCAATCCACGATTTCATTTTGATATCACCTCCATAAACAGAGATTCCAAAGAAGATTCGGCACATTCGATTTTAGAAATCGGTATTTTATGTTTTGTAATAACTGAAAGCACCTGAAACATTTCGGATGTATCGCCAGAGAAGACAAGGGTATCTTTTTCGGTAAGCTGAGCTTCTGTAAATATCGCAGAAAGAAATTCAGCAGCTTTTGTGTTTGTGGTTTCCACAATGAATTTATGGGAATGACACTCTCTTTTTAGGTTAGAAACAGATCCCTGCACAGCAATTTTTCCGTTGTTTAAGAAAGCGACATCAGTGCAGATTCGTTCGACATCCGACAAAATATGTGTTGAAAATAATACCGTTGTCTGTTTTCTGGCAGAAAGAAGAATATCAAGAATTTCTTTTCTTCCAATCGGGTCAAGTGCTGAGGTTGGTTCATCGCAAATTAAAATTTTCGGGCGCCCAAGAAGCGCCTGAGCGATCCCGAATCTTTGTTTCATTCCTCTGGAAAAACCTTTGATGCGATGATGTTCTTTCGGGAGACCTACAAGAGAAAGAAGTTCCTTGCTTCTCCTGTCAATATCCTTACTTTTCATTTCCAAACTTTCACCGCACAATTTCAAGTATTCTTCGGCTGTCATAAATGAATAGAATTCTGGAACATCGGGGAGATAACCAACATAGCGATTTGTTAAGGTTTGCCCATATCTGACTTTATGACCGGATATTACTATTTCTCCGCTGTCTGTTTTTAGAAGTCCCAGAATCAATTTCATTGTTGTCGTTTTGCCGGCACCGTTTTTTCCCACAAAACCAAAAACGCTGTGTTCGGGAATTGATAGATTTAATCCTGTCAAAACTTCTTTATCTCCAAAACGCTTTTTTAAATTTGTAATACGGAGCATATCCATATTAAGAATCCTCCTTAACTTTATATCATCACGCAGCGTCACAAGCAAGACGTTACGCAGGGGGATTTTTTAAATCAGTAATCTAAATTCTAACACAAAAGCCCTAAAATGTCTTTTGCATAAAATTTTTGTGCAAAATACCGATAAATGAGGTTTATTAATTGAAATAGTTTGTTGAAAATGTTATAATAAAATTATAGCAATGAAATACAAATTATGAAGGAGGGAGAGCCGATGGAACTGAAAAAGCTGCAGTATGTAGTCGAAGATGGGATTGGAATCATTACTATGAACTACATGAAAAATCTGAATGCGATCGATGATCAAATGGCAGATGAACTAATGTACGTTGTGGATGCATGTGAGAAAGATCCTGAGGTAAAGGTTGTTGTTCTGCGAGGAATGCCAAAAGCATTCTCTGCCGGCGGTGATATTGGTTATTTTTATCATCTGATTCAGCAGGGCGGAGAAGTGAATATGGATTCTTTGATCGGGAAAGTCGGGAATGTGACAGACGGGCTGAAGCGGATGAGCAAGCTGGTCATTTCCAGTGTCAGCGGTGCGGCTGCCGGTGCGGGTGTGAGTCTGGCATTTTCTGCAGATTTTGTTGTATGTGCGGACAATGCAAAATTCATTATGGCATTTGTCAATCTTGGATTAGTTCCCGATACCGGAGGAACCTATTTATTCGCAAAAAGTCTGGGAACACAGCGTGCAATGGAACTTTGCATCACCGGTCGTCCGATGAAGGCAGAGCAAGCAAAGGAAGCCGGTATGGTTTATGATGTTGTTCCGGCAGAGGAGCTGGATGACGCTGTAATGAAGCTTGCAAAGAAATTTGCCTCAGGACCTTTGCTTTCCTACAAAAACATCAAGAAACAAATGTATCAGGCAAGTCTTGCAGACTATAAAAAGTACTTGGATGAGTGTGAAATTCCTACGCAACGTGAATGTGCTGCTTCCGATGATTTTATAGAAGGTGTAAAAGCTTTTATGGAAAAGCGAAAAGCAGAATTTAAGGGTAAGTAAAAGAAGTCGATTTCAGTGAATGTGGAAACCCCGAGGATGAAGCGAACGTCCGATTGTCTGGGTGGAAGGAGGTAAGCATTTGAAATCAAAAGTAGTGACAAGGGAAGAAGCTCTATCGAAGTTTCAGAACGGACAAACGATCATGTTTGGAGACTGGCATGGAGAGTTTGCCGCGGATGAAATCATTGATGGAATGCTGGAGAAAGGCATCAGGGATATTGATGCCATTGCAGTTTCAGCCGGAATGCCGGATCAAGGTCTTGGAAAGCTGATTTATGATCACAGAGTGAAACATTTGATTACAACGCATATCGGGCTGAACCCGGTGGCCAGAGACCAGATGTTTGCGGGAGAGCTGGAAATTGAATTTAGCCCGCAGGGTACTTTTGCGGAACGTATTCGGTGCGGAGGTGCAGGACTTGGAGGATGTCTGACCCCGACAGGCGTTGGAACGGATGTGGAGGAAGGAAAAGAAAAATTTACGATTAACGGAAAAGAATATTTGCTGGAGCTCCCCCTTCATGCAGATGTGGCGCTTATCAAGGCAACCAAAGCGGACAAAGCCGGAAATATTTCCTTCCGTATGAATTCCAGAGCAACCAATAGTACAATGGCATTGGCAGCAGATGTGGTGATCGTGGAAGTTGAGGAAATTGTAGAGGTCGGAGAGCTGGGTCCGGAGGAAATTGATGTTCCGGCACCTGTCATTGATATGGTTTATGAGAGAACCGGAGAAAAAAGACCGATGTGTCCAATGTGGAAGCGCGCGAAGGCGAAAGCAGAAGGGGGGGAATAGCGATGGCAGGATTGACAGGACGTGCATTGATTGCATCCCGATGCGCAAAGTTTTTTAAGGATGGTGATTTTGTTAATCTTGGGATTGGACTTCCGTTGATGTGTGTAAATTATCTTCCGGAAGGCGTAGATCTATGGCTGGAGGCAGAGATTGGAACCGTAGGAAGTGGTCCTTCTCCCAGTTGGGATGAGGCAGATATTGATATTATCGACGCAGGCGGACAGCCGGCTTCTGTGATTGTCGGTGGAAGCGTTTATGATCATGAAATGTCTTTTGCTTTTATTCGCGGCGGACATATTGACGCAGCTGTCTTAGGCACACTTCAGGTGGATCAGGAAGGCAATATTGCAAACTGGACCATTCCCGGGAAATTAGTTCCCGGGATGGGCGGCGCAATGGACTTATGTGCCGGTGTTAAAAAAATTATTGTTGCCACAGATCACTGTGAAAAAAGCGGAAAGTCAAAAATTTTAAAGAAATGTACGCTTCCGCTGACCGGTGCAAAATGCGTGACAGATATTGTAACGGAAAAATGCTATTTTGAAGTAACGGCAGAAGGGCTTGTTTTGAGGGAGATCGCAGAAGGGTATACGGTGGATGATATTTTGGCATGTACCGAGGCTGATGTTATAGTTCCGGATGAAATTGGCGTGATGAAATAAAAGAAAAGGGCGGTATCGTTGAAGGAAGGCAGATACCGCCTTTGAAGTTATCGTAAAATGTAGGACTTTACCGGATGACCAACTGGATTATAGGAGAGCGTTTGGTCGTAAAATCGGATGAGAGTATCCAGTTTGGAGGCGATAAATTTTTGAAGAATTTCGGCAGAAGTAATCTGGTTTAGATAGTCAATCTGATCGAATGCCTGTTTATAAAGCTCGGAGCCTCCGGTAAAATAGTGATCGGAGCTGGATGCCAGACGTTGGGCATAGCGATTTGCACGAATTTGATGATGTTCCAGAAGATATTCTCCGTTGCGGATTTTTCGGCCGATTAAAAAATTCACAGGTTCCTGATTGGACGGATTGGACGTCATTTTCACTAAAAATGTTTGAAAAAAAGAAGCATCCAAGGTGTTTTTTTGATGGAGATATTCGCAGACAATGGTTTCTATGGCAATTGTTTTCGAGAAAAGCTCATTGGGATTTTGAACAAGGATCTGGTTGGCGCCAAAAGTAACTGCGATCCCGTTGGCAAAAGGAAAAAGTTTTTGGGGATTTCTTCCAACATCTTCTATATAGTGTCCATGTTCTTTGATGGAAGCTTTTGAATCTGCAATGGCAACAATTCCATCTCTTGCTTTAAAAATACCGGTAAATGACATGATGATAAACTCCTTCTTTCCTGAATGAGACATAGTTGTTTTCTATGATTATAACAGGAAAAGCGACGGAAGTCAGCAGCGATGGGCGGTATTTTCAGCTTATGCTAAAATAGGAGAAGAAAGAACAAATGTGAAGACAGGAAAGAGAAGTTTTGGAAAAAATTGATCAGGTGATTGAATCAGATTCTTAAAAAAGTATCTGGGAAATTGGACTGGGAATTTATGCCGACGTCCTTAGATCAGGTTTGTGTCTGTCGGATGGAAGTGAAAAAAATGTCCTGTAAGGTGCACTGGAGAGAGCATCACAAGAAAGAGATCTAATGAGAATAAATGTTGAAATCCCATGATTTTGATGGTATACTTTCTTTGATTGCGTAGCAGTGGCAATCGAAACTGAATCAAAGAAAACTTCAGATAAAGAGGAGAATCATATGAGTATCAAAATTGGAATTATGGGATATGGAAATTTGGGACGAGGAGTTGAATGTGCCATCAGACAGAATCCTGATATGGAACTTGCGGCAGTCTTTACAAGAAGAGATCCGAAAACTGTGACGATTCTCACAGAATCCGCAAAAGTATGTAAAGTAGATGAGGCGCCGAATTGGAAAGATAAAATTGATGTTATGATTTTGTGCGGAGGAAGTGCGACAGATCTGCCAGTACAGACTCCGGAGTTTGCGAAGATGTTTAATGTGGTAGACAGCTTCGATACACACGCGAGAATTCCGGAACATTTTGCCAATGTAGATGCAGCGGCAAAAGAAGGAAAAAAAGTCGGAATTATTTCCGTTGGCTGGGATCCGGGAATGTTCTCTTTAAACCGTATGTATGCCAATGCAATTCTTCCGGAAGGGAAGGATTATACATTCTGGGGAAGAGGTGTCAGTCAGGGACACTCCGATGCAATTCGGCGCGTCAATGGGGTAAAAGATGGAAAGCAATATACAATTCCGGCAGAAGCTGCTCTGGAGGCAGTAAGAAATGGTGAGAATCCAGAGCTGACAACAAGAGAGAAACATACGAGAGAATGTTTTGTTGTATTGGAAGATGGAGCGGATGCCGCCAGAGTAGAAGAAGAAATCAAGTCCATGCCAAATTATTTTGCCGATTACGATACAACCGTACACTTTATCAGTCAGGAAGAGCTGGATCGTGATCACAGTGCAATTCCTCATGGCGGATTTGTATTAAGAAGCGGCTGCACCGGATGGAACAAAGAAAATCAACACTTGATTGAGTATCGTTTAAAGTTAGATTCAAATCCGGAATTTACATCCAGCGTGATTGTAGCATATGCAAGAGCTGCATACAAATTATGGAAAGAGGGACAGAGCGGATGTAAGACGGTATTTGATATTGCACCGGCTGATTTAAGTCCAAAATCAGGGGAAGAACTGAGAAAAGATCTGTTATAAAAGAGTTAAAGATGATTAGAAAAAAATAAACAGACTAAATTTTTTTCTATTTCTCATTCAGGAAAAGGAAAAATATCAAAACCGAATATTCATTTATACAGAATTTATGGGGATGTTTTCTGAGAATTTTTAGTTTAGCTCGCGCAATTCGTTGATTTTGTGCGGGCTAAATTCATTTAACGCATACGAAATATCGTTTTGACATCTCTGTTTTCAAGAATTGAAATGATTTCCTTTCTGTTTTTGACTGAGAACAGAATGAAATAAATCTAAAACTTATGAATATTTCATAAAGTTCCACATAAACATCTTGATTTCGTTGGATACTAACGATATAATTTTTTACAAGTAAAGAGAAAGAAGGGAATTGTTATGTATTTTCCGTTTGGTAGTTTTTATTTTGACAGAACCTATATTCTGGTCTTAATTGGTGTAATTATTACAATGGTTGCATCCTCTAAAATGAATTCTACATTTCGCAGATATCAGAGGGTGAGATGTCATTGTGGACTGACTGGATCTCAGGCAGCAGAGAGAATCCTGAGACAGGCAGGAATTTTTGATGTGTCTGTTGAGAGAGTAGGAGGAGAACTGACGGATCACTATGATCCAAGAAGTAAAGTTCTTCGTCTTTCCGATTCCACCTATGGATCTGATTCCATTGCGGCGATTGGAGTCGCGGCTCATGAGTGCGGGCATGCCATTCAACACCAGCAAAATTATGCGCCGTTAACAATTCGGGGAGCGTTAGTTCCTGCGGTAAATTTGGGCTCAGGATTATCTTGGATTTTTATTATCGGAGGAATTTTTCTTGGTATGAATCAGACGCTGATCAATGTGGGAATTGTTCTGTTTTCACTGGCAGTATTATTTCAGTTGATTACATTGCCGGTGGAATTCAATGCTTCCTCCCGTGCTTTGAAAATTCTTGGAAATACAGGAATTATGTATGGAGAAGAAGTAGAGCAGACGCGGAAGGTGTTGTCGGCAGCAGCTCTCACTTATGTTGCCAGCGCTGCAGCAGCAATTTTAAGTTTGCTGCGTTTGATTCTATTGTTCGGTGGAAGAGATCGAGATTAATTGAAAAGTCTTTGCAAAGAAAAAATGCCTGGTGAATACCGGGCATTTTCAATGTTTCAAAGCAAAGAGACTAAAAGTTGTGCAAAATATATAAAAATAAATGAAAAATAGTTTTTAAAAAATACATATAGCACAATAGAACTTGACTTTTCCTGTGGAATCTATTATGATGAGAATAGAATAATTGGTAGAACCAATTTAAATAAGGAGGGCTCCAATCAATGACAGAACTTGAACTGCTGTTAAGAAAAGTACAGAAAGGTGAAGTGTCAGTACGGGAGGCGGCGAGGTTTTTGCGCAGGCAGCCTTTTGAAGATTTAGGGTATGCCAAAATTGATACTCACAGAAAACTTCGTTCAGGATTTCCGGAAGTTGTATTTTGCAGCGGGAAAGCAGACGAGCATTTACTTCAAATCATTGGGAAGTTATATGAAGAGGAAGGGGAGGTGTTTGGAACTCGTGCATCCAAATACCAGTATGAGCTGCTGAAAAAATATTATCCGGAAATTCAATATGATGAGATTTCCCGTATTGTTAAAATCGAGAAACAGAGAAAGAAACGGACAGGCAAGATTGCAGTCTGTACTGCGGGAACCGCGGACATTCCGACAGCGGAAGAAGCCGCGCAGACCGCAGAATTTTTCGGAAATTTTGTGGAGCGTATTTATGATGTCGGGGTCAGTGGAATCCATCGGTTGTTTGCGAGAATCGAGACAATTCAAAGCGCCAACTGCATTGTTGTGGCAGCGGGGATGGAAGGGGCGCTGGCAAGTGTCATCGGAGGTTTGGTAGATAAACCGGTAATTGCAGTTCCTACGTCCATCGGATATGGCGCCAATTTGAACGGAATATCTGCATTGCTGACAATGATTAATTCCTGTGCCAACGGGGTTGCTGTTGTGAACATTGACAATGGATACGGAGCAGGATATATGGCGTCGCAGATTAACCGAATGGGGGTATATAATGGGTAAAACGTTATATTTAGAATGTCAGAGCGGAATCAGCGGAGATATGTTTGTAGGTGCACTGCTGGACCTTGGTGCAGATAAAGAAAAATTAATTCAGGTGTTGGAACAATTACCGGAAGAGGGATTTCAGATTGAAATCTGCAGGAAAAAGAAAGCCGGGATTGAAGGGTACGATTTTCATGTGATCTTGGATCAAGCGCATGAAAATCATGATCATGATATGAAATATCTCCATGGACATATGCACAAGGATGAAAGAAGCAATCCGGAAGAAATTCATCATGTTCCTCATCATGACCATCGGAACCTTTCGGAGTGTCTTTCCATAATTGAACATTCCGGACTTACGGATCGGGCAAAAAAGATTGCAGCGGATATTTTCCGAATTCTGGCGCAGGCAGAGGCAAAAGCGCATGGGGAATCCATCGAATCTGTCCATTTTCATGAAGTTGGAGCCATTGATTCGATTGCGGATATTTGTGCGGCGGCATTTTGCATAGATGATCTGCAAATTGAAAATGTTATCATTCCGGAACTTTGTGAAGGGAAAGGCATGATAAGATGTCAGCACGGGATTCTTTCAATTCCCGTTCCGGCTGTGTTAAATATTGTGCAGCAGCATCAGCTGCCACTTCGTTTGGTTGAGGTACAGGGAGAATTGGTGACTCCGACAGGCGCCGCGATTGCAGCGGCAATTAAGACTTCCGACCGGATCCCCGAAGTTTTTCAGGTGCAAAAGATTGGAATCGGTCTTGGAAAACGCCAATACCAGCGTCCGAGTCTCCTGCGAGGGATGCTGATTTGTTCCAAAGAAAATTGCAGAGATCAGATTTTGAAATTGGAAGCCAATATTGATGATTCCTGCGGAGAAGTACTGGGTTATGCCATGGAGCGTTTATTTGAAGCAGGGGCAAAGGATGTTCATTATTTTCCGGTGTATATGAAGAAAAATCGTCCGGCATATCAGTTAAATGTTCTTTGTGATAAAAAAGATCGGGAGAAACTGGAAAGAATCATATTCAAGGAAACCACAACCATTGGAATACGTTGCATTTCCATGGAGCGAACCATTCTTGAACGAAGAGCAGAAACCATTGAGACGCAGTTGGGAACAGCGCAGCTGAAAGTTTGTCAGTATGAAGGCGAAGAATTTGCCTATCCGGAATATGATTCGATAAGAGCGATTAGCAGACAGCAAGGGGTTTCATATCGGGAGGTTTATGAAGAAGTTTGCAGAAAGTGGAAAGATGAGAATGAAAAATAGTCAGGAGAAATTTCAGGATCTCAGGCGGCGGATGAAAAGTTATGCGAAAGAGGATGTGATGCTTGCGTTTTCCGGGGGAGTTGACAGCAGCTTCCTGCTTTGGATGGCTTGTGAGCAGGCGAAAGTATATGGCACAAAAGTTTATGCTGCGTATTTGCAGACGATGCTTCATCCATCTGGCGAGAAACAGGCGGCAGCGAAAGAAGCCAAAAAAGCCGGAGCCATCTTTCTGGAGCTAAAGATTGATGAACTTACCGATGCGGGAATCAAAGAGAATCCAAATGATCGGTGCTATCGCTGTAAGAAATTTTTGTTTCAGAAAATAAAAGAGCTGGCAGATAAGCTTGAGGTTTCTGTTGTTATGGAAGGAACCAATGAGGATGATCTTCATGTTTGGAGACCGGGGATCAAAGCGGTCAGGGAGCTTAAGATTCTAAGCCCTTTAGCAGATGCAGGACTTACAAAGAAGGAAATTCGGCAGTTTGCGAAAGAATATCACATTTCGGTCTCCAATAAACCTTCAATGCCCTGTCTTGCGACACGGTTTCCCTATGGAACAGAGCTTTCTTATGAGAAATTAAAACGAGTGGATCAGGCAGAAAGGTATTTGCGCAATCTGGGGCTCTATAATGTCAGGGCTCGGATTCATGGAGAGACGGCACGAATAGAGGCCGATCCAGATTCCTTTGCCTGTGTCATGGAACATCGGGAATCTGTGGTTTCTCATTTAAAGCAGCTTGGATATTCCTATGTGACATTGGATCTGGAAGGTTTTCGATCCGGAAGTATGGATATTTATATTCAGAAAGAGGAAGGAGGATTTTAAAATGCATATGGCAGATGCGCTGGTATCGCCGACAGTAGCCGGAACAATGTATGTATGTTCTGCGGCGGCGATGACATATTCAATGAAAAAAGTTCATTTAGAGACAGACACAAAAAAAATACCGATGATGGGAGTAATGGGGGCATTTGTATTTGCGGCACAGATGATAAACTTTACCATTCCGGGAACGGGGTCTTCCGGTCATTTGTGCGGAGGGATGATGCTGTCGGCAATTTTAGGTCCTTTTGCCGGTTTTCTTACAATGATCGGCGTACTTTTGGTACAATGCTTATTATTTGCAGACGGAGGTCTTTTGGCTCTTGGAGCGAATATCTTTAACATGGCATTTTACGGGTGCTTTGTTGGAGGATGGGTGATCTGGAGACTTGCAATGCGCCGTGGAATTTCAAAACCCAGGATTATGTTCGCATCGGTTCTTGGCTGTGTCTTTACTTTGCAGATGGGTGCATTTTCTGTGACCCTTGAAACTCTGGCATCTGGAATTACAGAGCTTCCGTTTGCGGTATTCGCGGGAATGATGCAACCGATTCATCTGGTCATTGGTCTGGTGGAAGGATTGATTACTGCAGCGGTTCTGTGTTTTATTTATGAGGCAAGACCGGAGCTTTTGTGGACCAGCCAAAAGGTTCACGGAAAACTATCCTACAAAGGTACGGTTGTAATTTTAACAGGAGCTGTCTTTGTCATTGGAGGACTGCTGTCCCTTGTGGCATCTTCCAATCCAGACGGTTTGGAATGGTCTATGGAAAAAGTGGCAGGAACTGCAGAATTAGGTGCCAGCGGTATTTTTTATACAATATCAAAAAATATACAGGAGATTACAGCAGTGCTGCCGGATTATTCTTTTCGAGGGAGTCATGGAGCGGCAGGCACATCCTTTTCGGGGATTGTGGGCGCCTTGATTGTGGCAGCAGTATGTATCCTGCTTTGTATATTGCTGCAGTCATTAAAAAAACGGAAAGCGAAGAAACTGTGAATCGGATAAGAAATACAATCTATGAACTGCATTATTTAGACGATATGGCATCAAAAGATCAGTGGATGCAAAGGCTGCATCCACTGTCAAAGCTTTTGGTGACTTTTTTCTATATTTTAACCGTAATATCCTTTGATAAATATGATGGTATCGGTCTTTTTGGCATGGGTTTTTATCTGCTCTTTATGTATACATTGAGTGGGATTTCTATAAAACGGACAGTGGGAAAATTAAAGGTGGTTTTTTTCCTGACGGCTGCCGTAGGGATTGCGAATCCCTTTTTTGACCATCGGATCATACTGCAAATGGGAGCTTTTGCAGTAACAGGAGGGGGCGTATCTATGATAACATTAATGTTAAAAGGAATCTATGCGATTTTAGCGTCTTATTTGTTCATTGCGACCACGTCAATGGATCAGATCTGTTATGGGCTCCAGTGTCTTCGTGTGCCAAAAAGTTTTTTGACCATGCTTCTTTTGATGGAACGTTATATCATTGTTCTTTTGAAGGAAGCCGAGAGGATTACATTGGCTTATGAAATGCGCGCGCCAAAACAGAAAGGGATTCACTGGAAGGCTTGGGGATCTTTGGCCGGGCAAATGCTTTTGCGAAGCGTGGACCGGGCGCAGGTGGTATATGAAAGTATGCTTTTGCGGGGCTATGATGGGACATTTCGGATCAAATATAGCACAAAAGGAAGGGCGTCGGACATATGTTATACATTCTTCTGGGTACTTTGTTTTTGGCTTTACCGTCAAATTCCGTTGTTTTGGATTATTGGGCGGTTTGCCGGATTTTAAGAGTGGCATGGGAGACGTCGGCAGAAAGGATATGGAGTGTTATGAAAAAAATCGAAGCAAAGAATTTATCGTTTGCTTATCATGAAAAAGAAGCGGTTCTTAAAAATATTTTTTTTCAGGTAGAGGAGGGGGAAACTATAGGGCTGATCGGTGCCAATGGTGTTGGTAAATCCACAATGTTAAAGCTTCTGGTAGGTATCCTGACGGAATACCGGGGGGAGCTGTCTGTATGCGGAATGTCAGTGGAAAAGGAAAATCTTGCACAAATTCGTGAAAAAATCGGATATGTCTTCCAGGATTCGGATAGTCAGCTTTTTATGTCAACAATTTATGAAGATGTGGCGTTTGCGCCGAGAAATTACGGGTACTCTGAGCAGGAAGTGGAAGAGAGAGTACAAGCAGCGCTGTCTGCAGTACATATTGAAAAGATTCAAAAAAAACAAATTTATCAGCTTTCCGGAGGTGAAAAAAAACTTGCTTCCATTGCGACAATTTTATCTATGAAGCCCGAAATTATTCTGCTGGATGAACCGTCGGTAGCCTTGGATCCGAGGAATCGAAGAAATTTAATTTATGTTCTAAAAGAACTTCCCGGAACTAAAATCATTGCTTCTCATGATTTGGACTTGATTTTTGATATTTGTGATCGTACAATTCTTTTATCTGATGGAAAAATTGTCAGAGACGGAGACAGTAAAATACTGTTGACGGATCAAGTGTTATTAGAACAGCATGGCTTGGAACTTCCATTGTCTATGCAGCATCGTTAAAGGAGCAGAATCAATGATGTTACAGTACATACTTCCTGTAGTTGTCTGGATTCCCTTGGGAATTTATCTTTTTGTTTAATACGAAGATCCTTAATGCTTTTTCATTTAGAGGAGCACCGGCATCTTTGCATTGGAATTTCTCTTGGTTTGACTGGATTTTTGATCTATAAGGGATGGAGAGTGTATGGACTTTGGGCGATGCTGACGATTCATTTTCTCACCGTGTGTGCCATCATGGAAATCGTCTGGAAGACGGCAAAAAAATATTTGAAACAGGGGACAGCAAAGAAAGCTTTACTGTTTTTATATCGAAGTTGCCTGCTTAGTTGGATTGCAATAGTTTTTGTCTGTGGTTACGGATCTTATCATATTCGGGATGTCCGGGAAACCGGATATGAATTAAAGACCAAAAAGAAGCTTCCGAAATCGGTGAAAATAATTCAAATTTCGGATCTTCATGCAGGAACAACTATGTGAAGATTAGCTTAACGCAGCATTACCAAAAGTAAACGCTTTACATGAAAGATTTCATGTGTACTGAAAGGGTTTGTTTTGGATAAGGAATGGAGTTGGAAAAAGAAATTTGAAAAAGAAGAGGATCAGAATATGGCTGGAAAATTTTATGCAGTAAAAAAGGGAAGAACTCTGGGTATATATCAAACATGGGATGCGTGTAAGGCACAGGTTTCAGGATTTCCCAACGCAAGATATAAGGGATTTCAGACAAAGGAGGAAGCAGAAGCTTTTTTGGCTTCGGATGAAAATCAACAGATGGTTGTGGATGAAAAGACGCTGATTGCTTATGTAGACGGAAGCTATGATCATAGTCAAAAAAAGTTTTCCTATGGAATGGTTTTGATTTGGCAGGGATCAGAAAAATATTTTGCAGAAGCATATACAGATTCCAGTCTGATCTCCATGAGAAATGTAGCCGGAGAAATTAAAGGAGCAAAGGCAGCCATGGATTATGCGATCAATCATAGTTATAAAAAGATTGCAATTTATTATGACTATGAGGGAATTGAGAAATGGTGTACCGGAGAGTGGGCTGCAAAAAAAGAGGGAACAAAAGCCTATTGTCAATTTTTTGAGCGGGCAAAAAAATCCTTGCAGATTAAATTTGTAAAGGTAAAAGGACATTCCAGTGATTTGCATAATGATATGGCAGATATGCTTGCCAAGACAGCTCTTGGAATCGGAGACGGCAGTTTTCAGCCTCTGTCCAATGGTGAGTTTAAAAAAATAGAAAGAGAAACAATTCCAAATTGATGAGTAAACTTTTTGAGAATAAATTTTTTCGGATTCCTTCGACAAATATTTTGGAAGAAATTCGTTATAATATCCCAGATCAAGGGTTTTATTACCTGATTTCAGAAAAAAATATGAAATAGTTTCAAGGAGTGATTTTATTTTAAGAAAAAAACTAAGGAAAGCCGGGATATTCTTCGTGTTGGTGATGTCAGTTTTATTCTGAAAGGTACAAAATAAAGCAGAAGCAAATGATGCTGTGAAGGTCGAAGCTTTTCAACTCAATCAAAAGACTAAAGCACTGGCGCCTGTTCAGAGACATTACAATCAATGCCGTCGAGCAGAAAGAAAAGACAGCAGCATTTGAGAGCGATCAAGCGCAGAAAATTAAGATTAAAACGAAGACAAGGAAAAAACGCTCCGATTTATATGGGAAAATTTAAAATCACCGATCTTTGAAGAAATAGAATAATTAGAAGTTGCTGTGAATTATAAGTAGGAAGCTTTTTTAAAAAGTAGAAAAATAGATATAAAAGATCTTGATGAAATTTATCCAAGATGAAGGTTTGATTTTTTTCAAAAAAATGCTTGAAAAATAGAAAGATTTGTTGTATTATAATATAGCTTGTGTACCAGTAACTCAGTGGATAGAGTGGCAGCCTCCGAAGCTGTTGGTCGCGGGTTCGACTCCCGCCTGGTGCATTGAAAGAATACATGTCTTTTATGAGGCTATAGATTTTATTGTTTCTGAGTATTAAACAATAGGATTTATAGCCTTTTTTCTTTAATTAGAAATTTTAGCAGGAAATTCTTTGGAAAAGATGGAGGAATAATCAATGGATCAGACGTATATGAAAGAGAAACCAATTTTACCCCTTTTATTATCGTTGGCTTTGCCAATGGTAATTTCAATGTTTGTAAACTCGCTGTATAATATTGTGGATAGCATTTTTGTGGCAAAAATCAGCGAAAAAGCTATGACAGCACTTTCTTTGGTTTATCCAATACAAAATTTGATTAACGCAATTGCTGTTGGCTTTGGCGTCGGAGTCAATGCGGTGATTGCAATGCATCTTGGAGCCGGGAAACATCAAGAGGCAGATCGTGCGGCAACACAAGGTCTTATATTAAATGTATTGCATGGAATGGTTTTAATGATTGTGGGAATTTTGATTATGCCTTCCTTTTTAGGGGCATTTACTTCCGATCAGATGGTCATCCGCATGGGAATTCAGTATTCTACGATTGCATTGGCATTTTCTGTGATTATTACTGCAGGAATTACATTTGAAAAAATATTTCAGGCGGTTGGTGTTAGAATATAAATAGTACAAAATAAACATGACCATTTTCAATAAATCGTATATGATAGTCATAGATCAAGGAGGAGAATGGTTATGGCAAAAGGTACAAAAT
>OFMK01000433.1_pt1 | contig 44921 bp, 43 predicted proteins | sample 1541781 | NCBI WGS metagenome assembly OFMK01 (sample SAMN04209250, study PRJEB22552) | human gut metagenome | biome: gut; material: feces | host: Homo sapiens | place: USA: Oklahoma
CAAAACACGGGCGGCGCCTTTCTGCACAAGGCATGCTGCTTTTATTTGATTTTAAAAATGGCACGCAGCAGCCCCGAAAGCAGCTTTGGGCTTTTCCACACGATGATCTGCACGGCGCTTCCCCCTTCTATGTGCCCTTTTGCGGGACCGTATCTTCCTGTGCACGGAAAAACTGCTTTCCCGCGCACAGGGCTTACTGTATCGTATACCGCAGCAGGCAAAAATGTGACACACCGCAGGCGCAGGAAGCAATAAAAAGGATACGGCTCTGCCTTTGGGGCGGTGCGGACGCGGCTACCGCGCTCTGCCGCTTTGGGCAGCGGGCATTCCGGCGAGCCTTCCCGGCAAAGCCCGATTTTGTCCCGCCTCTTTTCCCCGCCGGATTTGCGGGGAAAGCGCCGGGTCTCCCGACCCTTCTCAAAAAATCAATAAAAAGGCCCCGGCCCGGGCTTTTATTCCAGGTCAGAACCTTTTTGCTTCAGGATTTTTCAAACCCTGTTCGCTGTTCTCAAAATTTCAGGCTTCTGAAAATCAGGCGGCAGCATGCCGGGCAGAGCTTGGCAGCATAACCGGCGCGTTCGCCGTCCGCCTCCATTTGCCTCTGCTGCGCTTTTCAAAAAAGCCGGGCGCGCCTGCACGGCGGCGGGTTACCTGTCCTTTTTGCACTGCATGTAAATGAGGCTGCCCGATGTGAAGCTGACATACCCTTCCTGCGCGGCGAATTCATTGCTGGTGCCCAGCGTGGACGCCGCCCTGAGCACCGCGTGTTCCAGTGGATAGCGGAAGCCGCGCAGGCACAGCCCATGCACGTCCCCATTCATGGGAAACAGAGATACATATACGTCCTTTTGCGCGGGGAACCCATATTGCCCTGGCAGAAGCACGCGCACAGCCGCCGTTTCGCTGCGCAGCCATGCGCACACGCCGTGCTGTTCCAGGAACAGCAGCGTACAGATATTGGCAAGCGTGTGATCCAGCCTGCCGCCTATGCCGCCCAGTATCAGCACCTCGCCGCACCCCGTCTCCAGCGCCCGGCGCGCGGCAAAAAAAGTATCGGTGTCATCCTTTTCTGCCGGAAGGCGCAGCACGTCCGGCCCTTCCGGGGCGGGTGCCGTGTCGAAGTCCCCCAGCGCCAGCGCAGGAAAAAAGCCCAGTGCCCGCGCCGTTTTCCAGCCGGCGTCCGCCGTAATGATGATGTCTTGCGGGCCAATATCTTCACACAGCTCCGGGGCCACGGGCAGCCCCGCAAATATCACACAGCGCCGGTTCATCGCTTTTCCTGCTCCTTTGCCTGTTCATAAAGCGCGGCATAGCTTTCATACCGCGTGCGGGATATTTCTCCCCTATGCACGGCCTCGCGCACGGCGCAGCCCACCTCAGATAAATGAGAACAGCCCGTAAAGCGGCACTGCCCGAACAGGCGGGCAATGTCTGGAAAGGCCAGCTCAAGATTTTCTTTGGGGATGGCGGCGGCACGGGCCATGTCCAGGCTGGCAAAACCGGGCGTATCAGCCACAAGGCCGCCGTGCGCCTCGTACAGTACCACTTCACGCGTGGTGTGACGGCCACGGCCCAGCTTTTGAGATATTTCTGCTGTCTCCAGCTCGCGCCCCGGCATCAGCGCACCCAAAAGGGTGGATTTCCCCACACCGGAATTGCCGCTGAACACACTGAGCTTGCCGGCCAGCATATCACGCAGCGGTGCCAGCCCTTCGCCGGTGGCCGCGTTCACGCACAGCACGGGGAAGCCCGCTGTGGTGTAGCACTGCGCAAGCGCATCGGCCCCGTACAGGTCGCCCTTTGTGATGACCAGCACCGGCTGGGCGCCGCGGTCCACCGCGATGGCGCTGAGCTTGTCTATCACCAGCGTGCTTGGCACAGGCTGCACCGTGCTGGCCACAATAAAAAACTGGTCCACGTTGGCCACGGGAGGCCGCACAAATACATTTCTGCGCGGCAGTATCTCGGCAATAACGGCCGTACCCGCCTCATGCTCCAGCCGTACACGGTCACCGGCCACAGGGGTGACGCCGCGCCTGCGGAAAATGCCCTTTGCGCGGCATTCCACAATGCCATCGGCGGTTTTCACATAGTAAAAACCGCCGATGCCCTTTACAATATAAGGTGTTTTTTCCATTTTTATTTCACCGCATTGCACACTGTGCATATCCATTTTCCGTCCTGCCAGGCCACCCAAGTGTGATGGTGCCCGGTGACGGAGCCATCGGCCACATTCGGGTCTCGTATCGTACCATCGCCGCTGGCGCCCTGCCCGTTCGAAACGCGCAGCGTCACGCTGCCGCCCTGGGCCATGCTTTCGCCCGCACGGGGCGACTGGCTTACCACATAGCCCGCCGGAGAGGCGCTGTCCACCTTAATAAAGGAATAGCTGAGCCCCCGCGAGGTGAGCAGGCGGCCCGCCTCGTTCTGGCCAAGGCCCACACAGCTGGGGGCGATGGTAGAACCCACCGCCAGCTCTTCCCGATTGATATACACGGTAAGCGTCTCGCCTGCCTCTAGCACAGTTCCCGCGGCAGGCGCCGTGCGAAGCACGGTATTATACGGCTTGGTGTCATCCGTCTCATATTTGATAAGGATGCTCAAGTTGATGGATTTGACCTTTTCGCTTGCCGAGGCGCGCGTCCATCCCACCATGTCCGGCACTTCCACCTGTTCTACGCCTCTGCTGACACGCACCGTGATGCGGGCGTTCTCTTTCACTTCTTTCGGCGGCCTGGGCGATTGGTCCACTACATGGCCCTCGGCTACCTCGTCGCTGTAAACATCCACAAATTCGATGCGGAAGTTACTGTATGCCTCGTCGGCCTCTATCTCTTCCTGCGTCATGTTATAGAAGTTGGGCAGCTCCACATCCTGTGTCGTACTAAACAGCGAGTTGCCCGTGGCAAAGAACATTACAAAAATGGAGACGAGAGACGCGAGTGCCACCACGCCTGTGCACACGGCCACATAAAAGGCAAAGTAGTGGCGCCTGCGCACACGTTTTTCCTTCTTTTCCGCCCGAGGTGCCGCCTGCTCTTGCTGCACCGGCGCGGCCGGCTGTTCCTCTTTGAACGGCCCGCCTTCCCGCGGCGTTTCCTGTTCGGGGGCAGACGGCGCGGCATCCGGGCCGCCTTCATCCTCTTTCAGCTCATCAAAAGCATCTTCTGAAGCGGTCTGCCCGCCTTCGGGCACAGCCTGCGGTGCTGCGGCTGCGTCCGGCTCTGCGGGTGTGCCTTGCGGCATTGCAAAGGCCTGCTCCTGCTGCTCACCGGCAGCCTGCTGTTGGACAGGGAGCTGTGTGTGCGGCTCTTGCCGTTCTTCTTGCGGGGCAGCCGGCCGCACGGCCTGTGCATCCGGCACTGCGGCTTTTTGAACAGGGCAGGCTTCGCGCGCCATCTCTGCAGATACACCGTGTGCCGCAGCAGCTGCTGCCCCGCCCGGCAAAGATTCTTCATCCGCCCCTGCACGCTTCCGCTGAAGGGCTGCGCCTGCGCTGCTCTGTTTTTTCTTTTCGCCGCCCGCGGCGTGGCGCTGTTTTTCAGCTTCGCGCCGCACCTCATTGGCAGAGGCATTTTTGCGCGGCTTTTTAGCCGTTTTTTTCTGCGAAGCCGGCTTGAGCTGCACGGGCTTGTGCAGGGCCTGTGCATCGTCTTCTTTTTCTACGGTATTCTTTTCTTCAGCCACGGCTTGTTCCTCACTGTGTCAGCATTTGTTTTCTGCTTTTCAGCATTTGTTTTCTGCTTTTATGATATGCACATGCCTGCGCATTCAATCGCCACCGTCAGGCCCTTCTGTTGGCTGCGTTGGGGGCGTTGACGGAGAGGGCACGGGCGGCGCACTGGGGCTTGCGCTGGGTGTTGTGCTTGGGGTGGGCGTCGGCGTTGGGGTGGGTGTGGGAGTGGGCTCCGGCGTAGGTGCCGGGCCCTTTGAAACTTCCACGGAAACCGGCTCGCCAATCACCAGCGCCTCCCCCGCCTTCGGGTTCTGATTCACCACCGTGCCCGGCGCGGCATCCGAATACACTTCGGTCTGCGGGCCAAGGCGCAAGTTACGGGATGACAGCAGTTTTTTCGCGTCCTCCAGCGTCATGTTGGTGATATCCGGCACCTTCACTTCGTTGTCATAGTGTTCACGGCTCACATAGATGTACACAGAATCGCCCGTTTTCAGCTGCGCGCCTGCAGTAAGCTCCTGGCTGGCGGCGTCTGTCACCTTGAACACAAGGTTCTCTGCCATGTCTTCCCGTTCTTCAATGCGGATTGTCACCACAAGGCCCAAGTTCTGCAGTTCGTCACGCGCGTCGTAGCGCTCTTTGCCCAGCACATCTGGCAGACTTACTATCTGGGTGCCCTTGCTGACATACAGCGTCACGGTGGCGTTGGCCTTCACGCGTTTGGGCGCCTTGGGAGACTGATCGTAAATCACGCCTTCGGCGTACTCGGCGCTGTAATCATCCTTTACGTCAAAATCGAACGAAGCATACTGCGGGTCATTTTGTATTTCTTCCCAGGACATCTCTACAAAATTCGGCAGATCCACATCCTCCACATTGCTGAACAGCGTGGTGCCGGAAGTTTTGAAGATAACAAACACAAGAATGGCCGCACCCACGGCAAACGCCGCGGCCATGCCCGCCATGATGGGCAGCACAAGACGGCCCTTGCCCTTTTTCCCGCCGCTGCGGGAAGCACCCTGTTTTCTGGCGGCTGTGCCGCGCGTGCCCGGGCGCCTGCCCGGCGCGCCGGAAGATCGTCTTTCAGGCGTGTTGCTCACCACCTTGTCCATATACCGCGTGGGCTCTTCCGCCATGGGGGCGGGCTCATCATGGTACTCAAACTTCACATTGGGATTGCGGCGGAATTCTTCCAGGTCTGCCAGCATCTCCCGCGCCGAAGGGTAACGGCTGCGCGGGTCTTTTGCCATGGCGCGCGCCGTGATGGCCGCAAGGCCTTCCGGCACATTGGGGTTCACCTGGCGCAGCGGCGTGGCCATGTCGGCAATCTGCTTGATTGCAATGGACACGGGGCTGTCGGAATCGAACGGAAGGCGGCCCGAAAGCATCTCGTACATCATTACGCCTACCGAATAAATATCCGCCTTCGCGTCTGTCACGTCGCCCTTGGCCTGCTCAGGGCTGATGTAGTGCACAGAGCCAATGGCTTTATCCGTCACCGTCTGGTTCTCTGAACGGGAGAAGCGCGCAATGCCGAAATCCATCACCTTGATGGAGCCGTTCTGCAAGAGCATGATATTCTGCGGCTTCACATCCCGGTGCACGATGCCCTTTTCATGCGCGTGCTGCAGGGCAAGCAGTGTCTGCCGCACAAAGTGCATAGTCTCCTTCACGGTCAAGGGCTGCTTGCGGTAGTTCATATAGTCTTTGAGCGTGATGCCCTCTACATACTCCATCACGATATAGGAAAGCTTTTCCGTGATGTTGATGTCGTACACCTTCACAATGTTGGGGTGGTCCAGCACGGAAATTGCCTTCGATTCATTTTTGAACCGGCGCACAAGGTCGGCGTTGTTCATGAATTCAGCGCGCAGCACCTTCACCGCCACGAGGCGGTTTTCCTTCATGTCCGTGGCTTTATACACATTGGCCATGCCGCCCGCGCCCAGCAGCTTTTCAATGCGGTAGCGGCCATCCAGCATTTTGTTCGCAGTATTATCCATTGTTCTCCTCCGTAGCTTCGCACTTTGCAAGCAGCACCGTGACATTGTCCAGCCCGCCGGCCTCAAGCGCACGGTTCACAAGGGCGTCCGCCATATTGTAGAAGCCGGTGTTCTGGATGATTTCCTCCATCTCATCCACCGTGACGTAATTGCTCAGCCCATCCGTGCACAGCACCAGAATGTCGCCTGGGGAAAGCACTATTTCGCCAAAATCCACCTCTACCTGCGGGCCCACGCCCAAAGCGCGGGTGATGAGGTTCTTGCGCGGGTGAAAAGCCGCCTCCTCTGCGGTGATGGATCCCTGCTCCACCAGCTCCTGCACGATGGAATGGTCCTTCGTGAGCTGGCAGATGGAATGCCCATGGAACAGATAGATGCGGGAATCGCCTACATGCGCATACTGCAGCATGCCGCCGCGGCACACGCCGCACACCACCGTGGTGCCCATGCCGCGGGCTGCGGGTGTGGCAAGTGCTTTTTCATACACAGCCTCATTCGCGCTGCGCACCGCCTGTTCCAGCAGGGCGCGGGCCTGTTTGTCTGTTTCCACACCGGGCAGCCCGGCGCACAGCACCTGTTCGATGCTGGCCACAGCCAAACCGCTTGCCAGCCGCCCGCCGCGCGCGCCGCCCATGCCGTCGCACACGGCCAGCCAGGCTTTGCCGTCTGTGTGTGCCTGGGCACGGTAGCTGTCCTGGTTTTCCGCACGCTTGTTGCCTATATCAGTTCTGGCGGACAATTCCATTTGCGGGCGTTCCCTCCTTATTCGCCTCGCGGCGCAGCTGGCCGCAGGCGGCACTGATCTCTGTTCCAAGCCGGCGGCGCACCGTGGCGTTCACGCCCAAAGACAAAAGCGTGTTCTGAAACCGCCTGACGTTGGCAGCGTCCGCCGCAGAATAGGGCGAACCGTCCACCGGGTTGATGGGGATAAGGTTCACATGCGCGCCCATCCCCTCGATAAGCTTTGCCAGTTTGCGCGCCGTCTGCTCGGAATCGTTCACGCCGCGCGCAATGGAATATTCAAAGCTGATGCGCCTTCCCGTGGCCTTCTGGTAAGCCCGGCACGCCGGGATAAGCTCTTCCAGCGGGTAAGCATCGTTCACTGGCATCATGGACGAGCGCATCCCGTTCGTGGGCGCATGCAGGCTTACGGAAAGCGTGAGGCCCAGCTTTTTCTGCGCCAGCTTTTCTATCATGGGCACAAGGCCGCATGTGGAAAGGCTGATATTGCGCATGCCGATGTTCACACCCTGCGGGCAGGAGATGATAGACAGGAAATCCATCACATTGTCGAAATTATCCAGCGGCTCGCCAATGCCCATCAGCACGATGTGCGAAACGCGCTCGCCCGTGTCGGCCATCACGGCGTATATCTCGCCCGCTATCTCGCCCGCCGTAAGGTTTCGCACGCGCCCGCCCTGTGTGGAAGCGCAGAAACGGCACCCCATGCGGCAGCCCACCTGCGTGGACACACACACGGAGTTGCCATAGGAATAGCGCATCAGCACAGTCTCGATGCTGTTGCCGTCCGCAAGGCCGAACAGGTATTTCACCGTGCCGTCCTTCGCACACTGTTTGCGCAGAGGGCGCAGCACCTCGATGGTGCACTGCTGCTCCAGCTGCTGCAAAAGGCCTTTGGGCAGGTTTGTCATGGCGGAAAATTCCTGCACGCGCTTTTCATGCAGCCAGCTGAACAGCTGTTTGGCACGAAAGGCCGGCTGCCCCAGCCCGGTGACGAAGCCCGTCAGCTTTTCCAATGTGTAGGAGGAAATTCCTATCCGATTCATTCTACCACAATCTTTCCAAGGATGCTATAAAAAAACCATCTGTTTGTGTGAAAAATGGAAGCAGCACCGCCATGCCGTCCGCCTCCAATGCGCCGGGAACGGCACAGCCCGCGCGCCTCAGACAAAAGCCGGGATGCCCGGCCAGGAATGCCTGCACGGCGGCTTCGTTCTCCTGCGGGTTTACCGTACAGGTAGAGTACACAAGGCGCCCGCCCGGCTTTACATAGCGCGCAGAGGTATGCAGAATGGCGCGCTGCACTGTGTACAGTTCCTCCAGCCCCTCCAGGCTTTTATAGCGGATATCCGGCTTTTTGGCCAGCACGCCGAGGCCCGTGCAGGGCACATCGCACAGCACGGCGTCCGCCCCGGCCAGGGCGGCGTCGTACACGCGCGCGTCGGCGCAGCATGTATGCGCGCACGAAACCCCGAGGCGCGCAAGGGCCTCGTCTATCAGCGGCACACGGCTTTGCACAGCATCCCGGCTGAACAAAGCGCCCTTATTCTCCATATACTGCGCCAGCGTGGCGCTTTTGCCGCCGGGCGCGGCGCACATATCCAGCACCTTTTCACCCGGCCTCGGCGCAAGCGCCGCACAGGCTGCCTGCGAGGCCTCGCTCTGCACATGAAACAGCCCGCTGCAAAACTCCGGCAGGGCGGCGACGTCGCCCGCGCCCTCCAGAAGAAGGCTGTTCGCCACGCGGCCGGGCCGCGCCTTGACGCCATGCGCGGCAAGCTGTGCTGAAAGCGCCTGCGGCGTAGTTCTCAGGGTGTTTACGCGCACGGCCAGCGCCGGTTTTTCAAAACTGGCGGCCAAAAGGCGCTCCGCATACGTCGGAAGCCGCCTTTGCAAAAGTTCAGCCACCGGCTGCGACACGCTGTACTGCACGCAAAGCCGCTGCGTCTCGCTTTCAAATGTCTCTTTTCCCACGTCCACCGCCGCGGCGCGGCGCAGCACAGCGTTTACAAGGCCTGCGGCACTCGCCTTTCTCATGCGGCGGCACAGCGCCACCGATTCGCTCACCGCCGCATGCACCGGCACGCTCTGCATATATTTTGCCTGATACAGCCCGGCGCGCAGGATGGCCCGCACGGGCGCATCCAGCCTGAAAAGAGGCTTTTGCAGAAATTTGCCAAGGCAGTAGTCCAGTGTGTTTTTCCGCTCTACTGTGCCGTAGAACACAGCCGCGGCAAAGGCCCTTTCCTGTGCCGTGCCGCCAAAACGGGCAAGCTGGCTTTTCAGCACAAGGTTGGAATAACCGCCCTCTTCCGTGCGCACCAGCGCCTGCACGGCGGCCTCGCGCGCGCTGCTCAAAGCAAAGCCCCCGGCGCGAAGCGGCGGCCCAGCGCCCACGCCTCGCCCGGCATGGGGGCCTTGCCCTCGGGCACCACCGTCTCCAGCACCAGCGCGCCCGTTTCACAGGCCACCGTCAGCGGCTTCACAGCCAGCACTGTGCCCGGCGCGCCTGTGCCGGGCACAGGGCGGGCCTTCAGCACCTTCACCTTTTTTCCGCCGTGCTCGAAATACGCCACGGGCCACGGGTTCATGCCGCGGATATGGTTGTGCAGCTTCTGCGCGGGCACTGCAAAGGTGAACTGCGCCATCTCTTTTTTCAGCGGCGGGGCCAGCGTGGCCTGGGCATCATCCTGCCTTTGCGGGTGCACGTCTCCGCGCTCGATATTGCCCAGCGTCTCGCACAAAAGTCCGGCGCCCACGCCCGCCACCTGCTCGAACAGCTCGCCGCTGGTGGTATCCGGCCCGATGGGCACGCGCCGGGTACACAGAATATCGCCCGTGTCAAGGCCCTCGTCCATCTGCATCACCGTAACGCCCGTCTCGGCGTCGCCGTTCAGCACGGCCCACTGGATGGGCGCGGCACCGCGGTATTTCGGCAGCAGCGACACATGCAGGTTTATACAGCCGTGCTGCGGCAGGGCCAGAATATCGGGCGGCAGGATGCGCCCGTAAGCCACCACCACGATAAGCTGCGGCGCAAGGCCCCGCAGGATGTCTGCCGCCTCGCCGCTTCGCAGCGTTTTCGGCTGGAACACCGGGAGGCCGTGCGCCAGCGCCACCTGCTTTGCCGGCGGCGCCGTAAGCACCTGTTTGCGCCCCACGGGCTTATCCTCCCGCGTAAACACGCCGCACACCTCATGCCGCCCCTCTTCCAGAATGGCGGCAAGGCACTGCGCGGCAATATCCGGGGTGCCCATGAATACAAGCCTCATTGCTTATTCCTCTTCCGCGTCGTGCTCGACGTCCTCATAGAAATACTCTGCCTTTTCCATGATGGTGACGCCGTCCAGATGGTCGCTTTCGTGGCAGATGCAGCGCGCCAGCATGCCCTCTGCCTCCAGCGTGAAGGGGTTGCCATCGCGGTCAAACGCGCACACCGTCACTCTGGCAGGGCGGTGGATGGCCGCGTTGTGCCCCGGGAAGGAAAGGCATCCCTCATATTGAAGCACATCGCCCTCCTGGGCGATGATCTCCGGGTTCACAAATTCCAGAAATTTAGTTTTGTAGCCCTCCGGGCGCTCGCCGTTCTCCGGCAGGTCTCGCTCGTCCACGCTGACAAACACGCGCCTCATCACGCCCACCTGCGGCGCTGCAAGGCCATAGCCCTCTGCGTCCTCCAGCGTGTCGCGCATGTCGTCCAAAAGCTGGGCCAGGCGCGCGTCGTAATTCGTCACCGGGCGGCATTTCTTTTTCAGAATTGGATCGCCGTCCTGCACAATTGTTCTCAAAGCCATATTGCAAATTCCCTCCAAGTTATTCTGTAAAGTTCAAAGCCATTTTTTACCGGGCACGGCTCACAAATCCGCATCCGCGTGAAAATCTATGGTGACCGCCGCCTTCGCGGCCCAGCCGCCCGCGTCGTACTGCTCCAGCGCGGCGCGCAGCATGGCGCGGAACGCCTTGTCGCCCCGGCACTTCAGCGTAAGCTTGTAGCGGTACTGCTGCTTCACCATGGCCACACTCATGGGCGCCGGGCCCAAAAGGCGCAGCGGCACGCCGCCGCGGCGCTGCGTCTCGGCCTGCACAAAGGCGGCAAAGGCGCGCGCAGCCTGCAAAACGGCGGCCTCGTTTTTGCCGGAAAAGCCCGCCATGCAAATAGCGCAGAACGGCGGGTACAGGTTCAGGCGGCGAAACGATATTTCCTGCTCATAAAACGAGGCATAATCCTGGTTTGCCGCAAGCGCCAGCACCGGATGCTGCGGGTCCACCGTCTGAATGACGGCGCGCCCCGGCTGCCGGGCGCGCCCTGCGCGCCCCACCACCTGCGTGACCAGGCTGAACACATTTTCAAACGCCCTGTACCCCTGGGCGAACAGCATCTGGTCGATGCCCAGCACGCCCACCAGCGTCACACGCTCGAAATCAAGGCCCTTGGCCACCATCTGCGTGCCAAGCAGAATATCATATTCGCCATTGGCAAAGGCGCGCAGCAGCGTTTCGTGCGCGTTTTTATGCGCCGTGCTGTCTGCATCCATGCGCAGCACACGCGCCTCGGGCAGCAGCCCGGCAAGCTGTTCTTCAATGCGCTGCGTACCAAAGCCCGTATATTTCAGCTTGCCGCCGCAGGCAGGGCAGGCCTGCGGCACAGGGGAATGCGCCGCACCGCAGTAATGGCACAAAAGCTTGCCGGCCGCCTTGTGATACACCATGGGCACGCTGCACGAGGTGCATTTCAGCACCTCGCCGCACGAGGTGCACATGGCCACCGTCTGATAGCCCCGCCTGTTCAAAAGCAGTATGCTCTGGCCGTGCGAAGCAAGGTTTTCCCGAAGCTGCTGCTCCAGAAAGCCGCTTAGCGCCGAGGCGTTGCCCGCGGCCAGCTCTGCACGCATATCGGCCATGTACACCTTCGGCAAAGGCATGTCGTTATAGCGGTGCAACAACTGCACAAGCTGCATGCGCCCGGCGCGCGCGGCGTAAAAGCTCTCTACACTTGGGGTGGCGCTTGCCAGCACCAGCAGCGCACTGTGCGCCGCCGCACGGCGGCGCGCCACCTCGCGCGCATCATAACGGGGCGAGTTTTCGGAATGGTAGGTGTGCTCCTGTTCTTCGTCAATGACAATAAGGCCCAGCTGCTCCAGCGGCGAAAACACCGCACTGCGCGTGCCTACCACCACATCGGCCCCGCCGTTTTGTATCTGCTGCCACTGCAAAAGGCGCTCGGTATGGTTCAGCGCCGAATGCTGCACGGCCACACGGCGGCCGAACTGCGCCTTCAGCCTGCGTATCATCTGCGGGGTAAGCGATATTTCCGGCACCAGCACCAGCGCCTGCCTGCCAAGGGAAAGGCACTGTTCGATAAGCTTGAGGAACACCAGCGTCTTGCCCGAGCCCGTCACCCCGTACAGCAGCGCAGGCTGCGGCTTTTTCTGCGAAAGGCCGGGGGCCAGGGCGTCATAGGCGCGCTGCTGCTCTTCTGAAAGGCGCACCGGCTGCGGCGCGGCGCCGAAGCCGTACTGGCCGTAAAGCTCCAACTCTTTATCGCGCTTTTCCCTCGTCAGCATACCCTTTTTCTCCATGCGCTCCAGCACATCTCTGGAGATGCCCGCCGCCTCCAGCGCGCTTTGCCCCAGCGGCCCGCCGGCAAGCGCCTGCCACGCCGCGCTTTGCTTCGGGGTGAATTTCCGCGGGGCTGCAGCACGGGAATACGCCCACTCGGTGTGCCGCACAAGCTGCTTTTGAAGCCGGGGCACACCGCCCCTCTCCACCGCGCGGTACTGCGCGCCATAGGGAATAATGGCCTTCACCGCCTCGTAATAGGTGCAGAAGGTGCTCTCGCGCAGCGCGTGCACCAGGGCCAGAAGCTCGGGCGAAAGGCGCGCTTCTTCCGGTGCTGCGTCATACAGCGCCTTCAGCCTTGCAGCGGGCTCTGGCTCTTCCCCGGCGGCCAGCACCACGCCCATGCGCGCCTTCGAACCGCGCCCAAACGGCACCAGCACCATACTGCCCGTGTGCACACGCTGCGCAAGGCTTTGCGGCACAAGGTAGGAATACAGCTTGTCGAAATGGATGGTGGCGCCACTGACGGCCACCTGTGCAACGAGCGGCACGCGCCACCCTCCCTTCCCGCCCGCTTTGGGGCGTCATTCGCTTTGGCGGGCCATCAGTATCTCATACAGTTCACCCGCACAGCGGCGCGCGTCGTCGTTCACAATGGCAAAGTCGTAGGCATCCTTTTCGCGCAGCTCTTCCTCGGCGCGCGCAAGGCGCTTTTGCACAGCGGCCTCGTCCTCTGTGCCGCGCCCGCGCAGGCGGCTGGCAAGCTCCTCTATACTGGGCGGCAGAATGAACACCAGCGTGCTTTCGGGGTACATGCGCTTGATGTTGGCCGCGCCCACTACCTCAATCACCAGCACCACGGTGGTGCCCGCCGCAATGCGCCTGTCCACCTCGCTTTTGGGCGTGCCGTAATATTTGCCGCAGTAATTCACATGCTCCAGTATTTCGCCGCGGGCCAGCTTTTCCTCAAACTGCGCGTTCGTCATGTAATAATAGTTCACGCCCTCTTCCTCGCCGGGGCGCATGGCGCGCGTGGTGGCAGAGACGGAAATCTCTATCTCCGGGTGGGCCTCCATCAGATATTTCACCACAGTGTCCTTGCCCGCGCCGGACGGCCCTGACACCACCAGAAGACGGCGCTGCTCATTCATCCTCCAGCTCCTCCTCTTCCTCGTCGGTGTCATTCAGGCGGTTGGCCACTGTCTCCGGCTGCACGGCGCTGAGCACCACATGGTCGGAATCGGTGATGAGCACGGCGCGCGTGCGGCGGCCATAGGTGGCGTCAATGAGCACACCCTTGTCGCGGGCCTCCTGCACAATGCGCTTGATGGGGGCGGATTCTGGGCTTACGATGGCGATGAGCCTGCTTGCGCTGACCATGTTGCCAAAGCCAATGTTGATCAGTTTCATTTGCGTTCCTCCCGGGAAACATCCCTGTTTCAAGTATAGGCAAAGGGCGCACAGCCCATGCGCTCATTCAAGGTTCTGAATCTGCTCGCGTATCTTCTCTATCTCGCCTTTCATCTCCACTACCACGCGAGTGATGTCCAGCTCGTTGCATTTGGAGCCGATGGTGTTCGTTTCGCGGTTCAGCTCCTGCGTGAGAAAATCCAGCTTGCGGCCCACCGGCTCTGAGAGGGCCAGAATGTCGCGGTACTGGCGGATATGGCTGCGCAGGCGCACCGTCTCTTCATCCACCGCCGTTTTATCGGCAAAGATGGCCGCCTCCGTCAGGATGCGCGCATCATCAATGTCGCGCCCGTCCAGAAGCTCTTTCAGGCGCGCGTACAGCTTGTCGGTATATTTCTGCACGCGCGCGGCACTGGTCTGCTCAATGAAGCCCACATCCTTTTCCAGCGTGCACAGGCGGGCCAGCACGTCCTCGCGCAGCTTTTCCCCCTCTGCCGCGCGCATGGCCGCAAAGTTTTCCAGCGCGGCGGCGGCCACGGCCTGCACGTCCTGCCAAAGTTCGGCCTCATCTGCCTCGGCATGCACGGCGCTGAACATATCAGGAAAGCGGCACAGCCCGGAAAGCGATACGTCGTTGCGCATATCGAGCTGCCGGGCCATCTCATCCATGGCAGCCTTATACTGCCTTGCCAGCTCTATATTCGGGGTGATGACGGTGTCCGGCGCCTCCACGTTCACGATGGTAAGGTTCAGTTCAGCCTTGCCGCGGGCAATTTTGCCGTTCACCAGCTTTTTCAGCTTATCCTCCAGAAAGGAATACCCGCGCGGCATCCGCGAGGAATATTCAAAATAGCGCGAATTCACGCTTTTTATCTCCACCGTGATGTCGCGCCCGTGCAGTGTCAGCCGCGCGCGGCCGTACCCTGTCATGCTTAAAACCATGCGCCGTTCCCCACCTTCCATCTGTTTTCGCCTTATTCCGTCGCCCATAGATAGGTTTTATTATACCTATTTTTCGGGCAATGTGCAACCGGCAACAGAATGCTTTTGAACAGGCAGGGCAGTTTTCCTCCCACCTTTTGCCTGAAGCCGTCAGAAAAAGAGTGACTTTTGTCCCCGCGGCTGTTAGAATGAAAACACCGCAGCCCGCAGTGCGTTTTGCCGGCGGGTGCCGGCTGCGCCCCCTTTATCAACATTTTCAGGAGGGACATTTTGTGAAACATCTGAAAAAGGCGGCTGCCGCTGTGTTGGCCGCCGCCATGGCGCTTTCCCTTGCCGCCTGCCGGAGCGCCGGGCAGACCCCGGCGCTTTCGCCGGCCGCGCAGCAGCAGGAATTTGACGATTTTCTTATGCAGGATTTTATCAGCACGATGGAGAGCGAGTACACCGCCCTTCACGTCTATTTGCAGGACCCGGCGGCCTTCGGCGTCGACATGAGCAAGGTGGAGCCGGGCCTTGGCAGCAGAGCGGATATGGCCTCGCAGCGGCAGGCCCTGCAGGCGACAGAGGAAGCCTACGGGCAGTTTCTCTCTTTTGACAGAAGCAGGCTGACCGCCGAACAGCAGGACACCTATGATATCTACGAATTTCAGACGGCGCTCGCCCTTGCGCTGGGCGATGAGAGGTTCGACTACTATGCGCAGCAGTTCGAGAGCATGGGCGGCCTGCACTACCAGCTTCCCACCCTGCTGGCCGATTGGGCGCTGCGCAGTGAGGAGGATGTGAAGGGCCTGGTGGCGGTGGTGCAGGACGTGCTGCCCTATGTGGAAAGCGCGCTGGAATATACAAAAGAGCAGCAGGCGCGCGGCCTTTTGATGATAGATTTCGATGAGGTGCTGGGCTATTGCCGCGGCGTGCTGGAAAGCGGCGAAGACAGCGCTGTGCTGCGCGCCATGAACGGCAGCATCGACGCGCTCGGCCTTGCACCGGAAAAGGCAGAGGAATATAAGCGCCAGCTGAAAGACGCCTTTACTTCCTCCTTTCTGCCGGCCTATGAGCAGATGGTAAGCGTGCTGGAGGAGCTGCAGGCTTCCGGCGCAAACAACGAAGAGGGCCTTGCAGCGTTTAAGCACGGGCGGGAATATTACGAACTTTTGATGCAGACCGCCACCGGCTCCGGCAAGACGGTGGAGGAGGTGCGCGCCATGATGGAGCGCGCCATGCAGCAGCACATCTTCCGGCTGCAGGAGGTGCTGATGGAGGCTCCGGATACCCTGTACGCCCTGTACGGCGAGCTGCCCGCCACAGGCTATGACAGCTATGAGGCTATTTTGGACGATATCCAAAGCCGCATGTTTGAAGATTTCCCGAAGGTGAGCGGGCTCGCCTATGACATTTTCGATTTGGATGAAGAGATTGCCTCCACTTCAGGCATCACCGCCTATTTCAATATTCCCACACTGGACGGCGAGGCTGTGCGGCAGCTTCGCGTCAACCCGCTTACAAATGATGTTTCCTCCATCGCCACGTATTCCACCGTGGCGCATGAAGGGTTCCCAGGGCATATGTACCAGTATGCCTACCTTTACGAGAACGTCTCCTCGCCCTGGCGCAAGGCGCTGGCCGACTGTCCCGCCTATACAGAGGGCTATGCCACTTACGCCCAGTATGCAGCCTTCTCCTATCTGGACAGTGTGGACAGCGCGCTGCTGCAGGCGTACAGGGAAAATGAAATGCTCACCAACTGCGCTGTCATCCTTGCCGACATCGGCATACACTATGACGGCTGGACACTGGAAGAAATGACAGACGGCCTGAGCAGCTACGGCCTTGAAGTGAACGAGGCGGGCGCCGAGGGGCTGTACCGCCAGCTGCAGGCCAACCCCTGTGCCTTTCAGCCGTACTATGTGGGCTATGAAGAGCTGCTTGCCATGCGGGAAAGCGCGCAGCAGGCCCTTGGCGGCAGCTTTATGGAAAAGGGATTCCATGAAGCCATTCTGAAAAGCGGCGCAGCCCCGTTCCACGTGGTGCAGCGCAATGTGGATGCCTATATCAGTGAAGCCTCCGGCGGCGTGCCTGCGGCCGCATGAGGCGCTTAAGCAGAGCGAAGCCCTCGCCCCGGCACAAAGCCGGGGCGAGGGCTTTTAAGCATATTCAGCGGGCGCGCAGGCGTTTGAAGCAGCACGGCAGGCCGTACATTGCAGCGAAAACAGCACCGGCCAGTACAGAGCAGCCCCACCAGATGGCCGCCGAAAGCCTGCTGGAACCACAGCAGCGGGCTGCCCGCGTCCGCCTGCATCAGGAACATGAAGTTTGTGCCGAACGCAACGTTCACAAAATATACCGGCAGCGCCAGCACAAGCGCCACGCAGCCGGGCAGGTATCTGGCCTGTGGGCGGATATCCCCGCCCGCTGTAAGCATGATGGGGTAGCCGGCCAGCAGAATATGCACGGTAAAGCTGTGCAGATGCATAAAGTTGGCGGCAGGCAGGCTAACCCAGGTGGGAAACAAAAGGGCGGCCAGCGCCGCAGGGATGCAAATGGCATATAAAAAGTTATCCAGCAGCCTGCATGGACGCAGCGCATGCAGCGCGATAATAAAAATATTGATGCTGCACAGATGCAAGCGCAGATAGCTGGCACGGTAATTGCCGCCCGCCAGAAGGCAGGCTGCCTTGAATGCTTCATCTGCCAGCAAAAGCGTGGCAAACAGCCGACGCATGTGCCTGCGCCAGGCAGGCGCGCTTTTTCTGTACAGAAAAACGCACACGGCTGCAAACAGGGCGGCGCCCGCCCGCCACGCAAGATGCAGGGGGCCGAAATGGGAAAAGCCAAGTCCCCTCCGAGATGGTTTCAATTGTATCGAAAAAACGTCTCACTGGTTTCCTCTCTGCCGGGCCCTTTGCGCCGGGCCGCATTTTTTAGCTTTTTATTATACGGCTGTTTTCCCCAGCCTGCAAGCAGGATATTCCGTCCCTGCCGCCCAAACAGGCTTCGCACGGCACACCCGCCCCCTGCCCGCCGGGCGGGCGGTTAGGCTGTGCAGTACCTTACCGCAAACCGGCTGCTTCTTCCCGTGCGCCGCGCCTTGCCGTGAACAGGCTGTTCTTTCTCGCGCGCCAGGCCGCCGGGCACGCGATTGAGCTGTGCCGCGCCTTACCTCAAACAGTCTGTTTTTTCCACGCGCCGGGCCGCCATACCCCAAAAAGCGCAGCCGCACCGCACAGGAGGCGCGGTGCGGAAAGGCCGCCCTTTTTCTTCAAAAAAATTGCCGGTTGCGGGATAGTTGGTTGACCGCAACCGCGCCGGCAAGCTATCATTACAGGTATAAGGAGGTGCCGCAGATATGGCATTGCATGAAAATATCCGGGCGCGGCGCACACAGCTGAAGCTTTCACAGGAATATGTGGCGGAAAAGCTGGGCGTCAGCCGGCAGGCCGTTGCAAAGTGGGAGGCAGGCAAAAGCGAGCCTACGGCAGCCAATATGGCCCGGCTGGCCGCCCTGTTTGAAATGAGCATTTCCGAACTGGCCGCGCCTGTACAGGATGAAACAAAGCCTGCCGGGCATAACGCCCGCATGCTTGTGGGGCGCTACGGCGCCGCAGTGCTTATCAACGCCGGGTGGGACGGCTATTCCTCCGGGCTGTACACCAGCCCTCCCGCCCTCTGGCTGGCCACCCTGTGTGCAGGCCTGGCACTGATGCTTATCACATCGCTGGACATGCAAAAAAGGTGGAGGCTGCAAAGGCTTCAGCTTGCCGCAGGGGCCGCCCTGCTCTTTTCCATCTTTTTTCTGCCGGGCCTTGTGCCCACGGCGAACACGGGGCTGAATTATTTTGTGGCCGATATTGCCACCATATTCTTTGCCTGTGTGCTGGGCCTGAAATATTGGCGCCATATCTGGCCCACCCGGTAAATAGCGAAGGGCCGGTGCGCTGTGTGTGCAGCGCACCGGCCCTATATGTTCCCTTAGAAATGGAACAGGCCTTTTTTCTGATACGGCTCGCTTTTCACAGAAAGCACCGTATAGCCCGTGCCGGGCCATGTGCGCATACCCTCTGCCGGCGGCCTCTCCGGCGCATCCGCGCGCTTTACAACAGCCGAAGCAGCTCCGCACGCAGGCGCGCCTTCATCTGCTCCAGCTCTGCGGCGGCGGGGCGGGCGGCGTCGCTGTACATCTTCTGCGCGGGATACCACCACACCGGGCCTTTCCCATTGCTGCCGAAGCCCTCTAAATCGCCCGCCACGCGCGGGAACAGATGCCAGTGCAGGTGCGCGTCGCCGTTGCCCAAAAGCTCGCAGTTCATTTTTTCCGCGTCGAATGCGGCCGAAACCGCCTGCGCCGCCAGCGACATCTCTTCCAGAAACTTTATCTTTACAGCCCGCTCCAGGCAGAACAGCTCCGCCGAATGCTGCTTACACAAAAACAGCGTATACCCTCTGAAATGCTGGTGGTCGCCCAGCACCACATAGCCTGTCTCCAGCTCCTGCACAAAGTAGGGGTTCGTGCCGTTTTTAATCGCGCGTATTCTTTCGCATATCATGCACATGGGCTTATTTCTCCTTCGTTGCCGCTTTTTTGAAAGCGCCGGGGCGTGCTCGTATCCATACGCGGACCAATGGCCTGTTCGGGTATTACAGGGGACGGCGCTTGCCGCCTCTGAAACAGGCAGCGAAAATTATCATCCCCGCTCTCGCCCTGCGGCTTTCCAAACCGGCCATAGCTGCATGCCCGCCTGCTAAGGCCCGCACCGGCTCTTTCCTTTTTACTCTTCGTTCTTTGCTCTTTCGCCGCTTCCTCTTTCCCACAACTTCCTTCTGGTAAGAAAGCAGCTTTATAATTTGGCCGCTCCTCCGGCCCTGCACCCGTTTATTTTCAAAGCCCTTTGCCCGCACCGGCTCTGCCGGGGCGGCATTTCGCGCAAGGCGCGGCAAGAAAAAGCTCTGCCCCGAAAACCGGGGCAGAGCAGATACGGCATTATACCGGGTGAGACTTGCCAGCGTAATCGGCGTGTTCGCCGTCCACACCCATCAGCTTCTGGTTGCGCTTTTCAAAGAACTTGGGCGCCACCTGCGGGAACATGGCATAGGTGAGCACGTCCTCCTCCTGCTGCACATACTTGGCAGCTTCAGCGCGCAGCTTTTCAATTTCCGGCTCCAGCAAATCTGCCGGGCGGCAGGTAATGGGCTGTTCATCGCCCAGAATGCGCTTTGTGAACTCCGGCGAGATGGGCGCGGGCGTTTTGCCGTAATCGCCGTGCACAAGGCCCTTGAACTCCTTGGTGACCATTTTATACCGCTCGCCCAAAATGACGTTGAACACCGCCTGAGTGCCCACAATCTGGCTGGTGGGCGTGACAAGGGGCGGGTAGCCCGAATCTTCGCGCACACGGGGTATCTCCTGCAGCACGGCGTCGAGCTGGTCTTCCTTTCCGGCGTCCTTCAGCTGCTTGAGCAGGTTCGACAACATGCCGCCGGGCACCTGATACAGCAGGGTGTTGGCGTCCACGCCCAGCATCTTCGGGCTGAGCTGGCCGTCGGCCAGATACTTCTCGCGCAGCTTTGCAAAGTGCGCGCGCACCACGTTCAGCTTTTTCAAATCCAGCCCGGTGTCGTAGTCCGTGCCCTGCAGGGCGGCCACAAGGCTCTCTGTGGGCATGTGGCTGGTGCCCAGCGCCAGCGGGCTAATGGCTGTGTCGATGATGTCGGCGCCCGCCTCGATGCCCTTCAAAATGGACATGGACGCAAGGCCGGAGGTATAGTGGCTGTGGATATCCACCGGGATGGATACCTCTTCCTTCAGCGCCTTCACCAGCTCGTAAGTGGCATACGGCGTGAGCAGACCCGCCATATCCTTGATGCAGATGCTGTGCGCGCCCATTTCTTCCAGCGTTTTGGCGTATTTGGCAAAGTATTCGTTGTTGTGCACGGGGCTGAGCGTATAGCTGATGCACCCCTGCACATGCGCCTTTTCCTTGATGGCCGCCTTAATGGCCGTCTGCAGGTTGCGCGGGTCGTTCAGCGCGTCGAAGATGCGCAGAATGTCGATGCCGTTGGCGACGGATTTCTGCACGAAATACTCCACCGCGTCGTCGGCATAGTGGCGGTAGCCCAGCATGTTCTGCCCGCGGAACAGCATCTGCAGCTTTGTGTTGGGCATCTCTTTGCGCAGGATGCGCAGGCGGTCCCACGGGTCCTCATCCAGAAAGCGGATGCAGGAATCGAAGGTGGCACCGCCCCAGCACTCTACCGAGTAATAGCCCACCTCGTCGATAGCGGGCAGGATGGGGCGCATCTCGTCCATCGTCATGCGGGTGGCAATGAGGCTCTGGTGCGCGTCGCGCAGCACCACTTCCGTGATTTTGATCGGTTTCTTAGCCAAGCCTTCTCACCTCTCTATCAGTTCAGGGACACCAGCAGGTCGCCCACGTTCACACTGTCGCCCTTATTGCAGTGCACGCCGGCCACGGTGCCGTCCTGCGGGGCAACGATTTCGTTTTCCATCTTCATGGCCTCCAGAATGCACAGCACGTCGCCTGCCTTTACGGCGGCGCCAGCGGCCACCTTCACGTCCAGAATGGTGCCCGGCATGGGCGCGGTGACAGACACCGCACCGGCAGCGGCGGGCGCTGCGGGCGCAGGGGCGGCAGGGGCTGCCGCCGGCGCGGCAGCAGGCCCAGGCGCAGGCGCAACGGGGGCCGCGGGGGCCGCAGGCGCTGCGGGCGCAGCAGGGGCTGCGCCGCTTGTCTCTTCCACAGTGACGCTGTACGGGGTGCCATTTACTGTGATGTTGAAAGTTTTCATGGGAAGTTCCTCCTATATCGTCTCAGCTTATATCAGCAAAATACCGGCTTTGTGTCACAGCGCCATATTGCCGTGCTTTTTCGGCAGGCGCTGGGTGCGCTTGGTGCTCAGCATATCCAGCGCGCCCACCAGCGCGGCGCGCGCATCAGCCGCAGGCACTGCAAAATCGGCCAGCCCGGCCTGCAGGGCGGCGGCGGCGCTGCACGCTTCAGCAGCCCACTGGGCGGCCTTTTTCTGCGTGGCCGCGGCAATGTTACCGGACGCATCTATCTCGTCCTTATACAGCACGCTCACTGCGGCCTGCGGCGCCAGGGGGGCGATGGTGCAGCCCTCCACGGCGATGGTGAGGTCTGCATTGCACAGGGCCACCCAGGCGGGGCCCACGGCATTTCCGGTGACGACGGCCACTTTTGCGGTGGTGGCGTCGGCATAGCTGGCCGCAAGGCGCGCGGCCTCGCGCAGGCCGCCGGCCTCATCCTCTGTGGCGCTGGGCACAAAGCCCGCCGTGGCACACAGCGTCACCAGCGGAATGCTGAACGCATCGCACAGGCGCACAAAGCGCGCCGCCTTGGAAACGCATGTGCGGCAAAGCCCGTCTTCGTTGCCCGCAGTGGCTACAACGCCCACTACGCTGCCGCCCACGGTGCCAAGGGCCGTGTACACATTTTTGCCATAGCCGCCCCACAGCTCCAGCAGGCTGCCCTCGTCGCACAGCGCTGCCGCGGCCCCGGTGCCGGTGTACTTCGCCATATCCAGCGCCTTTGCGGGCGCGGCGGCGTCAAACAGGGCCGGGCCGCACAGGTTGTTCGCGGGCAGCAGGCCCACAAGGCGCGCCGCCTCGGCGGCCGCCTGCTCTGCATTTTTCACCACAAGGGCGGCGACGCCCGCCCTTGCTGCAAACGCGGCCTTGCCTGCCCCCGGGCAGGCATCGCCCGCAGCGGCGGCAGTGAAGGGCGGCGTAAAGAACAGCTCGCCCTCCTCGCTCATGATGCACACATCCGCGCCGGCGGCGGCCAGCGCGCTGGAAGCGCCGCACACACCCGTGACGACGGCTATCTGCGGCACCACGCCGGACACCCTTGCAACGGCGGCGCACAGCTTTGCGCCCGCGGCCAAGGCACCAAGGCCCTCGGCCAGCTTTGCGCCTGCGCTGGCATAGAACGTCACAACGGGGTTGCCCGTGGCGGCGGCCATCTCCAGCACCTTTACCATTTTGTCAATATCCTTTTCGCCTGTGGCTTCGCCGTTCTGGCACACCGCATATACGGGCGTGCCGTTCGCGCTGCCGAATGCAGCCGTCACAGCGCCCTGCCCGCCGCAGAGCACCTGATAGGCGCCTTCATCGAAAAACTTGGCAAGGACTTCCCTGCCGGATGTTGTTTTTGCCATGAACAGCCCTCCTGCTACCAGTAGTGGTTGAAAACCGAAATTATAGATATTATACTACCTTGACAAAAAAATGACAAGGCCGGATGCGCCAAAATTTGCGTTTTTGCACGCGGCGGCACATAAAAGCCGCACGCGGGCAAAAGCGCCCGCCCCAAAGCGGCCGGGCGCCGCGGCGCGGGCGGCTCAGTGCACGCAGCCGGAGAACAGCGCCTTGATGGCCACGGGCTGCACGCTGTGCGGGAAAAACACACCGTACCAACGCGCCAGGGCGGCGTCCTCCATATTCACGGTGAATTCACAGCAGCCCGCGTTCTCACCCGCGGCCACGCAGGCGCGCACGCCGCCGTCCACAAGGGCGCTCTCCTGCACGCCGCAGTCCAGCACGTCTACAAAATCGCCGTCAATGCGGTACAGCATATGGCCCAGGTAATTGGGCCCGTCCATCACCACATAGCCCTCCACCTCGCCGTCAAAGCGGCCGTCGTTCAAAAGGTCCAGCACGTCCTGCTCCAAAATGGGGCGCATTGCAATCATGGCCTGTTCCCCCTTTTCACGGCGCCCTTCGGCGCGCGCGGCCCATGCGCCGTGCGCGCCGCGCGGCGGCGCGTGTTTTTTTCTATCTGCGCCGCGGCCTTGCCCTTCTGGGCCATGGCGCGCAGGGCGCGCACTTCCTGCTTGTCCAGCTCGCGGAATTGGCCGGGCGCCAGCATGCCCAGCTTCACCGGCCCCACCGCCGTGCGGCGCAGGCGCGCCACGTCCAGCCCTACGGCCTCGCACATGCGGCGTATCTGCCTGTTTTTCCCCTCCGAAAGCGTCATCTCCATCACAGTGCGCTCGGGCTCGTCGGCCACCACGCGGATGACAACGGGCTGTGTCTTAGTGCCGTCGTCCAGCACCACGCCGTCCGTCAGGGCAATCAGCTGCTCCTCTGTGGCGTGCGGGTGCACCGTCACGCGGTAAAGCTTCGTCACGCCGTGGCTGGGGTGCGTGAGCAGGTTTGCAAACTCGCCGTCGTTGGTGAGCAGCAAAAGGCCTTCGCTGTCCTTGTCCAGACGGCCCACCGGGTACACGCGCACGGGCACGCCCTCCATCAGGTCCATCACCGTTCTGCGCCCGCGTTCGTCGCTGGTGGTGGTGATGAAGCCGCGCGGCTTGTGCAGCATATAGTAATATTTTTCCGTCTTTTTGGGCACGGCGATGCGCCGGCCGTCCACGCTGAGCACGTCTTTGTCCGTATCCATCTTGTCGCCAAGGCCCACGGGCCTGCCATTCAGCTTCACGCGGCCCTGCAAAATAAGCTGCTCGGCCGCGCGGCGCGAGCAGACGCCCTGCGCGGCAAGCACCTTCTGGATGCGCTCGTCTCTCATATTCCTGTTTCCCCTTTTCTCACAAAAAGGGCCGAAGGCGCAGCACGCGGCTGGGCCCGGCCCATATGCGCCCGCCTATTCGGCGGCGCCGGTGTCGTTCTTTTTGTTTTTGCCGAACAGGTCGGCCACCTTGTCCACCATTTCGGGCATCATGCCGATGGCGCGGTCCACACTGTTGGAGGTGTCGGCCAGCTGCAGCATGCGCACGGAATTGCCCCGCACCACCAGAAACGCGATGGGCGAAATGGACACACCCGCCCCGCCGCCGCCGCCGAACAGCTGCTTGGAGGTTTTGCTGGGAAAATCCGACCCGCCGGTGGCAAAGCCGAACGACACCTTCGACACGGGCAGTATCAGCGTGCCGTCCGGCATGTTGATGGGGTTGCCGATAATGGTGTTGGAATCCACCATGCTTTTTATTTTTTCAAGGGTGACGTCCATCAGGCCCTCAATGGGGTGTTCGTTCATGATGCAAGACCTCCCTGCCTCAAATGGCGCGCATGGCCTTCAGCTTTACAAGGGCCCACACGCCTGTTGTCACTATTATAAACGGTGTTGCCTGGATTTTACAATAGAAATATCTGCGATATTTGTGCTCGCCGGTAAAATCCGGTATGATATCCACCTGCCTGAGCTGCAAATCGACAAAGTTCTGCAAAACGCCCAGCGCAGAGCCCACATACGCCTGCGTGCGCCCAAAGCGGATAGCCGTTTCGGCGGCGTCCCCGCAGTGCACAGGCCACACAGCCTTCACATCGCGCACATGCACGGCACGCAGCACGGCGCGCATCAGCGCCCCTGCGGCAGAACATATCTGCGCAAGGCTGCCAAGGCTTGGCAGGCGGTGCCTTTTGTTTGCGGCCTTTTTTCCCACAGGCGCCCTTTGCCCCGCCTGCGGCTGCCCGTCCTGCGCACCGCTGCCGCCGTCAGGCCGTGTGCCCTCTTCCTGCGGCACGGCGGGCCCGGCTTCGCCGCCGGACGCCCCGCCCTGTGCCTTTTGCCTGCGCGGATACAGCGTAAAGGTAAAGCACAGCACCTTCAGCCTTGCGCAGAACGCATCATAGCGAAGCTCCAGCACAAGGCGCGCGGGCGTAAACAGCGCCAGAAGTAGCAGGCACAGCAGCACAGCAAGCGCCCAGCCCAGCACGCTGAGCGCCGTGAGCAGAATAGTAGACATTCGCCCGCCCCCCTTGCCGCCCTGCGGCGGCCCGCGTTATTCCTGTGCGCCGTCCTCCGGCTGCGCGGCGGCCTGCACCTCCGGCTCCAGCATATAGTCGCCGCCGTGCAGCGGCGGAAGCTGGGCCAGGCTCTCCAGCCCGAACGAGCGCAGAAAGGCGTCCGTCGTGCGGAACGAAATGGGCCTGCCGGGCAAATCGAGCCTGCCGGCCTCTTCAATAAGGCCCTTTTGCAGCAGCGTCTGCACGGTGGAGGTGGAATCCACCCCGCGCACCTGCTCTACAAACGAGCGGGACACCGGCTGGTTGTAGGCAATGACGGCCAGCACCTCCATGGCCGCGGGGCTGAGCGGCGTGTTGCGGCGGTTGTCCAGCGCGCGCTTCACATACGAGGAAAAGGCAGGCTTTGTGGCAAGCTGCCAGCTGTCCTCCAGGCGCAGCAGGCAGATGCCGCGCCCGGCGGCCTCGTATTCATCGCGCATGGCGGCCAGCACGCGCGAAAGCTCTGCCTCGTCCATTTCAAACACGTCCGCCAGGCGCGCCGCGCTCACCGGCTCGCCGTGCGCGAACAGCACGGCCTCCAGCGCCCCCTTCAGTTGGTTCAGCTCCACGGCCCTCAGGCCCCCTTCCTGCGCTGCTTTACGCTGAGGTTCTCGTGCGCGTCAATACTCACACGGCCTGCGCGCACCAGCTCCAGCACGGCCAGAAAGGTGGCCACCGTCTGGCCGCGCGTGGCGTCCTTTGAGAAAAGCTGCCGCAGCGTTTTCACCCTGCCGGTGACAAGGCCGCGCAGCACATGGATAATGCGCGAGGCCACCGACACAATGGGTGCGGCGGTAAGCGGCTCGAACTGCTCAGCTTTGGGCGTGCGCTTCAAAAGGCTTTTGCCCTGCAGGGCATTGTAGGCCTTTTCCAGCTCGCACGGCTGGTGGCGCAGGCGGTAGGTGGCGTCCAGCTTTATGGGCATGGGCCCGCGCACGGCAAGGTAAACGCCCTCGCCCATGGCGCGCAGCCTTGCGGCCACCTCTTTGCACAGGCTGTATTCCACCAGCATGCCGGTGAGCTCTTCCTTCATGCGCTCGGCCTCTTCGCTTTTCGGCAGAAGGAAGAACGATTTCATCTGCACCAGCCTTGCGGCCATTTCAATAAATTCGCTGGCGCTGTCTATCTCTTCGGCGCGCACGCCGTGCACAATGGACACATACTGGTCTATGAGCTTCACAATTTCGATATCGGCAAGGCTCATCTTGTTTTTGCTGACAAGATATAAAAGCAGGTCCAGCGGGCCCTCAAAGTCGGCCAGCTTAAAGGTAAACTGCTCCATATGCAGCTGTACGGGCTGCTGCTCCATATTCTGCGGCGCCCCCTCTCAGTGCAAAAGCGCGCGCAGCGCAAGCTCCACATAGCCTGTGGCAAAATCCAGAAGGCGCCCGGCCGCCGTATACAGCCAGCCCAGCGGCGCGTCCAAAAAGCCCAGAAACAGCACGGCAAACAGCGCCAGAAGAATAATGCGCTCGTAGCGCATCACGGCAAAATACCACCTTTTCGGCAGCAGCAGGTTAAAAATGCGCGAGCCGTCCAGCGGCGGCACGGGCAGCAGGTTGAACACAGCCAGCGTGATATTCACGTTCACCATAGTGGACAGCACCAGAAACACGAACAGCCAGAACGCATTGGCGGGCGCAAGGTAGCCCACCAACTTGTACAGCACCGTGTAAACATAGGCCAGAAGAAGGTTTGCCACAGGCCCCGCGGCGGCACTGAGGGCCATATCGCGGCGCGGGTGGGCGAAGCGGACAGTGGCCGCCACGGGCACAGGCCTTGCCCAGCCGAACCCGGCAAATATCATGCACAGCGCGCCCAATGGGTCCAGATGGCGCAGCGGGTTCAGCGAAAGCCTGCCATACAGTTTTGCCGTGGGGTCGCCCAGCTTGTCGGCCACCCACGCGTGCGCCGCCTCATGAAAGGGGATGGCCGTAAGCAGCGCCAGCGCGCGCGCAAAATAAACAGCCACACGGTCCCACGCGACAATGCCGCCCATATGAAACGCCCCCTTTTTCTGCCGGTGAATACGGCCCGCGTGCCGAGCGGGCCCAAAGATACTTTATTATAACAAAAAAAGTGCCCCCGCACAAGGGGAAGCGCCCCGAAGCAGCACGCATGCATAAAAAACAGCCTCGGAGGGCTGTGCCCTCCGGGGCCGGTGTGTGCGCTTCGCAGGCAGCGCGCCGCCTGCCGCGCCCGCAGCCTCTGCCCCGCGGGCACAGCCGCCGCCCTGTTTGCTTTTGCCCCGCGCGTTACACGCCCGTTTTCGGGTTGGCCTTCTGCGCGGGGCAGGCGTGGGGGCAGGCACTGCACCTGCGCCGGGCCGTGCCTGTGCCCGCCCCCGGCGCGCTGCGGCCCCATGTTTTCCGCCTTTTATTGTAGCATCTGTGCCCGCATATGTCACTGTGTATTTTCCGCGCCGGACCTCCCCCCCCACACAGCTCAAATGAAAAAGGCCCCGGCTTTTGCCGGAGCCCCTGTGCCTGTACTATACTGTTTTGTAGCACCCCTCGCGAACCGCCGCACGGGCAGGCTATCAGAAGGCACTGAATAGAAGCCTCCTGCATTACCTGCACGGCAGCACGTAAGCGGGCATTTCTCTTTCAGGATAGCCCTTTTTCTAACCGCAAAGCCGCTTTTCGCTTCACGCTTCACGCGAAGCCTGAAGCGAAAGGCTTTTTTATTCTCCACGGCACAGCCGGGGGTTGTCTTTGTGCTAAAGCCGCAAACACAAAAGCCCCGCACACAGTGCGGGGCTTGCAAGTCTTTTCAACCGCTTAGACAGCGCGCGTTACCTTGCCGGAACGCAGGCAGCGGGTGCAGGCGTAGATATAACGGGGAGACCCGTCCACTACCGCTTTCACTCTTTTCACGTTGGGCTTCCAAGTTCTGTTCGCACGGCGGTGGGAGTGAGACACCTTGATGCCGAACGCCACGCCCTTGCCGCAGCAAGCACATTTTGCCATTGTACTGCACCTCCTCTTCATAAGTAGCTAGAATATAATAACAAATCCTGCCGCAATTTGCAAGCCGTTTTTTGAAAAAATATCTGTGGCGGGGCCGCGCCGCCCCAAAATGCGGCCCTTTTGCGGCGCCGGGCGCATTTTTTCAGGGTACAAAGCGCGGCCTGCACCCTGCACCAGACAAAAACCGGAGGCGGGGGCGGGCATCACTTTTTCTTCTGAAAGAACTTGTATTCCGTGCCCGCGCGGATGCGCGCGATGTTGCCGCGGTGCAGCCAGATAACAAGCAGGCCCACCACAGCCGCGCCCACGCTGGCGGCGCCCACCTGACCAGCAGGCGCATGCACGAAAAACTGCTGGTAGCAGAACGTCACCAGCGGGTAGGCCACGGCGCACAGCACGCTTGCCAGCGACACCATTTTGCCGCACGCCAGCGTCACGAAGAAGATTACCACCAGCGGCACAAGCAGCACAGGCTCCAGCGCGGCGATGGTGCCCGTTGCCACAGAGACGGCCTTGCCGCCCTTGAAGCCGAAATACAACGGGTACACATGGCCAATGACGGCGAAAAAGGCGGCCAGATACACGCCGATGACGGCGCCGCCCAAAGCGGCGGCATTGCTGAGGCCGGCGGAAAAGCACCATTTCGCCAGCAGCACGGCCGCCACGCCCTTGCCGATATCGCCCACTACTGTGAGTGCGGCGGCCCCCTTGCCGAAGGTGCGCAGCACATTCGTCATGCCCGCATTGTGCGAGCCGTAGTCGCGCACGTCCTTGTGAAACAGAAGGCGCGACACGATGATGGAAAAGCTGAGCGAGCCCAGCAGATAGGGTATGACGGCGCAGAACAGCGCATACAGCAGCATGTCTTTTGCACTGGTAAACATGGCGGCCCCTCCTTATTCGGCTATATCTTTTCCCCGCGCTCGCGGATGAGGATGCGCACAGGCGTGCCCACCAGGCCGAACGCTTCGCGGATCTGGTTTTCGATATATCTCTGATAGGAAAAGTGGAACAGCTGCTTTGAATTACAGAAGCACACAAAGGTGGGCGGGCGCGTGGAGGCCTGTGTGATATAGTACACCTTCAGGCGCTTGCCCTTGTCGGACGGCGGCTGCACGCGTGCCGTGGCGCGCGCCAGAAGCTCGTTCAGCACGCCCGTCTTTACGCGCAGGGCGTTCTGGCTGTCCACGCTTTGTATCAGCTGGAACAGCTTATCCACCCGCTGGCCCGTTTTGGCCGAGATGAACACAATGGGCGCGTAAGACATGAAGCTGAAATCATTCTCCAGCATTTTGCGCATCTGCGCCATGGTCTTGTCGTCCTTTTCCACGGCGTCCCACTTATTCACGGCGATGATGCACGCCTTGCCCTGCTCGTGCGCGAAGCCCGCTACCTTGGAATCCTGCTCGGTGAAGCCCTCGGTGGCGTCGATGAGGATGACGCATACGCGCGCGCGCTCCACAGCCGCCAGCGAACGGATAACGCTGTAACGCTCCACCCCGTCCTCCACCTTGCCGCGCCTGCGCAGGCCCGCAGTGTCGATAAATGTGAACTTACCGTACTGGTTGTCCACGTCGCTGTCCACCGCGTCGCGCGTGGTGCCCGCCTCGTCGGCCACTATCATGCGCTCTTCGCCCAGGATGTAGTTCACAAGGCTGGATTTTCCCACGTTCGGCCGCCCTATCACCGCAACGGCAATGCGCTCATCATCCTGCGGCACCTGTGTGCCCTGCGGCAGATGTGCGCACACGGCCTCCAGCACGTCGCCCGTTCCGTGCCCGTGCACAGACGAGACGGGGTACACTTCACCAAGGCCCAGTGAATAGAAATCGTACAATTCCAGCGGCGGCGCGCCAAGAGAATCCACCTTATTCACCACCAGCAGCACGGGCTTGCCGGAACGCTGCAGCATGGCGGCTATCTCCCTGTCCTGCGCGGTAACGCCCGCACGGAGGTCTGTGACGAACAGGATAACCTGCGCCGTGTCGATGGCAAGCTGCGCCTGCTGGCGCATATGGCGCAGAAGGCCGTCGTCCGTGCCCGGCTCGATGCCGCCGGTGTCCACCAGAAGAAAGCTTTTATCCTGCCATTCGCAGGTGCCGTACAGTCTGTCGCGCGTGACGCCGGGCGTGTCCTCCACAATGGCCAGGCGCTTGCCCGTAAGCTTGTTGAACAGCGTGGATTTGCCCACGTTGGGCCTGCCCACAATGGCCACGATGTGTTTTGCCATAATGTTTCCTTTCTTTACCTGCACAGCGCCTTCACAAGCGCGGCGCCGTCCTGCGGGAGGATGCGCACGCGCACGCCCAGCGCGCGCTCCAGCTCTTTTACGGTGATGTCGTCCAGGAACTTATCCTTTTCCTCGCGCAGCATCACTTCCGGGATGCCCAGCGTGCGGCTTTTCAGCTTCCCCTTCACCTGGCGGATGATGTCCGTGGCCGTCACAAGCCCGGCCACACCCACATTGCCGCCGAAGAAATCGTTTTTGATACAGTGCACGTGCACATGCACGTTGCGGTGCAGCCTGCCCAGCGTCTGGCACAGCGACGAGATAAGCGGGTAGGCCAGCTCGCCCGTCACCACATCCAGCCTGCGGGGCAAAAGCGTGCGCTTCTGCCCCGGCAGCGCGGTGAGAAAGTCGTCATGCAGAAGGCGCCACATTCCCACGCCGTTTTCCAGCTGGGGGTAGCCGTCGTAATACTCCTCCGGCGGGATGGGCCGCCCGGCAAGCAAAAACCATTCGTCGCCGGGGTAGATAAGGCGCACGCCGTGCGCCCTGTGCCAGCTCTGCCCGAATTCCTCCAGAATATCCAGCACCTCGCAGGCCGTCTGCCTGTCGTACGGCTGCAGCGGGTAAAGCCCCTCGCGGTATTTCGTCAGGCCGCTTGGCACGGCGGCAATGCTTTTCACCGCCGGGTAAAGCCCGCCCAGCTCGCGCAGGGTGAAGCGCAGCGCGTCGCCGTCGTTGATGCCGCGGCACAGCACAAGCTGGCAGTTCATCTCGATGCCCGCCGCGGCAAAGCGCGGCAGACAGGCCAGCACCTCGCCCGCGTGCTTGTTTTTCATCATTTTCACGCGAAGCTGCGGGTCCATGGTGTGCACGGAGATATTGATGGGCGAAATATGCATGCGGATGATGCGCTGCACCTCATGCTCGTTGAGGTTTGTGAGCGTGATATAGTTGCCGAACAGGAAGGAAAGGCGCTCGTCATCATCCTTGAAATACAGTGTCTCGCGCATGCCCCTGGGCATCTGGTCAATAAAGCAGAACATACATTTATTTTTGCATGAGTGCTTTTTGTCGATGAGATAGCTTTCGAACTCGCAGCCAAGCGGGGCGTATTCTTCCTTTTCGGCACGCACATATTCCAGCCTGGCGCCGCGCACCACGGCCAGCTCCAGCACAGGGCCCTGCGAGTAGAACTCGTAGTCCAGCATGTCGTTTATCTCGTTGCCGTCAATAGACAGCAGCGTGCAGCCTGAAAGGCCCAGCTTCTGCGCAGGCGTGCCCTTCTGCACGCCCGTTACCTTTACCGCCACGGGCCAGCGCCCCTTTCCGTGCTATGCTTGTGCATGCGGGCAGTTAAGCGGCGCACGCCATAAAAAACGAAGGGAAGGACATACATCCTTCCCTTGCTGTTTCCGGGAAGCTTTTAGGCTTCCGTTTTCACGATTTCCTTGCCCTTGTAGTAGCCGCAGTTGCCGCATACCTGATGGGGAAGTTTATACTCACCGCACTGCGTGCACTTCGTCAGCGTGGGCGCGGTCAGCTTCCACACAGAGGAGCGACGTTTATCGCGTCTTGCCTTGGAAACCTTTCTCTTGGGTACTGCCACTGTAAGCACCTCCTCATGCGTGATTCATTCAGACAGCAGTTGTTGCAATATAGCAAGCCTTTCATCCACCGCACCGCCGCTGGTTTCATGTTTGCAAGAACACGGTTTTCGGCAGCCGCAGACCGGGCACAGCCCTGCGCAATCTTCGCTGCACAGCAGGACGCCGGGCACATGAAGCACCAGCTCTGTATACAGCAGCTCCTTCGTATCCAGCCTGCCTTCCGGCGTGAAGGGCAGCTCTGCCTCTTCGCTGCCAAGGTCAGCCTCGCGGATAGAGAAGGTTTCGCAAATGGGGAATTCGCGCGTGCACGGCACAAGGCAGCGCGCACATTCAAAGCGCACAGCGGCCTGCAGCCTGCATTCCAGCTCCAGCACGGCACCGCACAGCACGGCGGTAAACGCCGCATGCACAGGCCCCTCTACGGCATAACCGGGGAAATCTTCCCCCTCCATGCTCACCGTTTCTTCGCAGTGCACAGGCCCGTCATACCTGCTGAACATGCGCCGGATATCAAGCAGCATACGCATACTCCCCTAAGGTTGCTTGTCTATTATAAGCGTTCAAATATGGTTTGTCAAGCATTTTTCGCCCCGTAAAGGCACAGAAAACACACAAAGGCAGGAAGCCCGCGCCGCGGACCCCCTGCCCTGCCGTATGGTTCAGAAAATGCGCCTTGCGCCCGGCCTCAGGCGAACTGCTTCACACTTTCGGGAAGGGCCTCCATGTCGGCGGAAACGGTGATCACCATTTTCACGCTGTCGCCGGTGAGGGCCGCCAGCTTGGGCAGCAGGGCGCCCAGCGCGTCCAGATCGTGGTGTCCAAGCTTCAGCACGCCGTCCAGGTACACCTCCACAATATCATAGTTGCCCGCCAGCACGCCGGCAACAAAGCCGTACAGCATGTCATAGCCGTCAATGCCGTATTCATCCACGTCAATAAGGCGCGCGGAGTGGTCGATATCATAGGTGAGCTTCATGGATTTTTCGATGCAGACGATGTTGCCCGGAGTGGTTTTCGCGGAAGCGTTGATCATGTCGATCATTTTCTTTGTCTTACCGGAACCTTTGCCGCCAACAATCAATTGAATCATAGGGTTGACCTCCTTGTATTTTCACACACCGTCCGGTGTTTGGAGCCTTGAATGAAATTTGTCTTCAGCGAAGCTTTGCCTCAAGCTCCGCCTTCTGCGCCTCGTATCCGGGCTTGCCCAGCAGGGCGAACATGTTTTTCTTGTAGCTTTCCACGCCCGGCTGGTTGAAGGGGTTCACGCCCAGCATATAGCCGGAGATGGCGCACGCCTTTTCAAAGAAATAGATAAGATAGCCGAGGTCCTTCTCTGAAAGGCTTTCCACCTCAAGGATAATGTTGGGCACGCCGCCGTCGGTGTGGGCAAGAATAGTGCCCTCCATGGCCTTGCGGTTCACCACGCTCATATTCTGGCCCGCCAGAAAATTCAGGCCGTCGAAGTTGGCCTCGTCGGGCTCTATGTAAAGGTCCTGCGAAGGGGCTTTGATATCCACCACCGTCTCGAACAGGATGCGCGAGCCGTCCTGCACATACTGCCCCATGGAGTGAAGGTCTGTCGAGAACACCACGCTGGCGGGGAAAATGCCCTTCTGGTCTTTGCCCTCGCTTTCGCCGAACAGCTGCTTGTACCATTCGTTCATCATGGTGAACGCCGGCTCGTAGCTGGCCAGCAGTTCTACCGTTTTGCCCTTGCGGTACAGGATGTTGCGCGCCGCGGCATAGCGGTAGCACTGGTTTGCCTCGGTGCACTCGGCCAGCTCCTCGCGGGCGGCGGCGGCGCCCTGCATCAGGGCGTCGATGTCGCAGCCTGCCACGGCGATGGGCAAAAGCCCCACGGCCGTCAGTACGGAGTAGCGCCCGCCCACATCGTCGGGCACCACAAACGTCTCATAGCCCTCTTTATCGGCCAGTTCCTTCAGCGTGCCGCGGGCCTTGTCCGTGGTGGCGAAAATGCGCTCTTTCGCGCCCTCTTTGCCGTATTTCTTCTCCAGAATGCCGCGGAACACGCGGAAGGCCAGCGCCGGCTCTGTGGTGGTGCCGGATTTGGAGATGATGTTCACCGAAATATCCTTGCCCTCGCACAAAGCAATGACGCTTTGCAGGTAAGCCGGGCTGATGGAGTTGCCTACAAAGAAAATCTGCGGCGTGCCCTTGCACGTCTCGTTGTAAAGGCTACCCTTCAGGGCCTCTATCACGGCGCGCGCGCCAAGATAGCTGCCGCCGATGCCGATGACCACCAGCACCTGGCTGTTTTTCTGTATCTTCTCTGCCGCAGCCTTGATGCGGGCAAATTCTTCTTTATCGTAATTTTCCGGCAGGTCTACCCAGCCGAGGAAATCGCTGCCCGGGCCGGTTTTGGAATGCAGTGTTTCGTGCGCCAGGGCCACCTGTGGGAAAATGGCTGAAAACTCATTGTCGCTGACAAACCTCGAAAGATGTTTGCCATTCATGGTAACGCTCATGCGTCCGCCTCCGTTCCAAGTTGTCGGGAAAGCCCGATCATCTTGGTTCTATTATGGCATACCGGCACAAAAATGTAAATACTCTTTGTAACCAAAACTGGGTATGTGTAAAATACAGAGGGCGGTGCAGACGCACATGCGCAGGCTTTGCTTTCTGGCCCTGCCGCAGGGCCGGCGCCGCCGAAGGCCCTGCCCAAAGTCACCCCCCGGCAAAGCTGCCGGGCTTGTGCAAGCCCCGGAAGGGCATACTGCCGGAAAGCCTCTCAAGAGGCACTGTATTCTCTGCCTCCTGCATTCCTTGCCTCACCTCCTGCAAACGGGGTTCTTCCCGTTGCGTGCTATATCTTTTTGTATTGAATACCATCTTGCTTCGCTCGAACTGACAGCGAAAGTCTTTTCACTCTCCCCGGCACAGCCGCGAGTTATCGTTTTGCTAACGCACAAGGGGCGGGGCGGTGCGCAGCCCGCACGCCGCCCCGGCCGCGCATGCCGTCAAATGGTGCTCACAGCCTGCAGCATCAGCTGCAGGGCCGAAGAAAAGTCCATTTCCGGCACGTCCTGCGCGATGGTTACCGGATATTCCGCCAGCACAGTATCGCCGCTTTTCAGCGTCACCTTACCCGCCTGCGTGCCGGCCGCCACGGGCGCCGCAAGCAAGGGCGCAAGCTGCACTGTGGCGGTGAGGCCCGCGCTCTCGCCCTTTGCCACCAGAAGCGTTTTGGGCACAGAGTAGTTCAGCGGTGCGGTGCGCGCCACGCCGCCGGACACTGGAAGCGCGGCAGCCTTGCCCTCTATGGCGGGAAACTGCGCCAGCTCGTAGGTGGCAAAGCCGTAATCCAGCAAAGTGGCCGCGCTTTCAAAGCGCTCCTTGCCGGAATCTGAGCCCAGCACCACCGCCAGCAGGTTCATGCCGTCGCGCTGCGCCGTGGCCGCAATGCACACGCCCGCCTTGCTGGTGGTGCCCGTTTTCAGCCCAGTGGTGCCCGGATAGGTTTTCAAAAGCTTGTTCGTGTTCACAATTTGTGTTTCACCGCCGCGCAAAGAATCCATCCATATCTGGGAATACTCCAGTATCTTTGGGTGGTGCAGCAGTTCTGCGCTCATGCGGGCCACGTCCCGCGCGGAGGAATAATGCCCCTCGGCGTCCAGCCCGCAGGCGTTCACAAAGTGTGTGTGCGTCATGCCAAGCTCAGCGGCCTTCTGGTTCATCATTTCGGCAAAGGCCTCTTCCGAGCCGCCCACAAACTCTGCCACGGCCACGGCGGCGTCGTTGGCCGAGCACACGCAGATGGCCTTGATAAGCTCATCCAGCGTGAACTGCTCGCCCGGCTCCAGCCATATCTGGCTGCCGCCCATGTTGTAGGCGTGCTCGGAGATGGGCACGATGTCTGTCATGGACACCTTGCCGGCCTCCACAGCCTCCAGCGTGAGCAGCAGCGTCATCACCTTGGTAATGGAGGCGATGGGCACCTCGTCGTCCGCCTGCATCTCATACAGAATATCGCCCGTGTCGGTGCACATCAAAAGCGCATTGCGGCACGGCAGCGAAAGCGTGGGCGGCCGCACGCCGGAGGCCAGCACCTTGTGCGCGTCTCCGTCAAAGGCATATGGCTCTGCGGCCGGATCGCCGTCCGCCGCCGGGGCTGCTGCGCCGCCTGCATCGGGCGCCGGGTCCGCCGCCGGGGCAGGGTCTGTCACGGGCGCGGGCGCGGGGCTGGCGGGCAGGCCGTCTGCCCATGCGGCCGGGCAGGCCGCGCACAGCATCAGTGCCGCCAGAAAGTACGCGGCAATTTTCTTCTTCATCATGAGCATCCCCCTATCGGGCCTCTTTGCCCGGCGCCGCGCCGCGCATCCTTCGCCCGCGATGTACGCACCCCGCCCAGGCGGAGGGCAGCGGCGAAAAAACGCCGCTGCCCCCTGTGCGCAGGTGCTGGTCTATTTCCATGGATATGAAGGCACTTTACGTTTTATCCTTCTTTTTGTATAATGACAGGGTAACGGCGGCGCGCGGGCTGCAAGCGGCCTTTTCAATGCCCGTGCGGGGGAATGCACCTGCGGAAGCTTGCAGCCCTCTCGCCCGGTGCCAAAAGCCAAAGCCTTTTGCAGGCGCCTTCCGCCGGCAGAACCGGCGGCTTCAAAAAGCTTTGGGCCGCGCCGGTAAAAGCATGCGCGCGAAGCGGGAAGCCGGCAAAGGCGGCAGAAACCTCCGCTCTCTGCGCGGCGCACAGGGGGGCTGCACGCTTTTCCGCCGGGACGGGCGCCCCTGCACACTCCCGCCGCCCCGCCGAAAAAATGAGGTGAAACAGTTGAAGCTTTCTTTTTATACACTGGGCTGCAAGGTGAACCAGAACGAGACGGGCGCCCTGGCCGAGTTGTTCTGCCAGAACGGCTTTTCGCTTGCCCGCGAGGGCGAGGCCGCGGACGTATACCTTGTGAACAGCTGTACCGTCACCGCGGGGGGCGACAAAAAAAGCCGCCAGTGGCTGCGGCGCGCAAAGCGCCTGCACCCCGGCGCCGTGACGGTGCTGGCGGGCTGCTACCCGCAGGCCTTCCCGGAGGAGGCGGCCGCCGTGGCCGAGGCCGACATCGTGATGGGCGCAAAGGGGCGCCGCCGTGTGCTGGAAAACGTGCTTTCGTTTTTGCAGACGCACGAGCGCATTGTGGACATTGCCCCCCACGAAAAGGGCGAAGCTTTTGAAGAGCTGCCGCTGGAGCGTTTTGAAGGCCACACGCGCGCGTTTATGAAAATAGAGGACGGCTGCAACCGCCGCTGCGCCTACTGCGTCATCCCGCGCGCGCGCGGCTATGTGCGCAGCCGCAGCGAGGAAAATATTCTGAAGGAGCTGGCTGTGCTGGCCGGGGCCGGGTATAAAGAGGTGGTGTTTTCGGGCATCAACCTCTCCAGCTACGGGCAGGACACCGGCACCACGCTGGCCGCGCTGTGCGAAAAGGCCGCCGGGGTGCCGGGCATCGAGCGCATCCGCCTTGGCAGCCTTGAGCCGGACCTTATGGATGACGAGAGCATCCGCCGCATGGCCGCCGTGCCGCAGATGTGCCCGCAGTTCCACCTTTCGCTGCAAAGCGGCTGCACCGAAACGCTGCGCCGCATGCGCCGCGTATACACAGCCCGGCAGTATGCCGAAGTGGCGGAAAAGCTGCGCGCCGCATTTCCCCGCGCGGTGTTCACCACAGACGTCATCGTGGGCTTTCCGGGCGAGACGCAGGCCGAATTTGAAGAAAGCATGGCCTTTGTGCGCAAAGTTGGCTTTTTGAAGGTGCACGTGTTCAGCTATTCGCGCCGCGAGGGCACGCCCGCCTACGATATGCCCGGCCAGGTAGACGAGCACACCAAGGCCCTGCGCAGCCATGCCCTGCAGGCGGCGGCGGATGAGGTGCGCGCGCAGGTGATAAGCGCCATGGCAGGCACAGAGGCCGAGGTGCTGCTGGAGCGTGAGGTGGCCAACGGCATTTTTACCGGCTATACAAAAGAGTATGTGCCCGTGCGCATGCGCGCGCCGGGCCGCCGCACGGGCGACATCGTGCGCGCCGTGCTGGGCGCGTTTGACGGCGCGCGGTGCGCCGCGCGGCCTGTGTAAAGGGCCGCAAGGGCGGAAAGCCGGATATTTCAATGGCCGCGGGCAAGGGCGTACCCGTCATCACCTGCGGCCGCCCTGGCTGGAGGCCACAGCCCGGCACAGCATGACGGGCAAGGTGCAGCTTCTATACGCTGCGCTATTGCCGCGGCAAAACGGCCGCCTGTGTGCGGCGGGCAGCTTTGGGCAAAGCCGGTGCCCGCTGCGCGCGCCCTGCTGCCGGGCGCGTCCCGGCAGGCGCCCTATCCGGGCGCAAAGAAGATGCTGCGTGCGGGCGGGGCGGATGACGCCGCCTTTCCGCACAGGGCGTTCCACGCCATATGGGATGAGCCGCCCGCGCCGAAGCCCCCGGTGAAGAAGAAAAAGGAATAAGGCAAAGGCCCGGCGGGTAAAAGCCGGGGCCAGGTAAAAAATAAATGCTTTGCTTTTCATCATACGGGCAAGCCCCCATGGCAGCCATATCCGGCCTGCCATGGGGGCTTGTTCGTGTCTTCTGCATCCAAATTCTGCGGGGCAAAACCGTCTCGCACCTCTGGACGGAATGATTTGCCTGCCGCCCGCTGCAAGCTGGCATTCTGCTTCGCAAAACCGAAGAACTCTGTTGTCAGAGTGGAGCATCGGGCTCATATTTTTTATTTCTGCCGTATTTTAAGCATCATACCCTTCCAGACGCCCAACCGCTTTCGCTTGTGTGAGCGTATGCGTATGCGGCACGCCGTCAAAGCCCTCGCCTGCCATAGATGCCTCCAGCGTTTCACCGCCGTTCAGGCTCACCGCCAGCACGGGCGCCCCGCCTGCAAAAGCGCCGGCAACACCGTCATCCCGCACATAGCCTGAAAATGTAAGCACATAGCCGCCCGTGCCGTCATGCTCCGCGCCAGCCAGTACCAGCTCCGTCACGCCGGAGCCCCATGCGCTGCCGTACTTCACGCTGCGCCCTCCGTCCTGCTGCTGCGATACCCAGAAGGCGGGCCAGCCAAGGCCGCCCCATGTGACGCTTTCGTCATCGGCACACCACCAGGCGCTTTGCCCAAGGCCCAGCGCCTGCCACAAGCTGTCCAGCTCCTCTTCAGAAAGGGCCTGTCCCGCCGCACCCGCGGGCTCAGGCTCATCTGCCGGTGCGCTTTGAGAGGGCGGCACCGGCGCCCCGCCCCCGCTTTGCGGCGTGCTTTGGCCTTGCGCAGCACCGCTGCCCGCAGGCGGCGCCGTGCTCTGCCCGCAGGCAGCCAGCGCGCCCGGCAGCAAGGCAGCTGCCAACAGCAGCGCCGCGGCGCTCAATTTCATCCTGTTCATTCTTTCTCCTTTCCCGGGGTAACCGCCCCGTCCTCCTGCCCGTCTTTGATGCAGGGCAGAAAGCTTTCGTCATACATCACGCGCGCATGGTTTTGGCGCAAAAGCTCGCGCGAAAGCGCATTGCCCGTGCGCTTGTCCACACAGGTGCGCCACACCTCGCCCTCGCGGTATACCACGCCGCCCCGGCGCACAAAACATTCGTTTTGGGCCGCAATGTGGTATTTTGCATCCATCGGGCGCTCGGCGCGCATCTCGCCGCACAGATATTTTTCCGTCACATACACCACAAGCTGAAAGGCCATATCCGTATCGTTGCGCACGCGGTAGTCGATATAATTATAAAAGACGGAAGTGCCTGTGCCGAAGGGCACCTGGCGGTGATAGTCCGGGAACAGATCCAGCTGGTCGTGATGGTGATGCTCTGTCACTGTAAGGGGCGTATGCAGCACCATCCAGTGAATAAGGTTCGTCATCTGGCACAGCCCGCCGCCAATATCGCTGCACGCCTTTCCGCCGGAGATGGTGAGGCCCTCGCGGTAGCCCTTTTTGGCCGTGACGCTGCCCACCATGTGCCAGAAGGAAAACACCTGCCCCGGGCGCAGCAGCGCACCGTTTACCTTTGGGGCCGCAAGGGCAAGGTTGACGGCCTTGTTCTCCTGCAATTCGGGGCGCGTGTTGCCCAGCGTGCGCCGGATAAGCGAGTTGTGCCGGTAAAGCACCACGGGCAGCAACCCGGCCTGCAGGCCGCAGAAGGGCGTGCGCGCCGCGGCGTCCTGAAGGCGGCGCACCGCGCACTGCTTTGCCACAGAAACGGCGTATGCCGCCGGGCCAAGCTGGCAGAACAATTTTCTGTGCATGGGCGAAGCCTCCTTTGCGGGGCCGCGCGCACGGGCGCGGCGGCCTTTTCTTCACGCTTCAGTTTACATATCTTTGTAACGGCTTTGTATCAAACGCGCGCCCGGCCCGCACACCATGGGCCGCACGCCCTTGCCGCGGTGTATTGGCCCGGCAGGCTTCGTGCAAAATCTGCATCCGGCGCAGGCTCTGGCCGCCGTGCCGCCCGGCGGCGCGCTGCCTCAGCCGCCTGCGCACAGCCTTTCCCCGTCCTGCACGGCCAGCACGGCTTCGTAAAAACGGCCGTCGGCGGCGGGCTGCACCATGCGCAGCGCCCCTGCGGCCAGCATGGCCCGCATGCGCCGTATAAACACCGCATCGCCCACGCCGGGTACAGCGGCCAGCGCGCGCCCCACGGGCACAGCCGCCCTGAAGCTGCCCGTGCGCGGGATGGCGCGCAAAAGCCATGTATCGTAAAAATGCTCCGGCACACTCATCAGCCTGCCGTTCACAATGGCGCGCAGGGGCGCGTTTTCATGCTTCAGCGCCTCCCACATGCCGGGAAGCGTCCCCAGCAGCGGCGCGTCCAGCGGCCTTTCCTCTTTCAAAAAGCCGCCCAGTGCTTCGGGCGAGGCCTCGCCCCCGGACGAAAGCTGCACCAGCGTGCCCTGCGGCCCTGTGTACAGGCCGCCCAGCACCACGGCGCTGACGCGGCACGGCGCATGCCGCAGCAGGCTGCACGCAAACAAAAGGCCGCACGCCTCATCCGGCGAGGGGCCAAGCCATATGCGCACATGCCCCTGCTTCTGCGCGGCCTCCGCGGCCAGGGCGTCCATGGCGCGGCGCGCGGTGCGCATGCTTTCGCGCGCTTCCCTGCGCGCGTCCGGCACACAGCCGTATTCCTGCCAGCAGCGGGTAAAATGCGCCTCGCGGGCGTCAAGGCCCGGCAGGCCGGAAATATCCCCCATGGAAAGCCCCAGCGCAAGGCAGGCCACCTCGCCCGCCGTGCCCGGCACGCCGGGCGCCTGCCACACCTTTTCGTACTCTTCGCTGGTTTGGGTGCCGTCCTCGTACAGCATACAGCGCACGCCGTGCTGCACGGTGCCCGGCCGCATGCCCTTGGCCATTTTCAGCGCGCCGCCGAGGCTTTCGCAAAATACAAGCTCTGTCACAGCAAGCCCTCCTTTTCTTCAGTGTAGCACGCCCCGCCCGGCGGGGCAATGCCCCCCTTTGTTTTCGCGGCAAAACGTGGTAAACTAGATACAAACAGGCGGGCATCCGCGTTTGGAAGGGGGGCGTGTTTCATGGGGCCGGTAAAGCTCTCTGTGCGCGCCCTGGTGGAATTTGTGCTGCGCTGCGGCGACATAGACGCCCGCGCCCAGGCCGGCGGGTACGACCGCGCCAACGAGGGCGCGCGCATCCACCGCAGGCTGCAGAAGGCCGCGGGCAAGGACTATAAGGCGGAGGTATCCTTTAAAGCCGTGCGCGTGGTGGACGGCATTGAATACCGGCTGGAGGGGCGGGCCGACGGCATCATGGAGACGCCCGCCGGGTATATTGTGGATGAAATAAAAACCACGGACGCCCCTGCCGAGCGCCTGACGGAGGACTACAACCCCCTGCACTGGGCGCAGGCCAAGTGCTACGCCGCCTTTCTGTGCAAAGAGAAAAAGTTGCCCGGCGTGACGGTGCAGCTCACCTATTATCAGGTGGACACGGAGGAAATTGTGCGCCACAGCAGGCTGTTCGGCGCGCTTGAGCTGGAAAACTTTCTCACGCGTACCCTGCACCTGTACACCCCGTGGGCCAAAATGGCTGCCGAATGGCGGGAAAAGCGCACAGAAAGCCTGAAGGCCCTGCGCTTTCCCTTTGCGGAATACCGCGCGGGGCAATACCGCCTGGCGGGCGCCGTATACAAAACCATCGAGGGCGGCGGGCGGCTGTTTGCCTGCGCGCCCACAGGCGTGGGCAAAACCATTTCCACCCTGTTCCCCGCCGCAAAGGCGCTGGGCGAGGGCAAGGCAGAGCGCATTTTTTACCTCACGGCCAAAACCGTGACGCGCACGGCGGCCGAGGGCGCCGTGCGCCTGCTGCGCGAAAGCCAGCCGGGGCTGTGCTTCAAATGCGTGACGCTGACGGCCAAGGATAAGGCCTGCCCGCTGGAGGAGCGCCAGTGTACCCCGCAGCACTGCCCGCGCGCAAAGGGCTATTACGACAGGGTGAACGACGCCCTGTACCGCTTTTTAAACGCGCACAGCCACTTCACGCGCGAAGCCATCGCGGCCTTCTGCGAGGCCGAGGCCCTGTGCCCGTTCGAGTTCACGCTGGACCTCTCGCTCTTCTGCGACTGCATCATCTGCGATTACAACTACCTGTTCGACCCGGTGGTGAGCCTGAAGCGCTTTTTTGACGGCACAAAGGGCGGGCATATTTTCCTGATAGACGAGGCGCACAACCTGGCGGACCGCGCGCGGGACATGTATTCCGCCTCCATCGCCAAAAGCGCCTTTCTCTCGGCAAAAAAGGCTGTGGGCAAAAGCCATAAAAAGCTGGCCAAGGCCCTGACAGACATAAACGCCGCCCTGCTGGAGCTGCGCAGGGCGCACGCCGGGGCGCGCAAGGCCCTTGTGCCGGAGGGCGACAAGCAGCTTGCCCGGCTTTTGAGCCGTTTTGAGACGGCCGCGCAGGATTATCTGGACGGGCACCGTGAGGGCGCTGTGCACGACGAGGTGCTGCAGCTTTATTTCGACGTGCACTTTTACCTGCGCATCTGGGAAATGTACGACGGGCACTTTACCACGCTTATCAGCGTGCGCGGGGCCGACGTGGCGGTGCGCCTGCTGTGCCTGGACGCCTCGCCCTTTCTAAGCGCAAGCCTGGCGCAGGGGCAGGCCGCCGTGCTGTTCAGCGCAACGCTTGCGCCGGTGGATTATTTCATCGAGACGCTGGGCGGCGGCGAGGGCGCCAAACGCATTTTTCTGCAAAGCCCCTTCCCGCAGGAAAACCTGTGCCTTCTGTGCGCCGGGGGCGTGAGCACCAGGTATGCAGACAGGCAGCGCACTCTGCCGGAGGTATGCCGGTATATTGAGGCCGCCGTGCGTGCAAAAGAGGGCAATTATCTTGTGTTCCTGCCTTCCTACGCCTATCTGAAGGCGGCGGTGGAGGAATTTTGTGCCCTGTGCCCGGATATCCCCCTTGCCGTGCAGGAAAGCGGCATGGACGAGGCAGCGCGCGAGGCGTATCTTGCGCAATTTTCGCCGCGCAGCAGCGAAACACTGGTGGGCTTCTGCGTGCTGGGCGGCGTGTTCAGCGAGGGAATAGACCTTGCGGGTGCGGCGCTGATTGGCTGTGTGGTGGTGGGCGTGGGCCTGCCGCAGATAGGCCCGGAGCAGGACGCCCTGCGCGACTACTACGAGGCCGTGCGCGGCAGCGGCTTTGCTTATGCTTACCAGTTTCCCGGCATGAACAAGGTGCTGCAGGCCGCAGGGCGCGTGATACGCACAAAAGCAGACCGCGGCCTTGTGCTGCTGATAGATTCGCGCTATACGCGCGCAGAATACCGCTGCCTGATGCCGCCGCACTGGAGCCATATGCGCTATGTTTCCGCCCCAAAGCAGGCGCAGGAGCTTGTGCAGGCATTCTGGAGCGAGGCAAACAAGGAGGAAACCGCCCTATGACACATGTGTTAATCGGCGTGCCCGCCCGCGAGGAGGACAAAGCCCTGTGGGAGGCCGTGCCCGGCTGTGAATTTCTGTACGACGAGGCCTTCGATGCCGAAAGCCTGGCCTGGGCCGACGTGATATTCGGCGTTGTTCCGGCCAAAAAGCTGGCGCTGTGCAGGCGGCTGAAATGGATACAGTTTCCCGCCGCCGGGGTGGATTATTACTGCATGCGCAGAGGCGCCGCCCTTCCTGCCGGCGTGACACTCACCAATGCCACGGGCGCGTTCGGCCAGCGCATTGCAGAGCACGCGCTGGCCGCCGTGCTGGGGCTTTACAACAATTTCCCGCAGTACCGCGACATGCAGCGCGCAGGCGGTTTTGAAAACCTTGGCATGCCGCTGAGTTTACATGGCAGCACCGTGCTGATGATAGGCGCGGGCGACATCGGCACGGCGTTTGCCCGGCTGACACGGCCCTTCGGCTGCCGCAACATCGCCGTGCGCCGCACCAAAGCGCCGCTGGGCGAGCCCTTTGACGAGACCTACACCCTGCGCGAGCTGCCCGCGCTTTTGCCGCAGGCCGACGCCGTGCTGTGCGCTCTGCCCGCCACGCGCGAGACGCAGCATGTGATGGGCGGCGAGCAGTTCGCCCTGATGAAGCGCGCCTCGGTGTTTGTGAACGTGGGGCGTGGCAGCGCCGTAGATACGGACGCCCTCGCAGCCGCCCTGCAGGCCGGGCGGCCCGGCGCCGCAGCGTTGGACGTGACCGATCCCGAGCCCCTGCCGGCCGGCCACCCGCTGCGCCAGTGCCCCAACGTCTTTATCACGCCGCATATCGCGGGGCTCGGCTTCGGCCACCGCCCCGAGGTGACGGACTATATCACCAGCCTGTTCACGCAGAACCTGCGCCTTTTTCTGGCGGGCAAGCCTTTGAAGAACGAGGTGGACATGGCCCTGGGCTACACCAAAAAGGCATCGGAAAGCGCGCCCGTCGCCGGGCGGCGCGACGTCTGAGAACAGGGCGCAGGCGCGCCGCAGCCCTGGGCCTTTTGCACACAATAAATATCCCCCGGCAAAGCCGGGGTTTTTTCATATGCGGGCATAGCCCTAGAATACTAGCATGCGTGTCACGTCGCGCAA
>OFMK01000434.1_pt1 | contig 44864 bp, 44 predicted proteins | sample 1541781 | NCBI WGS metagenome assembly OFMK01 (sample SAMN04209250, study PRJEB22552) | human gut metagenome | biome: gut; material: feces | host: Homo sapiens | place: USA: Oklahoma
TGGATTCACGGAACTTTGTGCCAGATTTGGCAGATAAGACCCCAACAGCCATTGCGTGGATAGGCGATCTGAACGCGGGAGAAACCTTCCAGGCATTCGCGACCTTCCAGGCGCCGGAAGCGAAGGCGGGCAATTTGTTTATCAATGGGCTGTCACGAGGGGACGACAATACGATTGCTAGAGTAAATGTGGCGTCTCGAAGCCTGAGCGGACTGCCATGGCTGGATACCAACGAAGACGGTCAACAAAACGATGGGGAAACAAACTTGTCAGGTATTAAGGTCCAGCTTTTGAAGAAGGACGATTTTGGTAATTATCTGCCAGTAGAGGATTTGGATGGTAATCCGGTCTATGTGGAAACCAAACTGGGAGAAGTTGACAGTGAAAAAGAGTATGTCGTTGAGAGCATGAACAATCAAAATCTTTTTGTAGACATAGTGCTGACAGCGACAGCCAAAGCGGACGGGAGCTATGAGTTCTATGGCTTGCCCGCCGGGGAGTACGGCGTGCGTTTTGTATCCGGCAGCACCAGTCTAGGCAAATATATTGCTTCTCCTGTAGACCAGGGTATCGATTATACCGACTCAGACGGCGTGCCAAAGTATTCGGACGGAACAGCGGAGTCATCGTTGACTAATCAGCTGGAGCAGACGGAAATATTGGATATTGAAATGCCTAAGTTAGAAGAGATGGCCAGTGCGTTTTATGTTTCCCGGTTCCACGACAGCGGGTTCTATTACAAACAGGGTAGCCTGATGATCCAAAAGAATGGGGATGACGGAAAGGGACTTGAGGGCGTGGTGTTTCAGCTGGAAAAGATGAATACGGAAGGCAAATGGGAACTGATTACGACAGAAAACAACACGACAGACGGGAAAGGGCAGCTGAAATATGAAGGGCTGTATCCGGGAAAATACAAATTGACAGAGCTGTCAACAGTAGCAGGGAATTCCCTGCTGGCTGAGCCGGTGATAATTACGCTGCCGTATAGCAGCGATACGGCGGAAGGAGAGCCCAGCTATACCGAAGACAATCAAAGGTACTACCTAAATCTAACATATACCATTGAAAACGGCCAGGTATTTGCAACGCCCGTGTCGGGTGGCTTAGGGGCAGGATGGTATCTGATAATGGGAGGAGGTGTTGCGACTCTGGCAGTGTTGGCGCTGTGGGCAGGCGCTATATATAGACGTAGACAGCGATTGAACCGGCTGCGCAAAACTCTGATGGATTAGAGCTGTGTTCACAACACTCTTGATACTGGCAGTCTGTGCCTTTGCTTAAAAGTCAAAAAAGTAAAGAAATGAGGTAAAAAAATGAAACAAAAATGCTTTCAAAGGATATCCATGTTTGCCATGGCATTGCTGATGATTTTGACGCTTATTCCTACGGCTCTGGCAGCCAACGAGGCGACGATTATCCCCGGCAAAACGGGTTCTTTAACCCTGTATAAATACGATGGAGATCCCATCGGAAACGACGAATATCTAAGCCAGAAGGAGATGGCGGACCTAATTGCGGAAAACGGTGACAGCCTGACCCCGCTGGAAGGGGTTGTGTTCGCGTACCTGAAAGTGGGTGGCGTCAAACAGTACACCAAGAATGAAGGAGAGACAGGGAATGTTACCAAAATCGGGTATTCAGTGGACGAAGCCTTGACAACATTCCTAGGATTGCAAGACAGCGATGTGGATTATACAGACAAGGGTACAAATACAAAATATTATACCACCAAAAAGCTGATGGAAAAGCTAGCTGCCAAGAGTCAGACAGAACTAGAGCAGTTTATGCAGACCAACAGTGCAAAAGCTATGCCATCTACCGACAAAACGGGTAAGACTACGGTGGCTAATCTCGAACAAGGCCTGTACTTGGTGGTGGAAAAGACTTATCCGGCAGGAACAATTCTGACAACCGAACCTTTCTTTGTTTCCATTCCTATGACAGACAAGATGGAGGACGGTTCTTTCAGCTGGATTTACGATGTAACAGCTTATCCGAAGAACAAAGTGGAAAAACCGACGATTGACAAGAGTGTAGTGGAAGACGGCGACGAATCCAAAGATATCGACGGAGAGATCGGTCAGAGCAAAACCTTCCGCATTCGTGCGGATGTTCCTATGAACATCGGAAAGCTTAATAAATATAAGATTACTGATACACTGTCCACAGGACTGACCTTTGACAATGCGATTGTACCGAAGGTTTACGGCATCAAGGCGGATGGTACCCGCGAATTGTTGACCGCCAATAAGGAGTACAAATTCTCGCAAAGCGGTCAGAAGCTGACCTTTACATTTACCCCTGTGGAACTGGCGGACACAACCAGCAAACTGGCAGAATATATTCGTGTAGAGATCGACTACAACGCCATTATCAATGAAAACGCGGTAGTAGGAGATCCTGGTAACCCCAATGATGTAGAACTGGAGTATTCCAACAATACCAACGTGAACCCTGGGGATCCGGCGGATACGACAGAAACCACCAAACCTACGGATATGCCGGCGATTTATACATATGCCGTTAATCTGCTGAAATACGGCGATTCGGATACAGATAACCCCCTGGCCAATGTTACCTTTGAACTCTATCGCGCAGGTAACCCAGATAATGGTATTGATAGTGCCACCAAGCTGAATGTCACCAAAGGTGTAGACGGAACTTATTATCTGGAAGAGGATGGCGGAGATACGTTGACCACCAGCGACACTGGAAAGCTGTATGTCAAGGGCCTAGAGAGAGGCAAATACTACCTAAAGGAAATCGCTACCAATGCGGGATACAACTTGTTAGCAGACCCTATCGAGCTTACCATTACTTCTAACGAGGGCAGCTACACCGAGAACGAAGCAGGTACATTTGCACCCGTGGATACCAGCAAGATCTATTACACCGACGCTGCGAAGACCGAGAAATTTGTACTGCCAGAAGGCGCGAAAACTGGTGATTATGTGAATTTCGGCACCAATCTGGTCTATACAGACGAAGGCAAGGTGAGTATGTATATCCAGGACGAACTGGAATGGAGCTGTAATTATAGTATGGGTGCGGAAAATGGCGAAATTTCTCTCAATGTAAACAATGTCAAAGGGTTTGAATTGCCTCGTACCGGCGGCAGCGGCACTATTTGGTTCATTGTAATCGGAGGTGCGCTGGTAGCCATGGCGGCAATTGTCATTGTCATAGCAGCGAAGAAAAAGAAAAACACTGCGGAGACGAAGTAAGAAGTAAAACCGGTATGGCAGTGGGAATGAAGAATCCCTTCATTCCCAGCCTGCCAAAATATGAAAGGAATAGGGCAGGATGGTGAAGCAGAAAATCCTCATATTTATTAGTTCGCTGGCTCTTGCTATCGGGATTGTTATCATGCTTTACCCTGCTGTCAGTTCCATTATCAATGCGAAAAATCAGTCGCAGGTCATCGATGGATATGTGGAAAAAGTAGAAAGCTTTTCTGACGGTAGAATTGAGAGCCTGTGGAAGCAGGCTGTGCAATACAATAAAAAGTTAAAAAACAGTACAGTCGTTATGACTGACCCATTTGATGAAGAAGCGGTTAAAATCACCTCGCAAGAATACGAGGATACATTAAATATAGACGAAACCGGCCTGATGGCCTTTATCGATATATCAAAAATTGGGGTGCATCTTCCCATTTATCATGGCACTGGGGAATCAGTGTTGGCAAAGGCAGTGGGACATTTACAAGGGACGTCGTTTCCCATTGGTGGGAAGGATACCCATAGTGTGCTGTCCGCCCATACTGGACTGGCGAAGGCGAAGCTTTTTACAGATTTGGATGAGCTTGCTATAGGGGACACCTTCTACATTACTGTGCTGGACGAAGTAATGACCTATAAAATTTATGACATTGAAATTGTAGAACCTGAAGATATTTCCTCGCTGAAGATTGAGGATGGCAAAGACCTCTGCACGTTGGTAACGTGTACACCCTATGGAGTCAACTCCCATCGGTTGTTGGTGCATGGAGAGCGCATTCCGACACTAGGAGAAGCGGAACCCGAACTGATGACAACTTTACAGACAGTAGTGTTTGCTTGGGAGTACCTGTTGATTGGTGGGGTACTGTTCCTGGGAGCGATGGTCCTGCTGATTTTCCTGATCCGTAGGCGGCAGGAACGAAAGAGGCGGATACGTGAACTATGGCGGAGGATACGGGGCGAATGAGCAAGACGAGAAAGATTGTGATTATCATATCCTGCGTTGTCCTGCTTGCGGGAATTGGAATCATGGCTTTTCCATACCTTCAGCAATGGGTATACGACAGGAGCGCCCGTTCCATTGCCGATAAATTCGACCAGTGGAGACAGGAGCAGGTAGAAACAGCGGATGATACAGGAGAACGCATACCGTACCTGCAAGAGTTATACGCAGCTATGCAGGCATATAACCTGGATTTATATAAAAACGGCCAAGAAGGTTTTCGAGATGCTTGGAGCTACCAGGAATCCAGCTTTGATTTAGCGGCGTGGGGCGTGAAAGATAATATGGTGGGATATATCGATATTCCACAGATGAATGTCAAGCTGCCGATCTACTTAGGTGCAACGACGGAAAACATGAAATATGGTGCGGTGCATTTAACTCAGACCAGTTTGCCTATTGGTGGACAAAACACGAACAGCGTTATTGCGGCGCATCGGGGATACTCGGGAGCCGCAATGTTCCGGGATATTGAAATATTAGAAATCGGTGACGAAATTACCATCACGAATTTATGGGAAACCATGGTCTACCGTGTGGCGGAGATCAAGGTGATCCGTCCCAATGAAACGAATGAAGTACTGATTCAGAAGGGACGGGATTTGGTAACACTGATTACCTGTCATCCATATAGGTATAACTATCAACGTTATGTGGTGTACTGTGAACGAGTTGACGATTAAATAAAAGGCATGCGGTGTGCGGCTTGTATCCAGAAATACCAGCATGGTAGGGTTGATGGCTGTTTCAGTATCTTTGACGCTTTTATAAATATGTGAAAGGCAATCCCCTTATAGTAGCGGTTGTTAATTTACAGAATTGTGTATATGAGTACAAAAAGGAGGTATTTGAGATGGAACGGAAGATTCCATGATTGATTATAAGAAAATATAGAGGTGCTGCTAGACGAACGTAAAAGATTGAAATAAATTACGTCAACAGCAGCGGAAAGAACTTTAAAGGCGTATCGTGCCTGCCGTGAATTGGAAGGACAGATAGCGGTGCAAAGTAGATGCTTAAATCTTTCTGGAGTCAGATTGGATTCCCCTGATAAGAGCAAATGAAGGGAAAGTGAAAAAGCATGATAAAGAAAAAACGATGGACTGCCTTAGTGTTGTGTTGCTGTCTTGCCGTAGCAATAGGCATAGGAGTGATACAGTTGGTTCCGTCTCTGGCAAAGGCGGAGTGTAGCTGTGAAATAACAGAACATCAGGAAGATTGTCCTCTGTCGCAATGTATCTGTGGACGGGAAGAACATACCGAGGACTGCCCGCTTTATGGACAGAGCAGTGAAACAGTCATATGTATTTGCATACCAGAGGTACATGAGGAAAGCTGCCCGTTGTATGAGCCGCTTGAATCAACAGATGGTTCCCCGGATATTAGTGTAGAGGACAATGTACTGCACGAAGAAATTTATACCAAGGCAGTGAAAGCAATAGGGATGCTCTCCCCGATAAATGGGACTGAGCTATTAGCAGGAGATGTTCCTCTGGATGAAGCGACCTTTCCGGACGCGAATTTCCGCGCTGTACTGCAAACCTATGATAACGATGGTAGCGGTGGGCTTTCCAGTTCGGAACTTCGAAAAATCCAAAAGTTAGACTGCTCCGGAAAAGGAATCAAGAGCCTTGAGGGAATGGAAAAGTTGAACCGACTGCAAATCCTGGATTGTAGCAATAACCAGCTGACGAATCTGGATGTGGGCCAATCAATTTATTTACTGGAACTGGACTGCAGCGGAAATAATATGGAAACGCTGAATGTGAGTAATGCAATCCGTTTGCAGGAATTGGTTTGCAGCAATAACCAGCTGACGAATCTGGACGTAAGCGGAAATACAAAACTGGACGCCCTATATTGCGATAATAACCGGCTGGCCAATCTGACATTGGGCAACAATGATGTGCTGCAACTGGTAAAATGCCCAAACAATCAGCTTACCAGTTTGAACGTGAATGGATTGACAGGACTGACTAGTTTAGAGTGCGGAGATAACAGCTTAACGGGGATTGACCTAAGCCAGAATGAGGCGCTGAGCGCCCTTCGGATTGCAGGAAATAAGTTAACAACTTTGGATTTGAAAAACAACCCGGAGCTGACAATATTAATGTGCCAGAATAATCAGTTGCTCGGACTGGATGTAAGTAATAATCCGAAGGTATCGTATTCTTCGCTGGTACAATATAGCAGTCCACAGGAGCGTGAGATGACAGTGCCGCCAGGCGACGAAGGCTTTGAGTTGTCGGGAATAGATACGACGCGAATTAGTAACCTGAAGGGCGCACAGTTGAATGGGAATAAGCTAACAGGGTATCATCAGGACACGCCAATTACTTACAGCTATGCAATTGTAGCAACAGGAGGCGTGGTCGAGATGGAGGTAACGCTGAAAATAAAGGTGGAAGCCGGCGAACCGGAGGATCCATGTAAAGACGGGCATACCGAGGGAGAATGGAAGGCAACAAAGGCAGCAACCTGTACAGAAGCAGGAGAAAAAGCGCTGATATGCTCAGTATGCGGAAAAACCATCCGCACGGAAGAGATTGCCGCCATTGGCCATAAGTGGGATGAAGGTGTTGTAGTAAATCCGGCTACCTGCACGGAGACAGGCGAGAAGAAGTATACCTGCCAGAATGATGAGAGCCATATAAAAACAGAGGATATTGAGATCGATCCAGATGCCCATCAGTTTGGCGGGGAAAAAGTGCTGAAAGCGGCAACCTGTACGGAAGCAGGGCAAAAGGGCAAAGAATGTAAATTGTGCAGGAAGCAGGAGATTACCGGGGAGATTCCGGCAACCGGCCATAAATGGGAGGATTCAGGAGAACCCAGTAAACAGCCGACATGTACGGAGGAAGGCGAGCAGCCCCAGGTTTGTAAAAATGACCCTTCCCATACGAGAACGGTATCAATCTCGGTAAATCCCGAGGCTCACAGCTGGAAGGATGAGCATGTGATTACGGAGGCTACCTGTACAACGCCGGGTAAGATGCAGCAGGTTTGTGAACATAACAAAGAGCACAAACAGGAAGTAGAAATTCCTATCAATCCAGATGCTCATGTCTGGAATGAAGGAGTCGTAAAAACATTCGCTACCTGTACGGAAGAAGGAAAAATGACGTACACTTGTAAGAACGATTCTTCCCATACCAAGATAGAAACTATTCCAGTAGATGAAAATGCCCATGACTGGGGTGAGTGGATGTTGACTAAAGAGCCGACAACGGAAATGGAAGGGGAAGAAACCCGCATTTGTCAGAATGATCGGGCACATGCCGAAGTCCGTGCAGTAGATAAATTGACAGTTTCAAAGGATCCAGTGGCTTCGAACGGTACTGATTCATTAGAGCCGTCTTCGGAGAATAAAGTAGACGGAACACAGAATAGCATGCAGAAAGATGAAACCGACAAGTCAGACTCAGAACAACCAAAAACCGGAGATACAAGCAATCCATGGTTATTTATCTTGTTGATGGGAGCAGGCGCAGCAGGAGCTGGAACCTCAATAGTCCTATTAAAAAAGAATTCTAAGAAAGAATAGATGATGAAAATCCAGCCCGTCGGAGCGTGTGAACAATCCGACGGGAATGGAATATCCTCCGGAAAGGAAGCGAGGGATAACGATGATAAAAAAGAAAAACAGATGGGGAGCTTTTCTGCTCTGTGGGATAATGGCGATTAGTATAGGTGCAGCCCAGTTAATACCGACTATTGCAAAGCCAGAGTGTAGCTGTAAAGTGGAGATTCATGGAAGTAACTGCCCGCTTTCAAAATGCACTTGCAGTCAGAATGAACACACAAAGGACTGCCCTCTGTATGGAGCAGCAAAAGAACTGACAACCTGTATTTGTGAACCAGACATTCATGCCGAAGGTTGTCCCCGGTATACGGCAGAGGAAGTTGTGGCAGAAGAACCTGAAACTACTGAAAGCGAGAGCCAATCGACAGAAAGTGAAGTACTTCCAGAGGAAACGCCTGTATCGGAAACTATTGTTATAACATTTGGCTTTATGGAAGGTGTAGATGGGACATTATCCTTTAACAAAGTAGATATTCCAAAAGGAGAAGTGATCGGAAAACAGATCCCTGAAATCAGCCTGAGTGATAATCTGAAAGTAGAAGGCTTTGAGGTTTCTGGTACGCTTTATGACGTAGTGGCGCTGGCAGCGTATCAGCCTCAAGAGGATACTGAAATCATCATTCGCACGAAAACGGCTGATAGCGAAACTTTGCCAGAAGACATGGATGATACTGACCGAGATGCAAGCTTGGAAACCATACCTGACCGGGTGGGAGAAGAACATAACCAGAGTGTGCTGCTTACTGCAGAGGAATTGCAGAGGATGAACAATTTGGCGGACGAACAGGTGAATGTAATCAAGGCTGCATTGGGGATCCATGGGAGTATTGCCGTGAAAAAAGATGAAGACAATCTGGATGCGGTGTTGGTCCTTTATGCTGTGACCCATGGCCAAACGGAAAATTTTCCCTATGGCATCAAAATTACCAATCAACAGGATCGGGACGAGCTGCAGTCTATTTACTGGTGCATGACTCAGATTACCGGCGTATCCAATAGTAAAGGAGCGGGGATTCAGGTGAAACGTTTGGATGTTGTTGAAGGTGCGGAGATGTTGGGTTTAAGTAGAGAACAAACTGTTCTGGCACAAAACTTACAGCAGGAAATAAAACATTTATTCTCATGAATTACCAGCGTATAAATGGCATAGCAGCTAGGTTTGGTGATTTGTCCTGGACCTAGCTGCGTTCATCGTATAATATCCTTTCCCTAAAATCTATGAGAGGTATGCTGTGCATTGTAGTTGGGCGAGAAAAGCGGCGAATTTTTCGCCCTCTTTTCCAGGCATTCCCGATTAAAAGAGAATGTCTGGAAAAGGGGAAGTTAAGCAAAAATCTTATTTTCTATTCAGAAAGGAACCCTCAGCTTATGAAAAGGGGATCAGAAAAACAAACAACAAGCGACAGATATTTCGGGAGTATCCGTTTTTTTAAAAATTTGATTTTATTGGCAGTGTTGCTTTTAATTGCCATACCGACAATCGCAGCAGTCCAGCAAAATATTCGGGGCAATCACTTGACAAATGAGGTGATCGAATATCAGGAAAAGTATGATGCAGCGACAAAAGAAATCAGGGACCTTGAAAGCGCGGTGGAAAGCATGAGGACGGAACAAACGGAATATTCCTCCGAACCAAATGCGGAATTAATCGAATATCAAGAACTGTATCCGGATTTTTATGCCCCGGATCCCAAGCCGGAAATGAGTTCCCAGGAGAAAACGATGTACCTTACCTTTGACGATGGCCCCTCTGCGTCAACCCCGGAAATTTTATCGGTACTGAAAGAAAAAAATGTGCGGGCAACTTTCTTTGTCGTGACGCAAGGCGGGGAAACAGATATTTCCCTTATGAAGCAGATGGTTGCGGAGGGCCATACTCTGGCCATGCACAGCTATACCCATGACTGCGATAAAATTTACGAATCTGTAGAATCTTTTTTGGAAGATTACTACCAGCTCTTTCATCTGATCCAGGACGAAGTGGGAATCACTCCAACTATTTTCCGGTTTCCAGGGGGCAGTCTGAATAGCTATAACCAGGAAACCTATCAGGAAATCATAGCGGAAATGCTCCGGCGCGGCTTTGTATTTTATGATTGGAATCTTGCAGCCTGTGACGCGGTTCCTGTCCCACCGGATAAAGAGGAAATCGTCAGCAATATTCTGGAACCCGCTGTGGATAAAAAACGCGGATTCGTTTTAATGCATGATTCGGCGGCAAATCACAGCACAGTGGAAGCGCTGCCGGAAATTATAGACGGATTACGGGGACAGGGATTCGTGCTGGCCCCGCTAAACCGTTCGGTAAGGCCAGTATATTTTTACTATTCATAAATAAAGAAAGGTTGGCTAATTCCTATGGGTAAAAAAGAAAATCTTGGAAAAGCGGTGTTTGAAATGTTTGGAGTAGGCGGAGAAAAGAACAAAAATGTATCAGAAGAATCTACGTTGGTAATTTCTGAAATTCCAGATCCGCCCCCGGAAAAGCAAAAAATATTTAAAAGAGAGGAAATACCACAAAAGAGACCGGAACCGGTTAAATCCAGCCACCAAGCCACTGTGCTGGCGGCGGGCAGCAGCTTCGAAGGCACATTGATAGCCAAAGGCAATGTAGATATGTCCGGCAGTTTTAAGGGAGATATCATGGCAGAAGGCGATATTGTCCTGCGCAGTAGTTTAGAGGGAAACGTCCAGGGAGAAAATGTCAGCTTGATATCTTGCACGGTAAACGGGGATGTCCGGGCGACTACTTCCGCAAAGTTGGATGCGCAGTCTATTGTGACAGGCAATGTTTATTCCGGCAACCTCAGCAGCGCGGGAACAATCAAGGGGAATATTGAAGCGTCGAATCAGGTGGTTTTAAATGGCACCGCTGTTTTGGAAGGTAATTTAACGGCTTCTACTTTGACGATGGAAGAAGGCGCTACCATACAAGGTAATTTTAGGATCAGCCGAAAAGCGAAGGCGTAAAGTCGTATCGCTCGTACCATTGGGCGGCCGGCATCGCCATGGAGGGCGGAAATATGAATTTTCGAGTTGCTTTTTTTGGATACAATCAAAAAGAAGTCACGGAATATATCTGGAAATTGCATCAGGAGAATGAAGAACTGCGGCAAAAAAATGGACAGCAGGAAGAAGAATTTCAGAAGATATATTATCAGTATCTTTCATTAAAAGAGGAACTAAAGGTGCAAAAAAGTATTCTTGAATGTTATCAGCAATCCAAACAAGGTTCAAAATCTTAAAGAGAGAACATATTATTGCCTCCTGCAAAAAACGTCCGGTATTTGATTTCCAGCAGACGGGCAAGATTGGGAGGCCTATGAGGATCAAAAGATATAACTATAGGGCAAAAAGTGTTTTTCGTTTGTTAAACGCATCCTGCACTTTTCAGTGCATATACGTGCTTGGAGTTTTTGCACGCCGCTTTTTGGGACACCCCGGGATCAGTACGGCTGCTTTTTTTGAGAGCGGTTTCTTGCGGGAACCTCCGGAGGCTGATAATATTCTCCTTTCTTTCCTGCTGAACTTTTCGGATTTGGCCGGAAGTTTGGCGACTCTGTTTTTCTTTTTGCTGTTTTATTTTACGTTGCGTAGAAAAATGAAAAAAGGAAAGGGCAAGGTGCTGTGTTATGGGATCTTATTAGGCGTTTTCACCTTGATTTCCTATTTTATCATTCCTTATGCGGCGGATAGAACCGCTGATGATTTATACATTGTCGATTTTATTTTTTTAAGGGGGTGTCCTTTTATGTTTTTCTTATTTTTTTCCCTGATTTTACTGATTTGTTCCTATACCGTGTTCTGTATTACGCACCGTTATCATCCGCCGATAGATTTAAGAGAGTGGTTGGTGAAATAGAAAGGTGGAAACTGACAGATGGAACAAACAAAGAAATGGATAACATTCTTATTGTGCGGATGCATGATAGTTGGGATTGGAACAGCAAGTATCATCCCAGCTATCGCAAGAAACGAGTGTACCTGTGAGGTTATGGTACATGGTAGCAACTGTCCCTTATCGCGATGCTCCTGTGAAGGCGGCGGAAATGGAAATCATACGGAAGGTTGCCAATTATACGGAAAAGCAGGGGAATTAACAGATTGTATTTGTGAACCAAGCCTGCATGCAGAGGGTTGTCCACGCTTTCAGCATGAAGGAGAATTGCTTCCTCCGGAAACAAGCAGTGTGACGGACGTGGAAACAGAAGCGCCGTCTCAGCCGGAAAACGCTTCGGAAACAACAGAAAGCGGCTCCACAGAAAATTCCGTGCCGGAGGAAATCCCAGCCGAATCAGAAGAAGAAATGGCATCTTCTGATGAGCTTGAAAATCCGGAAAGCGCAGTTCCGGAGCAGGAACAGGCAGCTTCGTCTCAAGAACCAGTTCCTGACTCCAGCCTATCAGAAGAAAAGGAAACGGCACAGCATGAGGAATCAGAAAAAAAAGCGGATACAGATGATAGGAATGCCGCAGAAAGCGGGGAATATCCATCCAACTGGGTCGGTTACGGAATCGGAAAAATGCGAGGCAATCTGCGGGTTGCAGAAGAAGCTTTTGCCTTGGAGATTTTGTTGGATCAGCATATTAATGAAATCTGCGGAATGTTAAGCAACGGAAATAACGCCCGGATTACAGATACTGGAGATAATCTCGGAGATATTTTGGCAATATATGCGGTGCTGACCAATCAGACAGAGGATTATCCCTATGGGGTAACTTTTACCGGCGGAGGAGATTTGGATACTTTCTACAGTGTATATTGGAGTATGACGCAGGTGACGGGTCTTTCTAATAGCAATGGAGCGGCCATTTCGGTGAATCGCCTTTCTGTAGCGGAGGGAGCGAAGCTAAACGGATTAAACGAAACACAGAAGCGAAGGGCTGTAGCGCTGGCAGAAGAGACGGACATTGTAAACTCTATCGTTAATAAAAGTATTTTTGCTTGGCTTACAGATAAAGAATTTGAAACTATCCGCAGGCAAATACCACAAGGGATATCGGAGGAACGTCATGCCGTACTGTCGGCGGCCCTGTCGCTGAATGGAAAGGTGGATTATTTTTGGGGAGGCAAGTCCCTTGCCTATGGCTGGGATAGCCGCTGGGGAGAGATGCGTACGGTAACCAGTAAAGGTAGCGATACCTATGGAATCGGCCAGCCTCTTGGCTTGGATTGTTCCGGATTTATAAATTGGGCATTTCTCAACGCCATTGGTAAGGACGCCGCAATATCCGGCAGCGGGGAACAATGGCAGGTTTCCAGTGAAATCGAATGGAAAGAGGCGCAGCCCGGAGATATAGTTTTTCTACATGCGCCATCCGGGGAAAACGACAACCATGTTGGCATTGTGCTGACTGTTGATAAAGACGGCCCTGAAACGGTGATCCATTGTTCATCCGGTTTGGGAGTAGCGGTTACGGATGCCGATGGCTTCTGCCATGTAAGAAGGCCAAATATTTATTAACATATTTGAAACATGGGGGTGAAATATTGGAACAGAAAAAGACGGCGGTACAAATTATTACACCATTTTCTTATGAGGATGGTCCCAAAATCGTATCGCATCTTAAAAGGATTGGATGCATGGTACTAAATTTGGAGGATATGAAGGAGGATGAGAAGCAACGCCTTTTGGACTATATGGAAGGTGTAACGTTCGCTTTGGAAATCGACTGCCAGCAAGTTTCAACTTCCGCCTATGTATATGCGGCAAACGGGGTAATCCAGTCGGACCGGGAAAGTGTGGAAATTGAAAGGAGCATCATGAACTGATCGACACAGACAACGGTAACTATATAAGTTTTATTCTTCACCGATATCATCAGCTAAAAGAAGTGGTAATGGCGATTTCAAAAATGAATGAGCTATGCCTTTCAGAAGCTGAGGATCAATTTTCCTATTGGAACCAACCGCCGAAAACAGTTTTTATTTGGAATGAAGATGAAATTTCAGGTGAGAAATATCTGTTGAAGCGCATGAGATTACCGGGGACTCAAGGGAAAATAGTTGATCCAAAGAGGCTGCTGGCAGAACTTCAAAACAGCTATATGAATATGCTGCGAGATATTCCCCAATAGGGGATTCTTTCATGATAATGATTAAAATTGGGAGGGAACAAAGATTATGAAAAAATATGTTGCTGAGTTTATAGGCACATTTGTATTGGTATTCATTTCCTGCGGCGTAGCGGCAGTTACAGGCTGCAATGGCGAGGCCAACGGCTCTTATCTGTTAACAGCCCTTGCTTTTGGCGGAGTTATTGTAGCTATGGCATATAGCATTGGAAATATTTCCGGCTGTCATATTAATCCGGCGGTATCCTTGGCGATGCTGCTTCGTAAAACTTTGGGCCTCAAGGATTTTTTGGGATATATCATTGCCCAGTTTGTAGGCGCTATTGCTGGTTCCGCGCTGCTCGTGTATCTGCTCGGTGGTACCGAATTGGGTTTGGGACAGAACCACCTGTACCAAGACGATATTTTTAAATCCATTGTGATTGAAATTGTCTTGACATTTATTTTTGTGCTGACAGTTTTAGGAGCAACCAGCAAAACGGAAAACAGTAAGGTAGGCGGACTGGTTATTGGCGGTTCTCTCACACTGGTACATCTTTTTGGAATTTACTTTACAGGAACAAGCGTCAATCCGGCCCGCAGTTTAGCACCGGCTCTCTTTGTTGGGGGTACAGCATTAGCTAATGTATGGGTGTTTCTCATCGCGCCGTTGGTAGGCGGAGCAATTGCGGCGCTTATTTGGAGAGAAATCAGTTCTCTGAAAATCCATTCAAGAGCAGGTAAAGTATGAAAGTGATACGGTGGATTCAATTAACAGGCATAGGGCAGAGGAAAAGGCGGGTTATTTGTATTTTTATTGGAATCCTTCATGGTTTTTCTTTTCTTTTATCTGTCTCGCTTTACTTTAGTTATGAGATTCATATTGGAGGTTTTCAAACAGCCTTAAGAGACATTGTTTTCTTTATCTCGTACTATGCAGTAATGGCGTTGGCCATATATGGGCTATATTATTGCCTGTTAAAAATATCAAAAAAGGTATGGACGCTACAGAATCGCGGAACTGATTTGTGGATCAGAAATGGACGTAAGATATGGAGAATTCCTATAAAATCGATCCGTAGGATTTCCTTTATAAGCTTTGGGTACGACACAGAGATGGTGATCTCTTGTAAAAATAAGACCTGGAAGATTATGCTTGACCCGGACGAAAAAAAGAATATCAAACAGGTAGCCGAGTTTATTCGTTCGTTGATTGAACAACGGATTTCAGTGAAATGTCTCTCACAAAAAACTAGGCAATGGGAGATGCCTAGAAGTACTTATTTGGAAAACAGCCAATTATACAAAAAAATTGGATAGTCCATAGGGAGCGTCACGAATGAAAAAAGGAGTGGTTCTAGAATAATCACCGGCTGTTTTAAGGGTTGGAGGATATAGTTTTACAAGTGAACTAAGCAGACCCACTTAAAATCGTCTGCAAATAAACATATAAGAGGTTTTATCTATGAACAAAAAAGAATTGATTGAGGAAATGGCACAGAAAAGTGGACTCGCGTTAAAGGATACGGAAAAGGCGCTGGATGCGTTTGTAGAGACGGTATCAGCAGAACTAAAAAAAGGACAGGGTGTGCAGATCATGGGATTCGGAACCTTTGAGGTGAGGCAGCGTGCAGCTCGTGAAGGAAGGAATCCAACTACAGGAGAAACCATTCACATACCCGCTGCTACGGTCCCAGCGTTTAAGCCAGGCAAGGCTCTTAAGAATCAGGTGAACTAACGGTGAAAACTGACAGCTATATGTTGCAGTTAGAAACGCTAGCATGGAAAGCGAATCAGATGGGGATCTCCTATGGAAAACTCGGCACGTTGCTGACACCACAGCAGATAGAAAGTTATATAGAGGAATATCTGGAATACCGACGCAAGATGCAAATTCAGGAACAGTTAAGATTGTAGCAAGCCAAAATGAAAATAAAGCGTGGGACGAATACTCGTAATTCTATTTAATAATGGAGAAACAGACGTGATGACAACGGGAAACAAAAGTAATCAGGCGAAGCCTGCTACGTCTAGTAGCTTATGGATACAGAAATCATCATCTGGACGGAAACGGTTGACGATGAAATCCCGCCGGAAGGCAACGCCAATGAATTTTCTCATTGGGTGATGAAATACTTGACCAGTGGTGGAAGATAATGGAATTATTGACAGCATGTTTTACCTTCAACAAAAAAAGGTTAACCGGCATCTTGAAAAACTTCAAAGGGAAATTCAACAGTTAGAGGATCTGAATCAGGAGCATTTGGAACGGTTTCAGCGTTGTGAACGGGAAAGGCTGGATCTACAAGCAGCTCTTGCAACACAAAAAGAAATTGTGCAGGTTATGACTGCCGCACAAGCGAGAAATAGTACGATATAAAGCCTAGATGGGCGACAGAAAACCAAGTACAAATTTCAGGAGGCTGCAATGAAGCGGCTGACTGTAGAAGGAGGACTTGCGGTGGTTCAGGACAATTCCATATTCCTGATGTCAGGCCAATCCCGAGAGGAGGGAAGAAAAAACCATGAGAGTTTAGTCTATTACGTCCCTGCTTTAAACATTAAAAGCTGGGAGGCTTTAAAGTTTGATACAGAGGGCTTGCCTGAAGACTGGTCGTTGGTGATTTGGAATATCAAGCAGTTCGACCGATATAATGCTCTATTTGGAATAAAAGCAGGAGATCGTTTGCTAAAATACATCGTGGATTGGCTGAAGAAGCAGACTGACCCTACATATATTTATCGGATGCCGGGGGTGTGGCTGGGAATTTTGTTGCCAAACAGTGAGATCCCGTGGCATTTGCGCCGTAAAGAGCAACTTCTTTCAGAGCAACTGCCGAATCTGATCGATTATCACCTGTACGTAGATTCCATTGAGATCCCTCTGCCGCTGTGCGGGGATATGGAGCAGTTGATGCGGTATATCAGCTATCTTTTTGGAAAAAGCCGTGGGGACTTCACTAGCCGTCACATAGTTCTGTCTGTACGGACTAAAAAGCAGATGGAACGGGAAGCAAATCTCGTACAGTTGGTGCTGAAAAAGCTGAAGGAAGAAGAGTTTCAGGCGTACTTTCAACCCATTGAATATACCAATACCAAACGCTGTGAAAAATGTGAGGTATTGGCCCGTCTATATGATAAGGAATACGGTTGGATTTCTCCGAGAGAATTTATCCCTATTTTGGAGATCAATGGTTTAATTCACGAACTGGATTGTTTCATACTGCGGGAAGCCTGCAAGATGATTCGTTGTCGAAAAAACAAAGGAATGCCGCCGATCCAATTTCATGTGAATATCTCAGCGCAGGAATTTATGCGGGAAGATTTGCTGCAGAGCTATTTGAAAATTATTAATGGATTTGATATCGACCACTCTTTGCTGCAGATGGAGATTACAGAAACAGCTATGCTGCGATCGCCGGAATACTCGATACATATCATGCGTGAATTTAGGAAAAGAGGGATCCGTTTCAGCATGGATGATTTTGGAACTGGTTATTCCAATTTTATCGGGATTGCAACATTGCCGGTATCGGAAGTCAAGCTGGATAAGAGTTTCCTAGATACAATGAGGCAGTCAAACACAGTACGGGTGATGTACGACGATCTGCTGGCGATGTTCCGCAAAATGAAACTGCTGGTAGTAGCTGAAGGGGTGGAAACGGCGGAGCAGTATCGTTATCTAGTGGAGCGTCATGTGGATTATCTTCAGGGTTACTATATTTCCCGTCCGCTTTCCAAGATGGATTTTATGCAGTTTTCGGAAAATAGCCTGCTAGGCATAGGCGGCTGACTTCCCCCTGATGAAAGCGGGTGATTCTCTGTTCAACCGCCACAGTATAGTACAAGCGCTGTATAAGAATTGAGGGCTTTATAATAAAAGAACCACTATAGTTGATTCGATACCAAAATCGAATATAGAAAGTGAGGAAATATTTATGAAAAAATCTCAGGGAAATTTTTTTAGTATTTTATTGGCATTGGTGATAACCATTAGTATGCTGACAGTCCCAGCTTTTGCGGCTGAACAGAATAGCCTGTCTACGCCGGAATGGATTGATTCCAGTACGTGGGATACAAAATTTGTTGCAGTGGTCAATAAATCCTTAGGCAGTGACAGGGCACCAGATGCCGTAATTACCCAAAAGGAGATGGAAGGACTGTTCTCATTAAGCATTTCCGTATCTGAGTCAGAAACGATGGATATCAATGGTATTCAATTTGCTTCCAATCTTGACAACTTAAATATTGAAGGACATGTAGAAGGATTGGGGCATATTGCTTCTTGTAGTAGCATGACATATTTTTCCTTAAAAAACGACAATGTGATTACTGACCTGCAGGAACTCAAACTTCCTGCAACTCTAAAAACGCTAAGCGTTAAGAACTGTCCTAACTTGATCTCTTTGAAGGGCTTAACCCCTGGCCAACATTCAAATTTGGAGATTCTTGATGTTTCTGGCAATAGAAAACTGAGCGATATTTCAGTTTTAAGCAATATTGGGTTCCCGAAACTTCACACTGCTAGTTTTGCATATTCCTATGGATTGACGGACATAACGCCATTGAAAGGCTATACTTCCTTAACTGTTTTAAATTTGGAGAGGGCCAAAATCACAGAAGAAAGACGTGTGGAATACAGGGAGACAATTTCTTCCCTGATTGGCTTGGAGGAATTGCATCTAGCGTTCTGTAATTTATCCGATGAAGATACCGTGATGTTCGCCCCTTTGAAAAACTTGAATACATTGGTATTGGCTATGAATAAACTAACCAATGCAGAGTTTTGTAAACAACTGCCGGAAACAATGGAAACTTTGTCTTTGCATGCCAACGATATACAAGATGCAAGTGGCTTGTCTGCGCTGACTAATCTCAAAGTATTGAATTTTGGTGACAACATGATCACCGATTTTACCTTTGCTAAAAATATGACGAAATTAACCAATTGGTATATCCGCCATGTCGAGGGAACGGAAAAATTCCCCTTTTTAGAATCTTTTGATTACAACAATGGGAAGCCAGTTGAAATCGGGACAGATGGTACCCTTGTTTTGGAGAATCCATATATAGATATTAACGGTCAAACCATTTCCTTTCAGAATGCCGAAGTGAGTGTGGTAAATACTGAAGAATTAGATAAGACGATCATGGTCAATGAAAATGGAAAAACTCTAACTTTATCAAATGTCGTACCGGGTACAATTACCTTAACAGCGACGTATGATTTTCCAACATTGCCAGCATACGTTGGCGGAATTCCGGGGAAACTTGGAAAGCTGAAGATTACGGTTAGGGCAGTAGAAAAAAAGCCTGACGGTTATACTATTGCCTATGACTGGGGAAAGGAAGTTCCGGAAGGGATAGACCTGCCAGTGGATAATAAAGAGTATGCTACCCAAGCAGATGCGGAAGCTGCCGTTAATCAGTCTTATTCCAATGGAACAACAGTGAAGGGTGAAAAAAACGGGAAAGAAGGCGTTTGGACGTTTTCTGGCTGGACGATATCGGTTGACGGCTTGGTCGTAAAAGCAACAGGTAGCTGGAGTTTTACCGAGCATCAGCATGATTGGGACGAAACCACCTACATCTGGGCAGAAGATATGTCTACCTGTACGGCAAAAAGGGTATGCAAAGAAGATTCCACTCATGTGGAAACGGAAACCGCAAAGGTAACGGCTCAGATCGGGAAACATGCAACCTGTATATCCAAAGGAGAAACCATTTATACAGCGATATTCCAGAGCGATTGGGCATCCGAAGATCCCGTAATTGAAATTCGGAAAAATATTGAAATTGATCAGAATGCCCATATATGGGATGATGGGCATGTTACAACCCTTGCAACCTGTGCAAGTGAAGGTGTTTTCACTTATACCTGCCTGAATGATGCATCTCACATGAAGACAGAAGCGATTCCAGTGGACAAAAACGCTCATATCTGGGGCGGCTGGAAAGAAACCAAAGCTCCTACCTATGAGAATTCAGGCGAAGAAATACGAATTTGTCAAAATGATTCTACCCATATAGAGACCCGTATCATTGAAAAACTGACGGGTTCCATTTCTCCGGGAAATCCAGATGAAGATTTTGATTCCACACCGACTGCTGTAGAAAATCAGGATGGCAAAGTTCCTCAAACTGGGGATAACGAAACTCCGGTTGTCTGGATTGCTCTGATGGGTTTAGGAGTGGCTGGAACGGCGACAACAGTACTTCTGCGGAAACGCCGCAGTATAAAAAAGAACTAACGGTTCGCACGAGGAAAATTCAATAGGAATAGAAAATATCTCTCCAATTTTTTTCAATATCGTGCAGTTTAGTTTATTTAGCCGTGTCAGAAAATAAAGATGCTGTAAGAGGATTCTGTAAGTCCATATTGTGGATGTTCATTTTCCATACAAGGAATGGTCTCGGCTTACTTCACTTGTAATTGTTTGAAATAGAAAAGGAGGGAGATCGTTTGAGTGTATCCGGATATGCAGAAGGACAAACTCATGCGGACACGCATGTATTTAAGATGAACAGCGACGGTAAATTCTGCACTCTTTGTAAAAATCTAATTGTTTAAAAGGAATATGAAAAATGAAAAAATGTTTGAGTTTGCTGCTCTGTTGTGTGATGTGCCTGACAGTTATTCCCGTGTCGGTATTTGCACAGGCGATACAGCCCAAAGGTATTACCTCATTCACCGGGCAGGATTTAGTGGACGCGGGACTGATCGAGGACATCAATTTTGCCAATGCCATTGCGGATTCCATTCTGGCAGATACGGATAATTTCTACGGGGATTACTACGGCGACACCAGCAAAACCATGGAAAGCTACAATACGCTGGAAGAAGTACTGCAAAACTTCACTGGCGTTATTGACGCAAAGGATAGAGGTATTACGTCGGTGGTAGGGTTCCCCAACCTGCGCCATGCGCTGGAGGTGCATTTAGAGAATAACGAGATCAAAGACTTTACGCCTATCGCAGTGAAAGAAATAAATTATTATGGGGATACAAGAAAGAATCTGAAATACAGAAACACAACAGTATATATCAAAGGTAATCCGGCAATAAAGTTTCCTTCCGATTTCGGAGGCGCTTTGGACTTTCCTGATTTTTCTGATGCGGGTTTCATTTCCGAAGTATTCACCTTTATCTCAACCGGCGAAACCCCGAATTTTACGGCAAATATTGATGTGGGAATCCAAATTGGCAACGGTTATGCCAAAATCAATGAAGATCCAGAACGCTTATATTTTTATGACGGTTACTTTGTGACGACGAATTTTGACCTTTACGAAAATCTGTCAAAAACCAATGCCGAGATTGATCGAACCAAAGTCAATACAGACGACCATTTATATATTTTGAAGGATATTCAATCGACTGGTTTCGGATATGGCGGGTTTTGCCAAGTAAATTTAAGCAGCGGCGGACTACAAGTTAACTGGGAGAAAGCAGGGAAAAACAATGTACAGCCTGACACCAGGTCAAGGGAATGGTTGCTCCCCATCACCACGCAAATTTTAAGCAAAGTAGAAAAAGGGACGCTGCAATCCAATTTCAGCATTGCTTTCAAAAAGACCAGTGAGAAAACGGGAGAAGCATTGCAGGGCGCAACATACGGCCTGTACCGGGACGGAACGGACGAGCTGATCGACCGCTACACTACTGACGATAGCGGAGCTTTTTCCATTCCCAACGACAAATTGCAGGGCGAAAAATTTTACCTGAAAGAAATTGCCGCGCCCGCAGGCTACACGGTCAATCCCGAAAAAATCCCTCTGACGTTGAAAAACGGCTCGATTGCGCTCACATCTAAAACGGGTAGCAAAGCAACGGAGAATAACGGAAACAGTACAAAGGAGCATGATTTAGGCGACAACGGCGTGTTCGCCGTGGGCGGCGGTATGCTCACCATGCCCGACCCGGATAACCCCGGACAAAGCATAACCGTAGACCCGGCTGGGCTGGATTTACAAATTATCCTGCCGGAAGTCAACGGGCAAAAGGGTACGTTAAAATCCCTGACCGTCACCCGTACCGCAGGCAAAGGGACAGCGGATACGCAAACCTTTACCAACGAAACGGACGCGCTGGCATTTATCAACAGGGCTGTCACGGAATACGCCAATGTGGAGATTTCGGCGGCATTTGAAATGAACGCCATGGCAACCCAAAGCGACAAGGTTGCCAGCTCTTTTAAGATCACAAAGGAAATATTTGGCGGCGCAGAGGAAGATAAGGACAAGGAATTTTCTTTCACGGTAACGCTTGAAAAAGACGGGCAGCCCTATACCGGCGACTATACCATTGACGGCAAAGCCGGAACGGATAAGGACGGCAGCTTTGAGGTATCGCTGAAAGGCGGCGAAAGCGTTATCATCGGCGGTCTGGACGAAGGCACCAAGTACACAGTCACCGAAAAGGAAGCCGAGGGCTGGCAGGCCGAACAGGAAACCATTTCCGGCGTTACCCAAGCGGACAAGGTAACGGAGGGAAAAGCGGAACCGGCGACCAGCGCGGATTTTGTGAATATCAAAATTCCAAAGCTGTCCTACACCATGGAAAAGAACCGTACTACTCCGGCAAAGTTAAAGCCCGGCACGACGGACAAATACGGCTTTGTCAAGGACGATACGGTGGAATATGCCGTGACAATCAAGAACACCGGCGACTGTGACCTCACAATGGACGTAACCGACCGCTTCACCGACGCGGACAAATTTACGGATTTGAAAGTGACAAAGGTAGAAAATGCAACGAAAAACAGCGACCTTTCCGAGCCGGTAGGTGTGAACATCACCATAAATGCCGGAGAAACGGCCACCATTACCTTTACGGCGACAGTAGCGACGGACATTGAAATCCTGTCCGGCACCGCTAAAGACGACGGCAAGGGATATGAAAACATTGCCGAAGTGTCCGATATCAAAGGAACCTACACCGACGACGAGGGCAATACCACAATCTATTCCCCCGACCCGCAGGACGGCGAGGAACAGTACCCCGATAACCCGAACGGCACGAACCCGTTAGACCCGAAAGAGGATTCGGCAACTACACCGGTTTACAAGGTAGACGAAGAACAGCCGCCGGTAGACCCGGAAGAACCAACCGACCCGGAACCCAGCGACCCCGATCAACCTACTCCGCCGACCGACCCCAGCCAGCCGGGAAACCCGGGTACGCCGGACGATAACCCCGAAAGTCCGAGTGAACCGGGCAAGCCGGATATACCCAAAACAGGCGATGAAAGCAACCCGGCTTTGTACTTTGCTTTCATGGGCGCGGGACTGCTCGGCCTTGCCGCAAGCCTTTTCCTGAAAAAGAAACAGCAAAGGCAGGCAAAACACAGACGGTAACACGACGCAGCGGTTACAGGTACGGAACATTCCGTACCTGACCGCCGCAGTAAAAACGATTGGAGAAAATAACCATGACGAAGAATGAATTGATTGAACAAATGGCAGCAGGAGCCGGAATTACAAAAGCCGTTGCAAAGGCGGCATTGGATACGGCCTTAAACGCGATCACAAATTGTCTGGCAGAGGACGGCAAGGTACAGCTTCCCGGCTTTGGAACTTTTGAAACCCGCCAGCGCGCCGCCCGTACCGGCATGAACCCGCAGACAAAGAAACCTGTTGCCATTCCGGCCGTTACCGTACCGGCTTTCAAAGCCGGCAAGGGATTAAAGGACAGTGTGGATAAAAAATAAGGCTTGTATAAGACTGTCGTTTCAACGCTTCACAATATGCAATGCCCAGCTTTTTCTAATGATGAATTTGAAAAATTTTGGAAATGGAAAGGATTGTATAAAACATGAAAAACAAACTGATTGCTTTGTGCCTGTCTTCCCTGCTTATGCTGTCTTTGGCAGCATGTACCGGAGGGAAAGAATCCCCGAAAACGGAAACTCCTAATTCTTCCACACCGGCAGTTACAGAGTCACAAGTGCAAAGCCAAGAGGAAGAATCTTCTAATAGTACCACAAATTCTGCTGGACTGTATGACAGCATTGAGGAATTTGTCCAGTCGGATGCGATTCAGCAACAGATGAAAGCTATGAAAAGCATCTTTGAGGGAACAGGAATGGCGGTTGAATTAAAAGCAGACAGAAACAAGATGATTTATTGTTTCACGATAGAAAATGAGGCAGTAGTTGCAGCAGTAAAGGAAAATCCAGATGTATTAAAAAGTACTTTGGAATCCCAAAGCGCAGTCTTTGAAGGCATCGTAGACATGCTGAAAGTGGTTGTGAATGTCGAGAATCCTGTTGTCGTCGTACAGTATCAAGATACAAATGGAAAGGAACTATATTCTCAAGAATTACAAGAACAAAAATAGTAATGAAAAAAGACGTTGGGAAACCATCAGAAATTCGATGAAATAAGCCATAGAAGTATGTGCGAACCCCGGATATTACTTATCCCCTTTCCGGGCTATTTATTGCCTTTACCACCGGATTATATGAAGAAATCCTTGTGCGCGGCTTTGCATACAACAATTTCAAGCGATATTTCGGCTATTATTATCGATATCTACTTTGCTTTGGTCTATGTCCAATCCAAAAGTATGTGGACAGTGGTCATCATTCATGCCGCCATTGACGGCACCACTTTCGTTTTATACAGTCTCTTGTCTGCTGAGGCGTTTCAGGCAAGCGGCACAGCCGCCCTATTGGCTGGTCAAATCGTGCTGCAATCAATGGTTGTCCCATTACTTATGATGATACCGTTTCCTATCCTCGTTAAACTACGCCATATTCGTATTCAAGAAAGTTTGCTGGTTAAGCGTAATAAGAAGAATTTTCTTTCATAAAACACAAAAAGGTAAGGTGAATGAGTTGTGCAGGCGATGGTACTCAGAAAACTAAGTTATATACGGCGGATATTGATGTTAACCATACATAGACGTTTCGGAAAAACCGCCCTGCTTGAGTTTTCATACTCAAGCAGGGCGGTTTTCGTTATCTTTGTGGATTTTGATGTTTTTCCAAAACATTGGCTTATTACCGGCTTTTGGTACCGGCTTATGGAATTTATTTCCAGCTTTTAAAAGAAAGGACTGATAAACGTTGAAAAGAATAAAAAATAGAAGAAGTGTGGTGAGGTTCTTGTAGTGTATCCTGTAATGAGATAAGGGCAGCGCCACGTTGTTAGGGGGCATTGGCCATGGTGATTTTTCACCACGGGATGTCGATGTCCGGGTAGCCTTTACCCGGACAAGATATGTTTATATAACCGGATTTTTAAATTTTACACAATCTGGTTTCTTTTGGCATGCCCCCACAGCATGGTCGGAAAAAGACAGTAATACATCAGGCTGCCGCAGCCTTCCGTTCAATCTGATTTTTACAATTCAGACTGAACGGAGGGACAATAAATGGCAGACGATAAATATGCCAAATCAAAATGTTTTATCCTCTCTGCGGACGGATACAAAGAAATTACATATGAAGAACTGCTCTGCCGCAGGGATACAGACAAAGCCTATGCTAACAAAAGATTTATCCCGCTGCATGGTATGCTGATGGAAGTATCATTGGAGGAGTATCAACGATATTACAAAGCCAAGCGGCGGCAGAAATATCTGAAAGAACAGTCGGAAGATAACGGCGATTTTTCCTTTGACGCGTTGACCAACGATACCTTCAACGGTGAGGATATTCTCGTAGATGAGAGCCAACCGGTCGATGAACAGGTCGTCCAAAAAGTTATGGTGGACAAACTCAGACATGCCATGCTTTTGCTTTCAGAGGACGAGCGACGGCTTATTCAAGGCTATTTTTTGAAGGAATGACAGAACGGGAATACGCGGTTCAAGAGGGCGTTTACCACAATGCTATCCACAAACGAAAAATTCGGATTTTAGGTAAACTCAAAAAATTATAGAAAAATAAATTTTTAGGGTGTGCAGCCCCTCGCTTTTTCGGCATGGAAAGTGAGGGGCATTTTATATACCGCCCTGTTGTTCTTTGAAAAGTGAATAGTACAGCGCATTTTCTACGTTCCCTCTGCTGTCGGCTGGAAACCGGCAAGCTGCATGGACTCGCATACCACGATAAGCAAAGAGAAGCTGTTGTCAATGGTATCCATAGATTCAGACGGTGCAGGCAGCCTGCACCGAAGGCGATGACAGGCAGAGGCAATAATGATACTTCCGTTCAGTCCTAAAGTCGAGCGTGATAAAACCGTCGCAACAAAGGAGAGCGGCTCGGAGCGATCCTCGGAGGGGTGAAATTCCCATGAGGCCAAAAGCATGGCCGGAAGATGCGTTTCCGAAGGAGCGGACGTTCCTTGTGCCGAGGGGTGGCGTGGATCAAATATCGGCAAGCAAACAAAACGATTGATATCACTAGGCGGCAGCCTGCCCAAAAGCCAGTCCGCCGCCTTTTACATAAGCAAGGAGAAGAATAATGGAAATTAAAAGAGGCGAAATCTATTATGCAGATTTAAGGCCGGTGATAGGAAGTGAGCAAAACGGCATCCGTCCCGTCCTCATCATTCAAAACGATGTGGGAAACCATTACAGTCCGACCGTTATAGCGGCGGCAATTACCAGCAGGAAAAGAGGAAGAAATATGCCAACTCATGTATCTGTCCCCGATGAACAGCCGGGACTCAATAAATGCTCCACCGTTTTGCTGGAACAGGTTCGAACAATTGACAAGGAAAGACTGAAGGAATATATTGGACAGATGGATGCAGAAACAATGCAGTGCATTGATCACGCAATCGCTGTAAGCTTCGGCCTTGATTCGATTCTGGCAGGAAATCAGGAAGCAAGCGATGTTTCCCATTCGGATGAGGAATCCAATTAAAAAATTTTTCCTCTGTTAGTAGTGCTTCGTTTTCGGGAGAAAAAAAGCAGAAGCTTATTGGATTTTGTGATAGATATTTAGGAAACAACACGGTATACTGTGTATTGCGTAAAAGAAAGGGGGCGTCAGAATGCGGCGATATCATGTGGAAACATTAATAGACAATGCACAAAAATACTTTTATATTCGTGACTGCGAAACAATGGACATTGTCCTTCTGCCGTCCAAATACCTGAAGCATAAAGTGAAATCCAAACGGTCACCCAACACAGTCAGACGCTCGGCTTTTTCCATCTGCTACTATCTGGAATATCTCAAAGAAATCCCGATGGAGATAACCGATGTGTATGGACTGGATTTTGAAAAGCAGAATGAACACTTTACCGGTTTCCTCTACTGGCTGAAGGCCGGAAACCACAGAGCATCAAACAACTTAACACCAATTCACAACGGAACCTGTAACGCATACCTGGAAGATGTGTTCAGGTTCTTTTTATATATCGAGGCACAGTACGAGCAGTTCGACAGTCTCAAGGTGCTATCTTACAACTATCACATCACCCCCAATGCGGTTGGCGTGAAAAAGACAATGCGGTATCAGGCATTCAAAGGATATCTCAAAGCCGAGGAACGGAAGGTAAGACCTGCCGAGCATGAGGAAATCACCGAGATTTTGAAAGCTTGTACTAACTGCCGGGATCAACTGTTGATCCTGCTGATTGCAGAAACCGGATTTCGGATCGGAGAAATCCTCGGTATTGATTACATTCACGATATTGATTATGAACACCACATGGTAGGCGTGTATTTTCGAGAGGATAATGAGAATGATGCGAGGGCAAAAAATGCGGAGTACCGCAAGGCAAAAATCAGCGATGACACATACGAGTTCTTAATGTACTACCTCGCGGAATATCGGGAACTTTTGCAGCATCAGAATTACCTGTTCATCAACATTTCCGGTGAAACAGCGGGACAACCGTTAAAGGTGGACAGTGTTTATGATATGCTGGGACGCATGGAAAAGAAAACCGGCATTAGCCTGACACCTCATATGTTCCGGCGATACTTCGCCAATATGCGCCGAAAGGACGGTTGGCGGCTGGAATTGATCCAACAGGCGCTTGGTCATAAGCATTTGAACACAACGATTCGTTATCTCAATATTATGGATGACGAACTGATTGAAGCAAGTCAGAAATTTTATATGAAACACTCTGCTATGTATGGAATCGATAAACTGCTGTAGGGGAAGGTGAGAAAAAATGCCTGCTTATGCACTGCAAATATGGCAGCCAAATACAACAGAATATGAACTGCCAAAAGAAGTAACCGAAGTTATTGACAACTGCGAGGAAGGCTCACCAACTAGTAAAAAGAAACTCAAGCGGTTTCTTCTGATGAATCAAATTCAGAGCATCGCAGAAATGGACTATACGCTCAGGCAGGCATATCTGGAACATCTGCTCTACACAGAGCAGCTTGCCCAACCCAGTAAACATACCCTTGTGTATGACCGTGTAAAGCAGGCATATATAAAGCAGCGGATGCAGACGCTGCCGGGACAGATGGAATGTGCATGGCGGCTGGAAGATAAAATCCTGTTTCTTCCCTACCATCCGGATGCTGAGATTGCAAAAGAATTTGACTCGGTCAGAAACCGGGCAAATATGGTGTGGGATTTTTCCAAGCTATGTTCCAAGAAACTAAAAGAACAGATATTTACCACGCTGACGATGATTATAGAAACACCCCAAAACAGTCGAATCAGAGAGCATAAACTGTCAGGACTGCAAAGCCTGTACGAATTTTGTATCGAAAGTGAAATCGCTGATATTGAAATGATGGACAGCCGAGAGGAACAACAATTTGAGCAATATCTCATGGACCACATCGACAGCGTAAGCCGCAAGATGCAGCTGTTCCCGATTCTCAACCTGTGCAGAAAAAGTGTATTTTTACAAAGCAAGGAAATAAACTGGAAGGCAACCGTATGGTATTTAGAACGCCTGCACCTTGCACCGCACCGGATTAATGAGAGCAATCTTCCACAGACGGTAGCCTTTAAGGATATCACAATGCCGGAGAACCGCCGATATGCACAGGAATTTATGCGGTATCAACTCGGTATCACAGGGCAGGCCGTCAGCACACTCATCACAAGGTACAACCGGGTACAGCAGTTACTGTGCTGGCTGAGTGATACCGGCATGAATGTGTGCGACTGCAACGCAAACGTGATGGAACGCTATATTGCCGAGATAGAAAAACAGGAGATTTGTGCCAAGACCTTCAACGAATACCTGTCAGGGCTGGCAATCTTCTTCCGGTTTTTAGTCGCCAAAGGCTATATCCGGCGGATGCCATTTTATCCGGAATACTTTCAGAAGAAAGTGATCCCACAGCATCACGACAGGAGCGTGTCTCCCGATGTGTGCATGGAAATGCTCCAAAAGGTACATAACCTGCCGGAGCATCTCAGATGTATGTACCTGCACCTCTAGTGCCTTGGACTCCGCATCAGCGAGGTATGTATGCTGAAAGGCGATGCCTACTACCGACAAGGTGAGGATGCATGGATACAGGTGTATCAGGTAAAGATGAAGAACTATAAACGGATTCCGATATCGGATGGACTATACAAGATCATGCAGGTGTACATCCAACGCAATAACATTCAACCGGACGAATATCTGTTCAAGAATAAGAAAGGCAGAGCGTATCATAGCAACACCTTCCGGTATCAGATGATAAAGTTCTGCCGGGAACAGGATATTGAAGAAGGTGAATACCTATTTAAATCACATGATTACAGGCACACCGTAGCAACACATTTATATGATAACGGTGTCTCACTGCAAGGAGTCCGGGACTATCTCGGACACGACTACGAGGAAATGACACAGCAGTACATTGATTACATACCAAGAAAGATCGCAAAAGAAAGTGACAAGTTTTTCAAGAAACCGAGCAACAATCTTGCGGCCTGCTTGGGGAAAGGAGGAAAAAAGTGATTGACAGGGTCTACTACAGAGAATTGGAATGTTATCAGAACATGGATCAGACCGGGCATAAGTATGATGAAAAAACAGCCTACTATGACCTGTCCATTCTCCCTACCGACACCATGCGGGAGGAATTCAGACGATTTTTAATCAACGAAGGAACTCGTGTGAAAATCGAAACAATCCAGCAGGGCAAAACTTTTTATAAGCAGCTTGTGAGCATCCTGAACATCGCAAAGAAAAAGCCATCCAGCTTTTTAAGCTGGAGTGAAGAACGCTGGATTCAGATGGCAAAGATGTGGATGATGCAAAACGGCGTAGCATTTTATGAATCGAAAATCACCGTGTACGGAACACAAGGATATCGAGAAGCAGTTCTGTTGCGTTATCTGCGCAGATTACACAGATTTTTACAGCCGGAGGACACAAGGCCGGAACAGGAAAAAGATATCTGGCGGCTTGATAGACTGGGGATACCGATTGAGGAAAATCCAATCTACAAAACAGAAACGCTGAATTTTACTAAGATTACGCAGGAGGGTATCCGAGAGGAAGTAAAGCGTGCCATTTATCTGAAACTTAAAATAGAGACACTCGGAACAGTGCAAGGCGAACTGACTTCTCTCCGCAGATTTTCAAAATACCTCAGAGAGAGCAAGCATGAGATTCAGTCCTGCTCTGAGATTGATCGGGAACTACTGGAAGAATACCTCGTCCATATATCAACCGATGGTTCCTCCGGCAAATCGAACAGCAACTCCGTCCTCAATCTACGCAAGGTGCTTGAAACAGTGGGAAAGATATTCGACTACGAACATCTGGAACGACTGTTTATTAACACCGACATTCCGCCGGAGGTACAGCCGAAATTCACAGCATACTCAGACTCGGAACTGAAAAGGGTGAATGCACATATCACAAAGCTGGATGTACAGATTACCCGATGCCTAGTCATCCACCAAATGCTCGGAACAAGAATATCCGACACGCTGACATTGAAAAAGGACTGCTTGAAACAGCAGAACGGCTTGGACATCATACGGATTGATCAGGTGAAAACCCGAACCTTTGAAAAGCCAATCAGTACTGAACTGGCGGCTCTAATCAAAAAGGCAATCGCCTGCTCGAATGAACGATACGGAGAAACAGAATACATCTTTGTGGATGAGAAGGATACAAGCCGACCGCTGCAATATGGTACGATAAAAAGCAAGGTACTGCATCTGATTTTTCAAGAGGACTTGAAAGACGATAACAGCAGGCTGTTCAAATTCAGTACGCATATGTTCCGGCGATCCTATGGAGTGAAGCTGACAGAATTACACCTGGATGACTGGACGATAGCTAAACTTCTCGGACACAGTAATATCAACTCGGTGAAACATTACAGAAAGATGAGCAATCAGATACTCGCAGATGAAACACGCAGGGCAAGAGAAATGCAAACACGAATCCTGCTCGAAAACTTAGACGGATGGGGTGAAGATTATGAGCAAATACGAAAGGATGGTTGAAGTTAACCGAGAACGCAGCGATGAAAAAATTTCAGCCGCCAAACGTGCGATTCGAAAGTTAATTGATCAGGGAGAACGGGTATCGGTTCCGCAGCTTATGAAAATGACAGGAGCCTCCAGAGGATTCTTCTATAAAAATCCTATCGTGAGAGCAGAAATCGACAAGGCTATAGAGCAGCAGGCAGGCACGATTGATCCTCGCAGGAGTATCCTCGATAAAGCGATGGATGACAGAATCGGACTTCTAAAACAAGAGGTAGCGATGCTGAAGCGGGAAAACGAACTTCTGAAAATGGAAAATCAGAAATTGCAAAAAGCCTTGACGAAGAAAAGTCGGAGTATCATAAACAGCTTGTAATTGCCGATAATACAGAACGCCAACGACACTGTTTGTCGCTGGCGTTCTCAGTTATAGCTCTTAAACATATTTTCGCATTATGCTTAAAAAGTATAATAAGCCATAAATAATAAGTATTTGCAATGATAATATGGCATGGATATAATTATTATAAGAGCAAAACACAGAAAACACAGTTTTGTATAGCGTTAAAGCCAGTGTTTACAAGGGATTGAGAAGATGGGCTACAGTTTAGTACCCGATCTGGCACGGACAGGCCCCGCGGATTTTGAGCACCTTCGCGGAGAGCTATGATTTTGACGGGCTGACCATTATCCCGTTCTGCACTTCCGGCGGCAGCGGGATCGGTTCCAGCGCCGAAGTTTTAGCGGAGCAGGCCGGCAGCGGCAGCTGGCTGGACGGCGAGCGATTCAGTGCGGGAGCTGCCCGTGAGACGTTGGCGGACTGGATTGACGGCCTTGCCCTGGAGGCAGCAGGGCAATAAAAATAATACTGGCAGAGTTCAATGGGAAGAGTGCGCAGCCGATATGAAAAAACGCCTCATTTACATGACAGGGAAAGGTGGAGGTACGTCTATGGATTTTATGGAAGTGCTGAAAAAGCGGTATTCCTGCAAGAAATTTGATGGAAGAAAAATCAGCAAAGAGCAGCTGGATGCTATTCTGGAGGCGGGGCGGCTGGCCCCAACGGCTAAAAATCTGCAGGAGCAGAAAATCTATGTGGTGCAGTCAGACGAGGGGCTGGAGAAAATCGACCGGATCACTCCCTGCCGGTACGGCGCCGGCACGGTACTGCTCGTGGCGTTCGATAGGGAAAACGTCTTTGTATATCCGGGAGGAAAACGCGATTCCGGCGTAGAAGATGCGACCATCGTAGCCACTCATATGCTGCTTGCCGCCAAAGCGGCCGGCGTGGAGAGTTGCTGGATCAACTTCTTCGACCCGGAAGCGGCGGCAAAGGAATTGCATTTGCCCGAAAACGAGGAGGTTCTGATGCTGTTGGACTTGGGGTATGCAGCGGAGGGCGCCAGCCCTCTGGCGAATCACAGCCAGCGCAAGGAGCTTTCCGAAACCGTGAAATATATTTAAAGGAGAAATGGTCATGAGCAACGTATTAGTCGCCTATTTTTCTGCCAGCGGCACAACTGACCGGGCCGCCCAAAGCCTGGCCAAAGCCGCCGGCGCCGATCTGTATGAAATCAAACCCGCCGTACCCTATACAGCGGCGGATCTGGACTGGAACAACAAACAATCCCGCAGCTCGGTGGAGATGAACGATAAAAACTCCCGTCCGGCCCTTGCGGACCGCGACGCCCCTGTTGCAGGGCATGACGTTATCCTGCTGGGATTCCCCGTCTGGTGGTACACGGCCCCCACCATCATCAACACCTTTTTGGAAGCCTATGATTTTACCGGCAAGGATATCGTGCTTTTCGCCACCTCCGGAGGCAGCGGGCTGGGACAGACGGCTGCCGACTTATCCCACAGCTGTCCCGGAGCCCATATCCGCAACGGGAAGCTTTTAAACGGGAACCCTTCGGAAGCCTCCCTCCGGCAGTGGGTGGCATCCCTGTGATGCGGGAGGCTGTACAATGAAGATCGTCGTATTAGAAGGCAGCCCCAACAGGCACGCTTCCTCCAACCTGCTGGCGGAGGAATTCATCCGGGGCGCCAAAGAAGCCGGTCATACGGCGGAGATTATCGACGCCGCCCATGCCGACCTGCATCCCTGTACCGGCTGCGTCCGTTGCGGATACGAAGGTCCATGCGTACAAAAGGACGATATGGAAAAGTTCCGCGGGCAGATCCTGGACGCGGATATGATGGTATTCGTCACGCCGCTGTACTATTACGGTATGTCCGCCCAGCTGAAGATGTTGGTGGACCGGTTCTGCGCCATCAACAGCAGTATCACCCGCAAGCACATGAAATCCGCTCTGCTCGCCGCCGCATGGAATGCGGACAGCTGGACGTTCGAGGCGCTGGAGGCCCATTACCGGACGCTGGTGCGGTATCTTCAGATGGACGACCAGGGTATGGTTTTAGGGAAGGGCTGCGGCACGCCGTCCATGACGGCCCATTCCCGCTATCCCCAGCTGGCCTATGAACTGGGGCGCAGCCTGACCTAATGGTTTGGGAGATACGCGAAAACAGGAGGAAAAGCAATGCAATACAGAATACACCCGAAGACCGGCGATAAAATCAGCGTGATCGGCATTGGCACCGGCCCAATCTTTGAAGCGCCGGAAAAGGAAGCGGTTACCGCTCTTACCTACGCCTATGAACAGGGGATCAACTATGCGGATTTTGCCACAGCCGGCGCAAAGACATTTTCCTACGCAGGAAAAGCGTTTGGTTCGATACGCGGCGAGATGCTCTATCAGATCCATTTCGGGGCCAACTACGAAACCGGTGAATACGGCTGGACCACCGATCTCGACACGGTTAAGCGCCAAGTGGACTGGCAGCTGAAGGAGCTGAAAACCGACTATATCGATTTCGGCATGATCCATTGCCTGGACACGGCCGGCGACTGGGAGCAGTACCGGCAAAACGGCGTATTGGGCTATCTGCTGGAGATGAAAAAGGCTGGTGTGGTGCGGCATATCGGCCTGAGCACCCACACGCCGGAACTGGCAAATATCGTTTTGGACACTGGGCTGGTGGAACAGCTGATGTTTTCCATCAACCCCGCCTACGATTACCAGCAGGGCGAATTTGCCAACGGCAGCGCCGGCGAGCGGATGACCCTATACCGCCGCTGCGAAGCGGAAGGGATGGGTATTTCGGTCATGAAGCCCTATTCCGGCGGCCAGCTGCTGGATGCCGAAACCTCTCCCTTTGGGCACGCTTTAACCGCCTGCCAGTGCATCCAGTATGCGCTGGATAAGCCGGGCGTACTGACCGTTTTGCCCGGCATCCGCGGCCTCCAGGATGTGAAGGACGCACTGGGCGTTCTGGCCGCATCGGAGGAGGAACGGGATTATTCCGCAATCGGCGCCTTTACGCCAAAGGACGCTTTTGGAACCTGCGTATACTGCAACCACTGCCGGCCCTGCCCGGCGGGTCTGAATATCGGGCTTATCAACAAATATTACGATTTGACCAAAATCGGGGACAGCATGGCGGCGGATCACTATGAGAAGCTCCCGAAACACGCCTCCGACTGCATCGGCTGCGGGCATTGTGACAGAAGATGCCCCTTCCAAGTGGCGCAGTCCGGCCGGATGCGGGAGATCGCCGGATATTTCGGGAAATGAAGATGCAGGCAAGGCGTGGATGCAGGGTGCATTCGCGCTTTTGGCCATTTCGCTGATTGATGGAGAAACCATGACATTACCAAATTTCTTTGCGCGCTGTCCATCTGTGGCCGTAACATTTTCCGGCAGCAGAACTGGACGTAGATGCGAAAGAAGGAAGCGGCGGCTGTCCTGCACGTGCGCATGTCCCACAGTAGGAACATGCGCACGGGTACCACTACCATCGACGTGCGAGAGAATACATTCCGCCGCTATGTACTCGACCGCCGGACGGAAACCCTGGATACGACTTACAGGACAGTCCGATGGAAGGTGTCGGCCGGTTACGGCGTAAAGCGGGAAAAATATGAATACGAGGATCTCCGGCGCGTTGCGGAAGAAAGAAAAATCAGTCTGGCCGAAACGGAAGCCCTATTGGGCAACGCCTGAACTCCCGGCAGCCGGCAAAAGAATACCGCCGGAGAACAGCGGATGCGTCCGCTGCACTCCGTGCAGAACAGGGGAGACATACATGATCAATGCCATCAAAGTTCGGGGAGCGAAAGTCCACAATCTGAAGAATATCGACGTGAACATCCCCCTCCATAAAATCGTGGGGATCGCCGGGGTATCCGGCTCTGGAAAATCGTCGCTTGCACTGGGCGTCTTGTACGCGGAGGGCTCCCGGCGGTATTTGGAGGCGCTTTCCACCTATACGAGACGGCGGATGACGCAAGCCGCAAAGGCACAGGTAGAGGAAGTGCTGTATGTCCCGGCATCTCTGGCACTGCACCAGCGGCCGGGTGTCCCGGGCATCCGCAGTACCTTCGGCACAGGAACTGAGCTTTTGAACAGTCTCCGGCTGATGTTTTCCCGCCTTGCAAATCACCGGTGCCCGAAAGGACATTACCAAAGCCCTACCCTTGCGGTTGCAGCCGGGCAGGAACTGGTTTGTTCAGAATGCGGCGTTCATTTTTACGCTCCGTCGGCGGAAGAGCTTGCTTTTAACAGCCAGGGAGCCTGCCGAACCTGCGGCGGCACAGGGATTGTGCGCACCGTTGACCGGACGACCTTGGTGCCGGATGAATCCCTCACCATTGAACAGGGGGCGGTCGCTCCGTGGAATTCCCTGATGTGGTCGCTGATGGTTGACGTCTGCCGGGAGATGGGGGTTCGAACTGACGTACCGTTTCGTGAGTTAACGCAACAGGAACGGAAGATCGTTTTTGACGGTCCGGCCGAGAAAAAGCATATCCTGTATAAGGCGAAAAATTCCAATCAGGCGGGAGAGCTGGATTTTACCTATTACAATGCGGTTTATACTGTGGAAAACGCATTATCCAAGGTCAAAGATGAAAAAGGGATGAAACGGGTAGAGAAATTTTTAAAGGAAGACATCTGTCCGGATTGTGGAGGCACCCGCCTATCGGTGGCTGCAAGGGAACCGAAGCTGCGCGGGATTTCCCTGGACGAGGCCTGTAGGCTTTCTCTTTCGGAATTGGTGAAATGGGTGGCAGGTGTGCCGGAATCCCTGCCAGAAGAAATGCGTCCCATGGCAAACAGTATTAGTGAGTCTTTCCAGACAGTTGCCAAACGGCTGATGGATCTGGGCCTCGGCTATCTCAGCCTGGATCGGGCGGCCTCTACGCTCTCCACCGGAGAGCGGCAGCGAATGCAGCTCGCCCGGGCGGTGCGCAACCGTACAACCGGCGTTCTATATGTGCTGGACGAGCCTTCTATTGGCCTGCACCCTTCCAATATTGTCGGGTTGACCGGAGTGATGCACGACCTGATTGCCGACGGCAACTCGGTCGTGCTGGTGGATCATGATACTCAAATTCTTTCCGAAGCGGACTGGATTGTTGAGATGGGACCGCAGGCGGGGGCGGACGGCGGATATGTGATTGCCCAGGGGACTGTTCCGGAAATCATACAAAGTGCCGCCTCCCAGATAGGCCCTTTTTTATCGGGGAAAAGCCGCGTCTCCAGCGGAAAAAAGCAAAATAAGGATTCTGTTTTTGAAAACGGAATGATTCGTCTTTCTACGTCGGAAATTCATACGGTAAAGCCCCTGGAAGTGGAAATCCCCAAGGGAAGGCTGACTGTTGTGACCGGCGTTTCCGGTTCGGGGAAAACAACCCTGGTCTTAGAGAGCCTTGTCCCCGGGCTGGAAGCATCCATCGCCGGAAGACCGATGCCGGAGCATGTAAAGCTGGTGAAAGCAGACGGAATTGGGCAGGTTAAACTGATTGACGCCACGCCAATTGGCATCAATGTTCGTTCTACTGTCGCAACCTATGCAAATATCCACGATGAGCTGCGCAAAATATATGCGAGAACAAAAGAAGCAAAACAGCACGGTTTCAAGGCCGGCGATTTTTCCTACAACACCGGGAAACTGCGCTGTCCTGTCTGTGACGGTACGGGAAGCATCAGCCTTGACGTGCAGTTTCTGCCGGATGTGGATATCCCCTGCCCGGAATGCCGGGGAGCACGGTATGGAAAAGAAGCGGGGTTGGTTCACTATCAGAATAAAACGGGAGAGCAATATACCCTGCCGGATTTGATGGCAATGGATGTCCACACTGCCCGAAAAGTCTGCCGGGATATGCGGCTGGTCCATCAACGCCTGCGGGTGTTGGAGGATTTGGGCCTGGGATATCTTACACTCGGTGAGGAAACACCGAGCCTGTCCGGCGGGGAGGCACAGCGTCTGAAGCTTGCAAGTGAAATGGGGAAAAGCCAGACGGATTCTGTCTTTGTGTTTGACGAGCCGACGATCGGGCTTCATCCGCTGGATGTGCAGACCTTGCTCAGCGTTTTTCAAACCCTTATTCTGAACGGGGCAACTGTGATTGTGATCGAGCATGATTTGGATGTTATCCGCTGTGCCGACTATATCGTTGATATGGGACCAGGCGGCGGAGAAGAGGGCGGCAGGATTGTGGCCGCCGGTACGCCGGAAGAAATCAAAAATGCGCCGCAAAGCCTCACTGGGAAATATCTGTAGGGAGAGGCAGCGATCCCTACACACTTTCACGGCCTCTTTATATTGATTTGAAATATTTGTGCAATAATAAAGAAGTGATTTTCATTTTTATCTTCGGCGCTGCTACACACAGGAAATGTTGGATACCACGTTTTCCAAAGGAATCCATGCGCAGCAAAGAGATTCCGGCGGAAGCGGCTCGTATCTTTGTGGATGGATTTGGAGCAGACTGCCGATGGATAAAACAGCGGAGAGCCCTGTCCGTTTCTATACAGGTGCGTGCCTAAACGTTGGCGCCGCCTGCAGCTATTTTTCTTGACTTACAATTCCCAACAGGTTTAGTGTATTGCTTAACGCTGGAAAATTCCCGTCTCCTGTGTTGTGTTTTTCCATGCGGATTTAGGTGAAGAAACTGCGTTTTTAAAATGGGATTTCTTTTTCTCTGTACAGACGCAAAGCGCCTTGCCTTTTTGGATGCCGGGATAGTCGGCGCTCAGGGCAAGGTGCTTTTTTATTTTGAAGTGCAGAATTTTAAGAAAGGTTTCTGTATTTATAGGTGAGAAAGCTAAATACAATTTATTTTTTCGCTGCACCTTGAAAACTTGAATAGCCGCCGGAAGTGATATCGGTTTTGCGGATAGTGTGCGATAATATCCTTGTGGAGCACGCCCGTAAATGAAATGCGCATAGCGGAGCCAGAAAATACGCGGTCGCAAATGAGCGCAGGAAATGGTCCGGCGGTTAGGCGTTTTATTATATTTTGAAAAAAAAGGAGGACCTTTATAAACGAAGTCCCGATTTTGGAAAAAAGCAATCTTACATTAGAGGAAGCAGCGGCATATTCGGGGATTGGAATCAATAAATTGAGACAGCTTACGAATGATGAGGACTGCGAATTTGTACTTTGGCTTGGAACGAAACGGCTCATTAAGAGACGTAAATTCGATGAATATATTGAAAAGCTTTATGCCTTTTTATTAGAGCTTTAATGAATAGCTTGGAGTCTAATAAATTTATTTCTTTGTTGATAGAAATAAGAAAAAATGATATACTTATACATAATCTTATAACAGTTTTGAATTGATTGTTTATACAGAGAAAGCATTAAGGATAGTTTTCTCCAGACAAAGCATTATAGCCTTTAGATAAAAGATAGGACGATTCTATAGGCGATAAGTTTTATGGAATAGTTTTGTTTTTCGTTGACATTGAAAAGTACAATGTAATATACTTAACAAAGCAGTGTTTTTTAAGATTTTGCTCAAGTTGTCAAGATTCGATAAACCAGGAAGCAATATTGGCAATAAGCTTTGTTTGCATAGTAACTGTATTAACAAGCAAATTTAAAAATTATTTTTTGTGGTACTGCATGATGCATGAAGCCGAAGGAGTGATGTCATTCATGTCTCGCGAACACCTGCTTCTCCATACTGGAGAAGACACGATCCACGACCCCAAAATAGAGAAAAAGAATCTATCTCCTAAGGACAAGCGGAAGAACTTTTGGTTTTACCATAAGTGGCATATTGTAATTGTGCTGGTAGTTTTGGTTTTCGCCGCCCTTCTTTCCAAGGATTTCTTCAACCGGGTAAATCCTGATTATGAGATTGGATTGCTGACAAAAACCTCTTTTCCGGAGGATGCGGTCAACCAGCTGCAGGAGGCTTTGGCTGAAAAAGCCGTCGACAGGAATAACGACGGCCAGGTTATCGTTCGGGTAAACCAATATGTGATTGTTCCCGGCAGTGGTGAGGAATTAACCTCAGACGGCCAGGCGGCTTCCGCGCCGGCGGAGGGAAGTGCTTCTGCGTCCAGCAGTATGGAGGGTCAGGAAGCTTCCAGCCAGTATGTGGACGCTAATATGCAGATGGCTTCGATGGTAAAATTTTCCGTAGATACTCAGGATGACCAAAGCATCATTTTTTTGGTCGCGGAGGATAGTATCGATTATTTCCAGAATAGCTACCATCTTTTTGCCAAATCTGATTATTCCAGCCCGGATATGGAATCCAGCGATACCGACGACATTGGCATACCGTGGGAGGAGCTTCCTTATTTGGACGGCTTGAAGCTGACCGTGCAGAGCTGGGATGACAATTACAACGATATCGAAGTGGATGTTACGGATTCCTTCCGGGAGCTTCGGGTATGTATCCGGGACTTTGAACAGCTGAGCCATAAGGATGACCAGGCGACAATAGATTATTATAACGACAGCAAGGAATTGCTGGAAAGCTTAAAAACCAAATAACAGGAAAGAGTGAGGCACCAATGAAAAGCGATTGCGTAAGAAAGGGAACCGAGGGCGCTCCCAAAAGAGCGCTGTTTCATGCGCTGGGAATGACAGAGGAGGAATTGAACCGGCCTCTAGTGGGAATTGTCAATTCCTATAATGAAATCGTGCCCGGCCATATGAATCTGGATAAAATTACTGAAGCGGTGAAAATCGGCGTGGCTATGGGCGGCGGCACTCCCGTGGTGTTTCCGGCTATCGCCGTGTGCGACGGTATCGCTATGGGGCATCAGGGGATGAAATATTCCTTGGTCACCCGGGACCTGATTGCTGATTCCACAGAGGCTATGGCTATCGCTCACGCTTTCGACGCTTTGGTGATGATCCCCAACTGTGATAAAAATGTGCCCGGCCTGCTGATGGCGGCAGCCCGGCTGAATATCCCGACAATTTTTGTCAGCGGCGGCCCGATGCTGGCCGGCCGAGTAGACGGCCGGAAAACCAGCTTTTCCAGCATTTCAGAAGCGGTAGGCGAATTTACCGCCGGCCGCATTGACGAGGCTAAGCTCAGCGAGTTTGAGCAAAAAACCTGCCCAACCTGCGGGTCATGCTCCGGTATGTATACAGCGAACTCCATGAACTGCCTTACCGAGGCGCTGGGTATGGGGCTGCAGGGCAACGGCACTATTCCCGCGGTATATTCCCAGCGCATCCAGCTGGCCAAGGAGGCCGGTATGCAGGTGATGGAGCTTTTCCGCAGAAATATCCGTCCTCGGGATATTATGACCGAGGAAGCGTTTCGTAATGCTCTGACTATGGATATGGCTTTGGGATGCAGCACCAACTCCATGCTGCATCTGCCGGCTATCGCCAATGAGTGCGGAATCCGCTTAAATGTAGAGATTGCTAATGAAATTAGTGAGAAAACACCCAACCTGTGCCACCTGGCGCCGGCTGGTCCCACCTATATGGAGGATTTAAACGAGGCCGGCGGTGTTTATGCTGTGATGAACGAGATCAACAAGCTTGGCTTACTGCATACGGAGTTGATGACCTGTACCGGGAAAACCGTAGCGGAGAATATTCAGGGATGCGTCAATCTCAATCCCGAGGTGATCCGTCCGGTGGAGAACCCTTACAGTAAGACTGGCGGCATCGCTGTGCTGAAAGGAAATTTGGCGCCGGATTCCTGTGTGGTCAAGCGTTCGGCGGTAGCACCGGAGATGCTGCGGCACGAGGGTCCCGCTCGGGTATTCGACTGCGAGGAGGACGCAATGGAGGCGATTACCAGCGGCAAAATCCAGGAAGGCGATGTAGTGGTGATCCGCTATGAGGGCCCCAAGGGCGGTCCTGGAATGCGGGAAATGCTGAATCCCACCTCCGCGATCATGGGGATGGGCCTTGGCAGTACCGTGGCCCTGATTACCGACGGGCGTTTCAGCGGCGCCACCAGAGGAGCGGCCATCGGCCATGTTTCTCCCGAGGCGGCGGTGGGAGGACCGATCGCGCTGGTAAGGGAAGGGGATATTATCTCCATCGATATTGTAAACCACGCTATCAACGTAAAAGTCAGCGACGGGGAGATGGCCAAACGTAAGGCTTCCTGGAAGCCTAGAGAGCCTAAGATTACCACAGGCTATTTGGCCAGATACGCCGCTATGGTTACCAGCGGCAACCGCGGCGCCGTGCTGGAAGCGGTAAAATCGTAAAAACCACCCTATCGCTGATAGAACCTTTAAAAGGAACCTTAATCTATAAAAGCAGAAAGGCTGCGGTTGACAGTGCCTTTCTGTCCAGCTTCCGCCGTTTTGAATAACTCGATGAAATCAATGTAAAATAAATAAAAGCCGGCAGGTTTGGAGGAGCTTCTTTTTCGCGCATAAGCTTCTGCTATCCTGTCGGTTTTTCTGTTTTACGGTATCCCGCCTCTTTCATTTTGCAGTATACGGTGCTGCGGCCCAAATGGGTCTGCTTGGTGATCTCTGTCACTGAGATTTTTCCTTGGGCCCATTGCTCTGCCAAATCCCAAAATTCCTCAGGAAGCTCATAGGGCCGTCGCCCGAATCGCACCCCTTTTGCCTTAGCGGCGGCGATACCCTCGGCCTGCCGCTGACGGATATTTTCCCGCTCAATTTGAGCGGTATAAGACATGATTTGAAGCACCAGATCCGCGATAAAGGTGCCCAATAAGTCCTTTCCATAGGTGGTGTCCAGCAATGGCATATCAAGTACTTTGATATCAGCTTTATGGTCTTTGGTAATGATACGCCATTGGTCGATAATGTCTTCGTAATTACGGCCTAACCGGTCAATAGATTTAATGATCAAAAGGTCTCCAGAGGAAAGGCGGCGCAGCATACGCTTATAAGCGGGGCGGTTGAAATCCTTGCCGCTTTGCTTTTCTATGTACAGGTTCCTGGGAGGAATATTGTACTCTTTCAGAGCGATCAGCTGGCGGTCTTCATTTTGCTCTTTTGTGGATACACGGATATAACCAAAGATGCTCATAACTCCTCCTATCAGTGAAGATAAAATGATTAGAAAGATGGAATAGATGAATAGGTTAGGTTCGACGTTGGTAGAGGAAGCCCAGTTAATTTACGAAAAAGAAAATTAAGACGGAAATAGAAATCCCCCGCAGGAAGAATCCGGCGCAGCCGTTTCTTTTGCGGGGGAAGACAAGAGCGGTTTTTGGGGGCCAAAGGTTCGTCCTGAAAGAGGCTGGCTCCTGGCAGCTTCCATGGTGATCCACGGTAATTTCCACATCTTGTCCCGGATTCATTACAGTGCCGTCTAAAGAAATAGAGCCAAATAAGGTTTGGCCGCTTACTTCCGGCTCAAATTCAAAAGACGCCCTTTCCTTGGTTCAGTAACCTTCCAAATTAGAATTGCACTCACATGAAGATTTTTCAATGGCCGCTTGACAATTACCCGAGTTTTCCAATTGCCATCCCATCCTGGGATTAATAGCCATCGAAACAGCACAGAATGGAAGGGGCAAGTGTAAGGCTTAACGCAATAGCGGCAGGTTTTCTCATTAGTAAGTCACCTCGCAGGCAACAATAAGTAAAATGTTTAATTTAGTTCCCTATTATAGCAAAAAGTGGAAGCCTTGTCCATTAAATGTGAAAGGAGTTGAAGGAATTTCACAAAGCGGATGCATAAAAAATATCTTTGATCATACTGAAAAAGGCTGAGTTTTCTTGTTCACAACATAAAAACGGACAGGAAACCCTGTCCGTTTTTATGCTTTTTATAAATGCTTATCATAAGCTGTTAATCCGAAATTTCATAAAACGCGGTTTTTCCACCTGGGAAAGCGCCGCTGGCAAAGGAGTATGTCTCCCCATCTAGTTCCACTGTGTATACGGAGAGGGTAAAGGTTCTCTTAGTGTCGGGATGAAGCACCGTGACACAGCGGCCGGTAGAATTCCATCGGTATTGGTATAGATCCTTTCCGCCTACGCAAAAGAACCTGCTATCGCTGTCGCAGGTGCCCAAAAACTCAGTTTTCATTGACAAGCCTTCTTTCTCATATACCGTTTCGCTAAGAGATAGATACCCTGGGCGCAGGCAATTCCCAGCACTGCTCCGCCCAGCACGTCGGTTGGATAGTGGACAAACAGGTAAAGTCTGGAAAACCCAATGCATACCGCCAGCGCCAATCCGGCGGCGCCAAATTTCCGGTCGGCTTTCCAGAGAATCCACGCAGCGGTAAAGGAAGAGGCTGTATGGCCGGAAGGAAAGGAAGAACCGGAGGGGAGAGGGATCAGCTGCTGTACGGTGGGATCAGCTACTAAAGGCCGTTCCCGCATAATCAGGTTTTTTAGGCCGATTTCCCCGATCAGGAAGGTAACCAATAGGGAAACCAGCATCAAAGCCCCATACCGCCTATACTTTTGAAAACACAGCAGAAGTATGGCGGTCAAAATCCAGACTGCTCCGTATTCTCCCAGATTGGTAAAAAAAATCATAACTTTGTCCAGCGCCGGATTGTGAAGGGCTTGCAGAGAGTATAAAAAGGATAGCTCCATTTGGTCACCGCCCCGTGTTTAGATTCTTTTATCCATTATACCATAAAGGAAACCGCGAGGGAACAGGAAATCTGACCCGAGGAGAAATTAAAAAATAAGATAAATTCTAATAATAAGATGCAAATGAAAAATGAACCTTTTTTATACTCTGACTTTTCCAGCGCCTTGCATAATTTCCCATTGTTTGCAAACACTACCTGGGCAAACAGATTTTTATTTTTAAAGGGAGATTTTATAGATGAAAGCAACTGGAATTGTCAGAAGAATTGATGACTTAGGAAGAGTGGTGATCCCCAAGGAAATTCGCCGCACCTTACGAATCCGAGAGGGTGACCCGCTGGAGATTTACACAGACCCGGAAGGGGAGGTCATCTTTAAAAAATATTCTCCGGTGGGGGAAATGTCGCCCTTTGCCGCCCAGTATGCGGAGGTGCTGTCGAAAACGGCGTCTTTGCCTACCGTGATCTGTGATACGGATCATGTGATCGCGGCGGCGGGAGTTTCGAAAAAGGAATATCTGGAACGCCGCGTGACGCCGGCGCTGGAAGATTTAATGGAGGGACGCCGCAGCTTTGTAGCGGCGAAAGCCGGGGATCATCTGCAGCCGGTGGAGGGAATCGAGAGAAGCGCCGCGGTGGCGTACCCGATTATCGCCTCCGGCGATGTAACTGGCGCTGTGGTTATGATGCGGGAGGAAGCAGGCGAGGCGCCTACAGAAGCGGAAATCAAACTGATTCAAACCGCGGCCGCCTTCTTAGGCCGTCAGTTGGAGGAATAATAAATCGGTTAAGCCCGGAAAAGACGGCTTGCGGCGG
>OFMK01000439.1_pt1 | contig 44599 bp, 48 predicted proteins | sample 1541781 | NCBI WGS metagenome assembly OFMK01 (sample SAMN04209250, study PRJEB22552) | human gut metagenome | biome: gut; material: feces | host: Homo sapiens | place: USA: Oklahoma
GCCTTTCTGGTTTGCTACTGAAATAACCTTTCCCATTCTTCTTTCTCCCTTCTGACATTTTCTCGCAGATATTTTTCAAATGTGCTTCGCTTAATTAGAACTTTTTTTCCAATCTTATAAACTGCTCCTGCCTTATGCGATAATCTTACAATTGGCTTATATCCAAGTTCGTAATAATCCATAGCTTGTTTATAACTTATAAATTCATGTTGCATAAATTCTATATCTTCATCATCTATAAGATTAGAAAACATCCATACCTTTCCATGCATCTCAAGTAAATTCCTTTCTCTAATTTGTCATCTTATTTTTCATGAAATTGTTCAAGATATTCATCAAAGATTTCTCTGTTTATCAAAACGATTCCATCCATTCTGTAAATCGCACCCGCATCATTTGCAAGTTCCATCAACTTTTTATGTGACAGGCTATATACGATTTCTGCTTGTTGATAACGAAGAAATTTTCTTCTAAGTCGACGGGCTTCTTCTTTTACCTCTGAACGCTTCTGTTGGTTATAGTACATATTTTCTGTTTTCAAATCTGTTTCTCCTTTCAGCTTTTACTCAACCACAGCGGACATTGTTAATGAATAAAAAAAGGGCACTCTCTGAAAGTTTTTTCTTTCAAAAAGTGCCCTCAACAATCCATATTGTTGGAGTAGTATTACTGACAACTAATCACCATTCTTCATGATGATTCATGTTGGAATACGAATTTGTTGTCAAATTGTTGTCAAAGAAAATTTTTGTTGTCAAATTGCGAAGTGTTTTTACTCACTTAGTACAGTTTTGCTCCTGCTGGAATCTTATCATCAAGAATCAAAACATTGAGTCCTTCTCTTCCTTCTACAAGGTGTGTCGCGGAGATGATCATACCGCAAGAATCAATTCCCATCATCTTACGTGGTGGAAGGTTTGTGATTGCAAGTAATGTCTTTCCTACTAAGAATTCTGGCTCATAGTAGTCGTGAATTCCGCTTAAAATCACACGATCTACGCCACTTCCGTCGTCTAATACGAACTTCAGAAGCTTCTTAGATTTTGGAACTGCTTCACATTCTTTTACCTTTACAGCACGGAAATCTGACTTGCTGAATGTGTCAAAATCAACCATATCTTTGAATAATGGTTCCACTTCTACATTAGAGAAATCATATGTTTCTTTCACTTCAGCGATTGCTTTTTCCACTGTTTTTTCAACCGGCGCAGACTGTGCAGCATTATTAGCTTCATTCTTTGCGGCTCCCATGCTCTTCATTGTCGGGAATAATAATACGTCACGAATTGCCGCGCTGTCTGTGAGAAGCATACACATTCTGTCGATACCGAATCCGATACCACCTGTTGGAGGCATACCGATTTCAAGTGCGTTCATGAAGTCTTCATCTGTTGTATTCGCTTCTTCATCTCCCTGTGCAAGAAGTTCCTCCTGCGCTTTGAAACGTTCTCTCTGGTCAATCGGGTCGTTAAGCTCTGAGTAAGCATTTGCCATTTCCCAACCATTCATAAAGAACTCGAAACGCTCTGTATATTCTGGATTCTCCGGTTTCTTCTTTGTAAGCGGAGAAATCTCAATCGGGTGGTCCATAACGAATGTTGGCTGGATTAAGTGTTCCTCGGCAAATTCTTCGAAGAACAACGCAAGAATATCCCCCTTCTTGTGACGTTCTTCATATTCTACATGATGTTCTTTTGCAAGCGCTCTCGCCTCTTTTAATGTATGAACTTCATTCCAGTCTACGCCTGCATATTTCTTAACGGCGTCTACCATTGTGATTCTTTCGAATGGTTTTCCCAAATCCATTTCTACGCCATTGTATACAATCTTTGTTGTACCAAGTACGTCCTGGGCTACATGACGATACAGGTTCTCTGTCAAATCCATCATTCCATTGTAGTCTGTGTATGCCTGGTATAACTCCATCAATGTGAACTCCGGATTGTGTCTTGTATCAAGACCTTCGTTACGGAATACACGTCCAATCTCGTATACACGCTCCATACCGCCTACGATTAATCTCTTCAAGTAAAGTTCAAGAGAAATACGGAGCTTTAAGTCTTCATTTAATGCATTAAAATGCGTCTCAAATGGTCTTGCCGCAGCTCCTCCTGCATTTGCAACAAGCATCGGAGTCTCAACCTCCATGAATCCCTGTCCGTCTAAGTATTTTCTGATAGAACTTAAGATTTTAGAACGTTTGATGAATGTATCTTTTACGTCCGGGTTCATAATTAAGTCTACATATCTCTGACGGTAACGCAAGTCTGTATTTGTCAGGCCATGGAATTTCTCCGGCAGAATCTGAAGACTCTTTGATAATAAAGTCACTTCCTGTGCATGGATAGAGATTTCTCCCATTTTTGTACGGAAAACGTCTCCCTTAATGCCTACAATGTCTCCAATATCCATTTTCTTGAACGCTTTATACGCCTCTTCTCCTACGTTGTCTCTTGCAACGTAAGACTGAATATTCCCCTGTAAATCCTGAACATTACAGAAAGAAGCTTTACCCATTACACGTTTGGACATAATACGTCCTGCAATCGATACAAACTGTCCTTCCATCTCTTCAAAATTATCTTTAATTTCCATGCTGTGATGTGTCACATCATACTTTGTAATCACAAATGGGTCATTCCCGTTTGCCTGAAGTTCTGCCAATTTCTCGCGGCGAACTTTTCTCAACTGGTTTACATCCTGTTCCTGTACATTCTTCTGCTCTGCCACTTTCTCCACTCCTTCTTTAAATTGAACGGTCAATCTTTAATACTTTGTATTCAATAACGCCTGCCTGTGTCTCTACTTCCACAACATCGTCCACGCTCTTTCCAATCAAAGCCTTTCCTACCGGTGATTCGTTGGAAATCTTGCCTTCTAGGCTGTTTGCTTCTGTAGAACCTACAATCTTAAATTCAATCTCTTCTTCAAATTCAAGGTCATATACCAATACAGTACATCCGATATTAATTTTATCTAAATCTACTTCGTCTTCTACTACTACTTCCGCATTTTTAAGAATCTTCTCAATCTCATCAATACGTGCCTCTATATCTCGCTGTTCATCTTTTGCAGCGTCATATTCTGCGTTCTCAGATAAGTCGCCCTGTTCTCTTGCCTCTTTAATCTTGCCGGCAACTTCTTTACGTTTCACTACCTTCAGGTTCTCTAATTCATCTTCAAGCTTTTTCAATCCTGCATATGTGAGAATTGTCTTCTTATCTGCCATCTTTTCCATTACCTCCTTGGATTCAATCCCAATTTCACATTCAAAGCATTATACCCTACAACCCGTACATTGTCAAGGTTTTTTCCAGTTCTTCATAGCTCTCAACGTGGTTAATATCATCCCGCATTTTTGCGGAGTTTTTCATCCCTGTCGTATACCAGGAAACATGCTTTCTCATCTCCCGGATTCCACAATATTCACCCTTATATTTTATCTGAAGTTTTGCGTGACGAAGCATCATTTCTTTGATTTCAGATGGTGAAGGCCGCTCTGGCATCACTCCTGTCTGTTCATATGCCAGGAGTTCGGAAAATATCCATGGATTTCCTTGCGCGGCACGCCCAATCATCACACCGTCACATCCGGTTTCCTTCCTCATCCGAATTGCGGAATCTCCGTCCGTCACATCTCCGTTCCCGATTACCGGAATTGAAACAGCTTCTTTCACCTTACGGATAATCTCCCAGTCTGCTTTCCCGGAATAATACTGCTCCCTCGTTCTTCCATGAACCGCAACCGCAGCTCCTCCGCTTGCCTCGATAATCTTCGCGATTTCCACCGCATTGATATTCTCGTCATTGAAGCCTTTTCGTATTTTCACAGTCAACGGCTTCTTGATTGCCTTGGAAACCTTCGTCACAATCTCTTCCACAAGTTTCGGATTCAGCATCAACGCAGAGCCTTCCCCGTTTTTCACAATCTTCGGAACTGGACATCCCATATTGATGTCTAGAATATCAAACGGAAGTTCCTCGATACGTTTTGCCACTTCGCTCATCACATCCGGATTCGAACCAAAAATCTGCAGAGACACCGGCTTTTCTTCGGGATGGATTTCAAGAAGCGACAGTGTGTTCTTATTATTATATTGGATTGCCTGGGCGCTTACCATCTCCATGCAGAGGAGTCCTGCCCCCTGTTCTCTGCACAACAGTCGGAATGGCAAATCCGTCACCCCAGCCATCGGAGCCAGAATATAAGGGTTGCTAAGTTCTACATTTCCAATTGTCAGTCCCATTACACTTCTTCTCCTAAGAAAAATACTTTATAATACAGTTCTAATGACTGGAGCAATTCTCTTTTTGTCTGCTGAAGCTGTTTGATTTTTAATCTGCTTCCAATCTCATCATACATGAAATCATTTTCCTCGGAAGACACTTCAAAAACAAGCGTTCCGTCCTCCTCGTATTTCAGGGCAAGTATCCCTCCGATTTCTTCTGTATAAAGAACACACATAATCTTCAATTCATTCTGTATCTGTTCCGGAAGACCTGAGAAATCCGGATTCAAATAATATTTTTGCTCGTACGCATTGGATGCGCACAACACAATATTCTCTTCATTGTACATTGTCTTCATTCCTAACATTGCTTTATTTTCCATTTCCATGAGTAAATGTGTAAATGCCGGAAGCTTTTCTTTTTCTTTCGTCTCCTCGTATCTTTTACACACTATCTCCAAGAATTCCTCTATCGTATAGATTTTATATTTCTGGACATGCAGAAGCTTTGCGCTGGCTTCCAGCATCGCAAGATAAAGTTCTTCCTCCGTATAGCCAAGCGGCATGCGAAGTTCAAATGCCGTCTCAATCCGCTCTCGGTCAGTCAGCATTTGAATTCTTGTTTTATAATAGCACTCTTCTTTTGTTTCTTCAATATAATAAATACGCCCTTTTAAGCCAAAAATCACCCTCTGAGCGTCATAATACCCGATTTTCATATTCTGGCGGCTTCTTTTCTTCTGGAATTCAATGATACTTCCAAGCCGGACCCGCGGCGCAATCTGTAAGACTTCCATGTCCTCCGTAATCTTCACCTTCGGCTCTCGTCCCGGTCCAAAAATCCGTATCTGAATGATATCCTTATACCCCCGCTCCACAAGAGGTCCCATCGGAACGTTATCCATAAATCCACCGTCAATATACGTCTTTCCATGCAGCTTCTCGTTCTTGAATCCGACAAGATATGCACTTGCAAGAAGATAATCCTCCAACAAGCCTTCCGGGATATCCCGAATACTCAAATCCAGTTCTTTCATATCTGTTACGGAAAATGTTAAAATACAGAATTCTTTTCCGGATTCCCGTATCTTCTTCTCGTCAATATTTTCATGAATCAGATTCCGAAGCGGCGTTACGTCTACACCGCCTTCCTTCAATACATTCCAAATCTCATGCAGCACATCGCCGACTTTATTTTCCCCGTCAAACAATCGCTCCATCCATGTATCATCCACATCCATGACCTTAGAAAAAGCAATTTCCCCCCACACTTTCTCTGCTTTTTCCAAATCATCCATGCAAATGAACGCTCCATTCAAGGCTCCGACCGAAGTGCCGGCTACGGCACAAATCTTCACCCCGGCTTCCCTTAACGCCTTCCATGCTCCTATCTGATACGCGCCTCTTGCGCCTCCGCCATCCAGCATCAACGCATATTCTTTATTCAAATCGATTACCGGCTTCATCGGTCTCCTCCTCTCCTTCAGGTCATGAGAGGGGTATGTGATAACACATACCCCTCTTTTCTTCTCCATTTTGTCTCTGACAACTTCTTTATTCTTCTTTTCCTACTTCTACTACAGATTTCACAAGACCTGCAATGCCTTGAATCTCTGACGGGATGATAATCTTTGTCGCCTTACCGTCCGCCGCCTTTTCGAATGCTTCCAGGCTCTTCATGGTAAGAACTGCTTCATCGGCTCCTGCTTCCTTCAGGAAACGGATACCGTCTGCATTCGCCTGTTGTACCTTCAGAATCGCTTCCGCTTCACCTTCTGCCTGGCGAATCATAGCTTCCTTCTGCGCCTCTGCACGAAGGATTGCCGCCTGTTTCTCGGCTTCCGCATCCAGGATTGCGGACTCTTTATTACCTTCTGCAACAAGAATCGTAGATTTCTTCTCACCTTCTGCACGCAGAATCGCCTCACGTCTCTCACGCTCTGCCTTCATCTGCTTTTCCATCGCATCCTGAATGGCTGCCGGAGGAATGATATTCTTCAGTTCCACACGATTCACCTTGATTCCCCAAGGGTCTGTCGCCACATCGAGGGATGCACGCATCTTCGTGTTAATCGTCTCTCTGGATGTCAGTGTCTGGTCCAACTCCAAATCACCGATGATATTACGAAGCGTTGTCGCTGTCAGGTTCTCGATTGCCATAATCGGATTCGCAACACCATAGCAGAACATCTTCGGGTCTGTAATCTGATAGAATACAACCGTATCAATCCGCATCGTAACGTTATCTTTCGTAATAACCGGCTGCGGCGCAAAGTCTACGACCTGCTCCTTCAAATCGACTCTTCTTGCAACTCTTTCGATAATCGGAATCTTAAAGTGAAGTCCTACGCCCCATGTTGCCTGGTATGCTCCAAGCCGCTCAATTACAAGCGCCTGTGCCTGCGGGACAACCTTAATACAGGAAATCAAAAGAATCACAACAATTACCAAAAGAACAATCCCAAGTATTGCTCCCGGTGAAATAAATGCTGTCATATAATCCCTCCTCGCTTTGTTCTTCATATTTAATATAGTTATTTTTTATAATACTATACTTTCTATTTTTTTACAAGAAACACGAGGAAATCTTAATACAAATATAAGAACTATCAGAATTATCCAACACTTTTCGGATTATACTCCTTTTCTTCTCTGACGATTTGCTTCATACATCAGAATCGAAGATGCGATTGCCGCATTCAGTGATTCTACCTGCCCATGCATCGGAATTTTTATCCAGACTTCCGCTTTCTCTGAGACTTCCGGCCGAAGTCCGTTTCCTTCATTCCCGATAAGAAACGCACATCCCTTACGATAATTCTCTTCATCGTAATGGTTTCTGCCTTCCAGATGTGCGGCATATGTTGTGATTCCGCTGTTTTTCAGTTTATCCAAAAGTCCTAAGATATCGTCCTCATACAAAAGAGGCATCCTGTATACGGAACCCATCGTAGAACGAATCGTCTTCGGATTGTACACATCTACGGTGTCCCGGCTCATGATAATTCCCGTAACTCCGGCTCCTTCCGCCGTTCTTATAATCGTTCCGAGATTCCCCGGGTCCTGCAAATTATCAAGAACCATCAGAAACGGATTGTCTCCCTCTACCATATCTGAAAATCTTGTCTCCTTCTGCTTGACGAGACACAAAATTCCTTGCGGCGTCTTCGTGTCCGAAACATGGGAAAACACTTTATCCGACAACACTTCTACCTTCAAACCGTCAAAATCCAGTTCCTGTGACTTTTTCTCATAGAAAGTCTCCGAAATATACACCTTCTCAATCCGGCTTTTCGGAGCCTCCCGAAACATCTTAGTACCTTCTACTACGAAGATTCCTTTTTCATTTCTCACCTTGCTCTTCTTCTGAAGCTGCAATAACTCTTTCACCTGCGGGTTTGCAACACTTGTAATCATCTTTTACTCCTTTTCCCAAACATCATTACACTTTAAACCGATATCCAACCCCCCAGATTGTCTCGATATACTGTGGTTTTGATGTATCAAATTCTATCTTTTCGCGGATTTTTTTGATATGCACCGTCACTGTCGCAATATCTCCGATAGATTCCATATCCCAGATTTCGCTAAAAAGCTCATCCTTCGTATAGACATGATTCGGATGACTCGCGAGGAATGTCAGAAGGTCAAATTCCTTTGTCGTGAACGTCTTCTCTTCCCCATTCACCCACACGCGTCTTGCCGTTGTGTCAATCTTCAGTCCCCGGATTTCGATGACTTTATTCTCTTCCACAGTGCTTCCAATCAATCTCTCATATCTGGCAAGATGCGCCTTCACTCTTGCCACCAATTCACTTGGACTGAACGGTTTCGTCATATAATCATCCGCTCCGAGCCCGAGTCCGCGGATTTTATCAATGTCATCCTTCTTCGCAGATACCATAATAATCGGCGTATTCTTCTCATCACGCACCGTACGGCATATTTCAAATCCATCCACACCAGGAAGCATCAAATCCAAAATAATCAGATTGTAATCTTCTTCCATTGCTTTCTTCAATCCCAGCTCTCCGTCATTGGCGACTTCCACTTCGAATCCGCTCAATTCCAGATAATCTTTCTCTAAATCCGCAATCGCTTCCTCATCTTCCACAATCAATATTTTATTCATTTACTGGTACCTCCTGATATTTTCTAATGACAAAATACATAACGGTTCCTGTTCCCTCTTTGCTTGTCGCCCAGATTTTTCCGCCATGGTCCTCCACAATCTTTTTCACAATGGAAAGGCCGATTCCGCTTCCGCCTTTCGATGAGTTTCTCGACGCATCCGTCCGATAAAAGCGGTCAAATATATTCGGTAAATCTCTCGCCGCAATTCCCTTTCCATTATCTTCAAGCTCTACCTGTATGAAATCACCGACGTCTTTCACACGCAGATTGATTCTTCCGCATTGTTTATCCATGTATTTCACAGAGTTGCTCACAATATTATTGATAACACGCTTCAATTGTTCCGCATCCGCTATAATCTTCTGTTCTCCTTCTACATAATTGGAATAACTAAAGTCGATTCCTTTCGCTTCCAATTCCAGAGATAAATCCTCCGCACAGTCGTCAAAGTAAGCGCTCACCGGAATGGTACTGAAATTATATGGAATACGATTCGTATCAATCTTGGAATAAAATGTCAGCTCATTAATCAGACGGTCCATCTCCGTCGCCTTATTATAAATGGTTCGAATATACTTATCCATCTTCTCCGGAGTATCGGCAACTCCGTCCATAATTCCCTCCGCATATCCTTTGATTGCGGTTACCGGCGTCTTCAAATCATGGGAAATATTGCTGATTAATTCTTTATTTTCCTTGTCGTAAGTCAGCTTCTCCTCCGCATTTAACTTCAGTCTCTGCCGCATATCTTCAAAATCACTGCACAACTGACCCAACTCGTCGTCCGTTGTTGCTTCCAGCTTAAAATCCAGATTCCCATCCTTGATATTCTGCGCCGCCTTCTGCATCTTCCCGAGAGGACCGGTAATCCCCTTATAAATCCAGAAAATGAGAAGAGCCGCCGTCGCCACAAGAATCAAAGTAATCGCAAGCGCTACATCTGAGATAAACTGCTTCACTTCCGGCATCACATTGCTGACATCCGTTACGATAAACGCGCTTCCTTCCATCTTGTCCCGAAACTGGAAATCCACATACTTTACGAGAGCCTGCACGTCTCCATAGTATACCCCATTCTCAGAAGTTGTATCATGTTCTCCATAATTCGGAAGCTGATTCAATAACTCTTCCGCACTCTCTGTATCGCCGCCTATATACGTAATCTTATCATCTTTACGCATAATCAGATAGGAACTCTTCTTCTGTAACGCCTTGTTCAAATCTTCCAAGTACGTCACATCTTCTAAAAGTTCCGGCTCCTTTATCGCTACCTCGCTAATCTTATGATAGGACTCTTCTGTCAAACTATTAAAAACCTGAACAGAATTCGAAAAACTCTTATAAGTCGTTCCGGCAATGCCATAATTTTTCTCCATTGCGCTAATCTGGTACCGGCTCATTCCACAAATTACAATTCCGGTTAAAAGAATCGGCAAAACACTAACGGTAATGAACGCAGTGATTAGTCTTGTCTTTAACTTCAAACTTCCACTTCCTCCCGCTTATTTCCATTATTTATTATATCATGCATGCCAAAACTCTACACGAAACCACATATAAATAATTCTAAAAAGTTTATAAAATCAGGGAGACTGTCATTCCGAACGAATTACAATCTCCCCTCTTGTCATCATTTCTTCTCAGAGCTATTCTTCTTATAAATATTTCTTCAAATCTTCTACTTTATCAAGTCTCTCCCATGGAAGGTCAAGGTCTAATCTTCCGAAATGTCCGTAAGCTGCTGTTTGCTTGTAAATCGGACGGCGAAGGTCTAACATCTTGATGATTCCTGCCGGACGGAGGTCAAAGTTCTCTCTCACGATATCGACTAATTTCTCCTCGGAAATCTTTCCTGTTCCGAATGTATCAATCATGATAGATGTCGGCTGTGCAACACCGATTGCATAAGATAACTGAATCTCCACTTTCTTAGCGATTCCTGCCGCTACCAGGTTCTTTGCAACGTAACGCGCCGCATAAGCTGCGGAGCGGTCTACCTTTGTACAGTCTTTTCCGGAGAATGCACCGCCGCCATGACGAGCCATTCCGCCGTAAGTGTCTACGATAATCTTACGTCCTGTCACACCGGAATCACCATGTGGTCCACCGATAACGAAACGTCCTGTCGGGTTGATGAAGAATTTTGTGTTTTCATCAATCATTTCCTGTGGAAGCACCGGCTCAAACACATATTTCTTAATGCCCTCGTGAATCTGCTCCTGTGTCACATCCGGGTCATGCTGTGTAGAAAGAACGACTGCATCGAGACGTTTTGGAACTCCATTCTCATCGTATTCTACTGTAACCTGGCTCTTTCCGTCCGGTCTTAAATATTTCAATGTTCCGTCCTTACGAACCTTTGTAAGCTGACGTGTCAACTTGTGCGCAAGAGAAATCGGATAAGGCATAAGTTCCTCTGTCTCGTCACACGCATAACCGAACATCATACCCTGGTCTCCGGCGCCAATCGCCTCGATTTCTTCATCAGACATTTTGTTTTCTTTCGCTTCCAATGCCTTATCAACACCCATAGCGATATCTGTTGACTGCTCGTCGATCGCTGTAATCACACCACATGTATGTGCGTCAAATCCGTATTTTCCTCTGTTATATCCAATCTCATCTACTGTATCGCGCACGATTTTCTGAATATCTACATATGCGTTTGTCGTAATCTCTCCCATAACAAGTACAAGTCCTGTTGTGATTGCTGTCTCACATGCAACACGACTGTTCGGGTCCTGCTCCATCAGCGCGTCAAGCACTGCATCGGAAATCGCATCACAAATCTTATCTGGATGACCTTCAGTTACTGATTCAGAAGTAAATAATAATTTTTCCATTCTACTGTTCCTTTCTTTTGTACTTTCTCCGTTGGATTGAAAAACGGGTCAATCCACAAGGACTGACCCGAATCATATCATCATAAATCAATCCTCTTATTGTTCGATTACTCGCTCAGGCTGGCACCTTCCTTTGAGGGGTTGCCGTAGCTTCTCAGGTCCTTTGTACCTCCACTACTCTGAATAAGAGAAAGTTTCTGTATTTCATTTTGTTCCAGGGACAATACTATCATGACTGCAGATAATCGTCAATACCTAATTTTAGAATTTATCACGATTCACGCTGTCGAGATAGAGCGTCTCTTTCTAGCCTACTTTAAATTGAAATTTCTGAATTTCCTTCTCGCTGGAGACTTTTTCAATGATACCGCCAAGGCTTCTGATTTTCTCTTCAAATCTTTCATATCCTCTCTGAATATATACGATATCATCTACGATTGTAATACCTTCCGCTGCAAGTCCCGCGATAACAAGCGCTGCTCCCGCTCTTAAGTCCGGAGCGCTGACTCTTGCACCCGAAAAACCTTCCACACCTTCAATCGTTGCAGAATTGCCTTCAATCTTAATGTTGGCTCCCATTCTTGCAAGCTCGTCTAAATATTTAAAACGATTTTCAAAAATACTCTCTGTAATCGTACTTGTTCCGCTGCACAGAGCAAGTGTCACACCAATCTGTGGCTGCATATCTGTCGGGAATCCCGGATATGGCAGCGTCTTCACCTGCGTATGATTCAGTCTGCCTTTTGAAACGACACGCACTGCGTCATCAAATTCTTCTACTTCACAACCAATCTCTACTAATTTTGCTGTAGTTGCCTCCAAATGTTTCGGGATAACATTCATGACCGTCACATCACCCTTTGTCGCTGCCGCTGCGAACATAAATGTTCCGGCTTCAATCTGGTCAGGAATGATGGCATATTCTGTCTTATGAAGCTTCTTCACTCCGCGGATTTTAATAATATCTGTCCCGGCTCCTCTGATATTCGCTCCCATGCTATTCAGGAAATTGGCAACGTCTACGACATGCGGTTCTTTTGCCACGTTTTCCATAATCGTCAATCCATCTGCCATCGCCGCAGCCATCATCACATTGATGGTTGCTCCTACGCTTACCACATCGAAATAGAGGTGTGTTCCCTTCAACTGTTCTGCTTCTGCAATAATCTTACCATGTTCAATCATCACATCCGCGCCGAGCGCCTTGAAACCTTTCAAATGCTGGTCAATCGGTCTGCTGCCGATATTACACCCTCCAGGAAGGGCTACTTCCGCTTTGTTATATTTTCCAAGTAAGGCACCTAACAGATAGTAGGATGCTCTGATTTTCTTAATATAGTCATACTCGATGCTGAAATCACCGATTCCACTTCCGTTAATCTTTACTGTATGGCGGTCAATACGCTGAATCGTTGCTCCGATTCCCGCCATCGCCTCTAAAAGAACATTGATATCATTTACATCCGGTAAATTATCAATCGTTACTGTCTCGTCTGTCATAATTGCAGCCGCAAGAATAGCAAGAGCTGCGTTTTTTGCACCGCCAATCTGTACTTCCCCTACAAGCGGTGTTCCACCCTTAATAATGTATTGCTCCATATTGCACCTCGATTATTTTAGTATTTATTACAAATTCATTACGGATTCTTTACTATTAGCTTACTTTATTTTCATACGTACTCTTTATATAGTATAACATAAAATCTCTATTTGTAAAACATTTTATTTCTTTATTCTCTCCATCCCGGATAAAGCTGTCTGCGTCTGCGCCTGTTTTCCCCTCTTCTTTTCATCAATTCGTGCAGCAAAAGCACCTCCACAATCTCCCTGTTTTCCGGCATTCCCTGCTCTTCCATCCGATTGCAAATCCGGCAGTTCATCATACGGATTCCAAGCATATCCGGATATTCGTCATATATCATACTGCCCTCATATTCCATCCTGTCGCATTCATCTTCCACAAAAGGGAGAATCCTCTTCACTTCATCCGGATACATGCTTTTCATATATTCTATATCTTGTCTTTCTTTTCTCTCATCATCATAGGCAAACGGCATCGGATATGCCATATAATATGGTAATTTATAATCCATTACGGCAGCTCCCTCTCTATCAATTCTTCTTTATCATATGCAGATTTGAGAAAAGAGTGCATACCCTGCATGAAGTGCATTTTTTATAGAATAAGATTCCATCAGAATTTTTATTCTATAAAAAACAACGCACATCGGATTACTCTTTGCCACTCCCCAGTGCGTTGTTCTCATGCATCTTATCGAATATTGACTTTCATTATTTTACCGCATTGATTCTCGCAATCGCCCGTTTCAGCGCTGCCTGCGCACGTCTTACGTCCATGTTCGGACCATTCTGGCTCAAGCGCTCTTCCGCACGCTTTTTCGCTTCTTTCGCGCGGTCTACGTCAATCTCTTCCGGCCACTGCGCATCCTCTGCAAGTACAGTAATTTTATCCTGAAGAATTTCAAGAAATCCTCCCAGAATCGCCGCTTTCTTCACTTCTGTGCCATTGTGAATATTCATAACACAAGGCTCCAGGATTGTAGTGAGCGGAATATGGTTTTTATAAACACCCATTCCTCCTTCAACAGATGTGAATTCCAGGAAATCAGCCTCCCCTTCATAGAACATCTCGTCCGGAGAAATAATCTTTAATTCAAATACGTCTGCCATAGGAACACCTCCTACTTCACGCGGGCTAATACGTCGTCAATATTACCTGCATTTAAGAAATGTCCTTCCGGAATATCATCGTGTTTACCTTCCAGAATCTCTTTGAATCCCTGGATTGTCTCACTGATTGGAACATAACGTCCCTCAAATCCTGTAAACTGTGTTGCAACAAAGAATGGCTGAGAGAAGAATCTCTGAATCTTTCTTGCACGAGATACAGTCAATTTATCTTCTTCTGATAACTCGTCCATACCAAGCATTGCGATGATATCCTGAAGCTCTTTGTATTTCTGAAGAACTTCCTGCACACCACGAGCAACTTTGTAATGTTCTTCTCCGACAATATTCGGGTCTAACAGACGGGAAGAAGAATCAAGCGGGTCTACCGCCGGATAAATACCAAGCGCTGTAATCGCACGTGATAATACGACCTTCGCATCCAAGTGGGCGAATGTTGTAGCCGGAGCCGGGTCAGTTAAGTCGTCGGCCGGCACATATACTGCCTGTACGGATGTGATGGAACCGTTCTTTGTTGAAGTGATACGCTCCTGGAGAGCACCCATCTCTGTCTGTAATGTAGGCTGGTAACCTACGGCTGATGGCATACGTCCGAGAAGAGCGGATACTTCGGAACCGGCCTGTGTGAAACGGAAAATATTATCGATGAATAAAAGTACGTCTTTTCCACCCTTATCTCGGAAGTACTCTGCCATTGTAAGTCCTGTAAGACCTACACGCATACGTGCTCCAGGCGGCTCGTTCATCTGTCCGAATACCATGGCTGTTTTCTTGATAACTCCTGACTCTGTCATCTCTGTGTAAAGGTCATTACCCTCACGAGTTCTTTCCCCTACACCTGTGAATACAGAATATCCACCATGCTCTGTCGCAATATTTGTAATCAGCTCCTGAATCAATACGGTTTTACCTACGCCGGCACCACCGAAGAGACCAATCTTACCACCCTTCTGGAATGGACACAGTAAGTCGATAACTTTGATACCTGTCTCGAGCATCTCTGTCTCTGTTGCCTGCTCTTCAAATGAAGGAGCCTTTCTGTGAATCGGCTCATATTCTACATCTGTCGGAGCCGGCTTCTCGTCAATTGCTTCTCCAAGCACATTGAAGATACGTCCCAATGTATTTTCACCAACCGGTACGGAAATCGGCGCGCCTGTAGCAACCGCATCCATTCCACGTACAAGTCCGTCTGTCGGACCCATGGCGATACATCTTACCGTATCATCACCCAGATGCTGCGCAACTTCTACGACTAATTTTTCCCCATTGCTTCTTGTAATATCAATGGCTTCGTTAATCTCCGGAAGATTGCCACCGGCGAACTTTACGTCAAGTACAGCGCCGATAATCTGAGTGATTTTACCTATATTTTTCTCTGCCATTTTTTCACTCCTATCCAAGATTACAGCATAGGATTACAGTGCCTCGGCACCTGCTATAATCTCTGTTAATTCCTGTGTAATAGCACCCTGACGGGCTCTATTATATTTCAATGCCAAATCGTCAATTATTTCTTCCGCATTCTTTGTTGCAGAATCCATGGCCTGCATACGCGCGCCATTCTCACTTGCAACTGCCTCTACAAACGCACCATATAACACGCTTGTGACATATTTCGGTACGAGGAGTCCGATTGCTTCTTCCTCCCTCGGTTCAAAGCTCATAAGAGCCTGCGCGCCTCCTTCCGATTCTTTCGCTTCTTCTTTTACCGCTTCTAAATCAACCGGCAAAAGCTTCGTAAGCTTCGGAATGTGTACGACCGTATTCTTAAAGAATGTATATGCCACATAAATCTCACCGATTTCGCCGTTTGCAAAATCTGTAAGAAGCTGTTTTGTCAGTGCCTGGGCATCTGCATACGTAGGCGCCTCAATCACTTCCGAATAATCTGCCGCAACTTCATAACCTTTGCGCACGAGACCTTCAGAACCCTTTCGTCCGACTGTATAAAGACGTACGTCTTCTTTGGCAATGCCGCTTCCTGTAATGAGTCTTACGATATTTGAGTTGTATCCGCCTGCAAGTCCACGATTCGAAGTAACAACCACGATTCCGACTTTCTTGGAATCTCCTGCTTTCAAATATGGATGCTCGATATTCCCTGCTTTCGCAAGCATGGAAGTTACCGTATCGTACATACACTCAAAATACGGCTTTGAATTCTCCGCATTCGTTCTTGCCTTCTGCAGTTTTACGGTAGAAATAAGTTTCATGGCCTTTGTAATCTGCTGCGTACTCTGCACACTGCTTCTACGCCTTTTAATTTCTCTCATTGATGCCATGATGATTCTCCTCTACTAATTAGAATTCTTTTTTGAACTCATTGATTGCATTTACAAGCGCTTCTTCTGTCTTATCAGAAATTACTTTCTCAGTCTTGATTGCCTCTGGAATCTCAGGATATTTTGTTGCGATAAACTCAAATAATCCCTGTTCAAATTCAAGAACTCTCTCAACCGGAATATCAATTAAGTGCTTACGTGTAGCAGCATAGATGATGATTACCTGATACTCAACCGGCATCGGACGGTACTGAGGCTGTTTTAACATCTCTTTGATACGGGCGCCCTGTGCAAGACGTTCTGTCGTATCTGCATCAAGCTCGGAACCGAACTGTGCGAAAGATGCAAGCTCTTCGTACTGCGCAAGGTCAATACGGATAGGTCCGGCAATCTTCTTCATCGCTTTAATCTGGGCAGAACCACCAACTCGTGATACGGAGATACCTGGGTTAATCGCAGGTCTGAAGCCGGCATTGAATAACTCAGTCTCAAGGAATATCTGTCCATCTGTAATAGAGATAACGTTTGTCGGGATATAAGCCGATACGTCTCCTGCCTGTGTCTCGATGATTGGAAGCGCTGTTAAAGAACCTCCGCCAAGTTCATCTGACAATCTGGCAGCTCTCTCTAATAATCTTGAATGTAAGTAGAAAACATCACCCGGATAAGCTTCACGTCCTGGCGGTCTTCTAAGAAGCAAGGAAAGTGTACGGTAAGCTGTAGCGTGCTTAGACAAGTCGTCGTATACAACTAATACGTCTTCCCCGTTCTCCATCCACTCTTCACCAATCGCACATCCGGAATATGGCGCGATATACTGAAGTGGAGCAAGTTCACTTGCAGTAGCAGCTACAACGGTTGTATAATCCATTGCTCCGTACTGCTCAAATGTCTGGACAATGTTCGCAACTGTGGACGCTTTCTGTCCGATTGCAACGTAAATACATTTTACGCCCTGTCCTTTCTGGTTGATGATTGTGTCAACCGCAATCGCTGTTTTACCGGTCTGTCTGTCACCGATAATCAACTCACGCTGTCCTCTTCCGATTGGAATCATGGAGTCAATCGCTTTGATTCCGGTCTGTAACGGTGTATCTACAGATTTACGGGAGATAACACCTGAGGCAACTCTTTCAATCTGACGGTATTTGTCTGTCTGAATCGGTCCTTTTCCATCGATAGGCTGACCCAGTGCATTAACAACACGACCTAACATGCAATCTCCAACAGGTACTTCTACAACTCGTCCTGTTGTCTTTACTGTATCACCTTCATTAATATTTCTGTGATCTCCTAAAAGTACGGCACCTACGTTATCCTCTTCCAGGTTAAGAATCATACCGTACACTTCTCCAGGGAATTCCAAAAGCTCTCCCTGCATCGCATTCTCAAGGCCATGGATACGCGCAATACCATCGGCTACCTGAATAACCGTTCCCACATCAGATACTTCCATATCTGACGCATATCTTTTAATCTGTTCTTTAATGACAGAACTGATTTCTTCTGGTCTTAAATTCATGGAGCGAATCCACCTTTCTTTTATATTTTATACCTGAATACTTCTTAAATTTTTTGACAGCTCATACAATTTTGTCCGAATGCTGCTGTCCACAACTCTATCGCCAATCCGGATGACCATTCCACCGATTAAACCGGAATCTACCGAATAGTGCATCTCAAAGCTTTCATAGCGTGTTGTCTCAAGAAGTCTCTTCTCTACAGCACTCTTCTGTCCTTCAGTCAGTTCCACTGCTGTCGTTACAAATGCGCTGCCAATCTTCTTTTCTTCTTTTACAAGCCCAATGAAATAGTCAAAAACTGATAGCATATCAGCCGAGTGACCTTTGGAAATAAGAAGTGCCATAAGCCCTATAATTTCTTTTTCTACATGACCTGCAAAAGCTTCCTCGATAAGTTTTATCTTATCTTCTTTGATAATCTTAGGGTTATCCATTAATTTCTGAAGCTCTTCGTTTTGGAATAAAACTTCTCTTACTTCCTGCACTTCTTCATAAAATGCATCTACACAGTTTTGTTCTAAAGCAACAGAAAATAAGGCATCTCCGTATGTTTTAGAAACTAACTTAGCCATGTACTGTCACCCATTTCTTTCAATGTCTCTTCAATTAGATTGTCCTGTACATTTGTATCAATTGAAGCTGCCACAACTTTTCCTGCCATCATAGATGCAATGGAAATGATTTCCTGCTTCATATCGTCCAATGCGCGCTTCTTCTCTAATTCGATTTCCGTATTTCCACGCTGAATAATACGGGCTGCCTCTTCTTTCGCCTCTGCAATAATCTTTGCTTCATTCTGCATCGCTTTCTTGCGGGCTGCGCTCAAGATTTCCTGCGCTTCTTTATCTACTTCTTTTAGTTTCTTTTCGTATTCGCTCTTGTAAGCTTCCGCTTCTTCTTTTTCACGTTTCGCAGATTCCTGGTTGTCAAGAACGTGCTGTCTTCTTGTCTCTAAGAGCTTTCTTGCCGGCTCAAACAAGAGATATGACAGGAACGTGAACATAACGAACATACTGACAGCAAGTACAATTGCATCGAAAAGAAATTGTGCGTCAAGCGTAAATAAACGGTCCAAGGTCCAGCCTCCTTCCTCATTATTTTAAATTCTAAAATTCACTCTCTTGGTTATTCTTACAGTTTTCCTAATAATGGGTTAGCGAATAACAGGATAAGAGCGATAACAAGTGAGTAAAGACCTGTTGTTTCGGCTACGGCCTGACCAAGTAACATTGTAGATGTAACGTCTGATTTTGCACCCGGGTTTCTACCTACTGCAGATGCACCATGACCTGCTGCAACACCCTGTCCAATACCAGGTCCGATACCTGCTATCATCGCAAGACCTGCACCAATTGCTGAACATGCTAAAATTAAAGCTTCGTTTGAAATTCCATTCATAATTAAAATCCTCCTAAAAATGTTTTCTTTTACTGTTTAGTTGTTTTGCGGCATTTTGTCATTTGTAAATACCATAGTCAGCATACAGAATACGTATGTCTGAATTGCTCCGGAAAAGATATCAAAATAGATATGCAGGAATCCAGGCCATGCGATTGCCACATTGGACAAAAGTCCGTAGAGCAGAGCCATGATTACGGTTCCTGACAAGACATTTCCGAACAAACGCAATGATAGTGAAAATGGCACTGCGATTTCACCAATTAAGTTAATTGGGAATAAAAACGGCAGCGGCTTAAACAAATCCGTAAATGCACCGAACTTATTGTACCTGATGTTGTTCGTCTGAATTAAGAAGAACGTAATCACACCAAGCGGGAATGTCACACCATAGTCGGCTGTCGGAGGACGAAGTCCCAACAAACCTGAAATATTACTAACCAGAAGGAAAATAAATAACGTTCCGATATAGTTTCTGTACGGTATTCCATTCTTACCCATACTGCCGAGTACCATACCATCCAACTTCTCAACAATCAATTCCACTACATTCTGGAATTTCCCCGGTTTCCCATCGACGACTTTTAATTTTGCCCTCGCGACAAACCCGAAGATAATCAGACCGATGCAGATAATAAACAGACTGACATGAGTCGTTGTCAGGTATAACTCCTGACCAAATAAATGAAACTTCACGAGACTGTGTATCATAAAGTCCGCTTCTTTGGCCGCTAATACTCCTAGTCCATTTCCCACACGCTTACCCTCCTTTACTTAAATTTTTGCAACACTTTATGTGTTATGGGCTGTATATAAGCCCCTATCTTCAATCCCATAACTCCGACTAAAAGAGTAATTGGATTTCCAATGTGCATATAGATTACTACTCCGAAGAGAAGTGCTACAAGGGCATATCTGAAGACATAGCCTTTCCGCATATGCTTCACAGCCCCTCTCTCGTCAAAATCGAGGGCGTCTTCAATGTTCCTCTTCATATGGATACTCATAAGAGCTGCCGCTCCAACGCCAATCCATAGTCCGAGAGACGTATACAGCAGCCGGTCCATGTCTACAATTAGACATATGACCTGTGCCGCCACCCCGTAGAAACACATTCCACAAAGCAGTTCTTTCAAAGTCTCATCTGCTGAATTATTCATCTTCCTTATCCTCCGGGTCTTCATTCGCATGTCTTACCAGATAGTATACATTCCGGAAGCCCGCCAGTATTCCCATAATAATAAGAGGAATAAAAACCGGTATGGAAAACTTGTCTTCCAGATAAGAGCCAAGCCAGGCACACAGGAGAATCGGTACAATCATACTGATTCCGACCTGCGATAGGAGAGCAAAGGTACGGTACACACTATTTTTGTATTTCATACACATTCCTCCATACAGTCTCTGATAATATTATAACATTCTTCTATATCTTCTGTCCATCATTAGATTTTATCTATCAATAGAATCTTGCCTTTTGTGAAAATATACTAATCTTTCCACTCTAAGTGATGCAAATGCCCTTCTGTGTTCATGTTGGCAAATCCATTCTGTCGAAGCGCCTCGTACAATACAATGGCAACGGAATTGCCAAGATTCAGGGAACGAATATCTCCTACCATCGGGATACGGATACAATCTTCTTTGTGCTCCACAAGAATCTCTTCCGGGATTCCCGCGCTTTCTTTTCCAAACATAATATAGCAATCCGGTTCAAATTCCGCCTCTGTGTAAACCTTCGGCGCCTTTGTCGTTGCCATATAAATCTTAGCCCCCGGATTCTTGTCTAAGAAATCCTGATAATCAATGTATGTCGTTACGTCCAGGTCATCCCAGTAATCCATTCCGGCGCGTTTAATCGCCTTCTCATTCAACCGGAAACCTAACGGTTCAATTAAATGAAGCCTTGTATTCGTGGCTACGCATGTTCTTCCGATATTTCCGGTGTTCGCCGGTATCTCCGGTTCAAATAATACAATATTTAACATCTGTCTTCTCCTCTATTCTTCCATATATATTTTCAACAGCTCGTCCTGTGCCGGACGGTCAAGATAGCGCATCTCTTCCTCATTACGCATCACCTTATCGTTGCCATCCGTAAGCTTTCCAATTACCGTAGCTTTCACGCCATTCTTCTCGAGAAGAGAGACAAGCCCTTCCCCGTCGTCTGTCACAAGAAGCACGCTCCCTGCCGATGTCATCTGGTATGGATTCAAATGGAAATATTCGCAGACCTCGATAGTCTCCTGTTTAATGGAAATTTTCTTCAAGTCCACTTTGATTCCTGTGCCGGAAGCCTCTGTCAGGTTCCAAAGAGCAGCCAGAATCCCGCCCTCCGTAATCTGATGCATCGCAGATACCCCGTACTCCTTTGCCATCCGCAGTTCTTCCGATGCAAGCAGATACTTCTTCATATCTTGAATCTGTTTAATAAATGCAGGAACAAACCGCCTAGACAGCGCTTCTTCTTTTTCTCTTAAAATCCGAAGCATTCCTTCCACGCCTATCCAATTCGTCAGTACAACATCCTGTCCCGGTCTTGCTCCGGAGCTTTGAATCAGCTCCCCGGCTTCCACAGTTCCGACTCCAACCACAGTCACTATCGACTTGGAAATGACTGGACTCACTTCTGCTTTCGCATTCAGAATCTGTATCTGCTGCTCCTCCGCCAGTTTTTCCGCGTATTCTATCATGGCTTTCAATCTTGACTCGTATGCATGAGGCGGCAAAAGAATCGATATATTCACTCCTATCGGCTCTGCTCCCCTTGTCGCAAGGTCATTCAGCACATGTGCCATGGCAAACACTGCCAGGTCTTTCTCATCTCCAAATAAAGAGACATTCGTAAAGACAGCCTGCCTTCCCTCTCCTACCTCAACGGCAGAACACATCTCCTCTACCGATGGCGCAAGCAGCGCCTCTTCTCTTTTTGTATGTAATTGCTTCAGAATTGAACGCCGAAGCACTGTTTGAGATACATTTCCTATCTTCATCTCTTATAATCCTTTCACTTCCGAAACCGCCGCTGTGATTTTCCCTTCGTCCTGCGTCCGAATCGCGTCCTTCACTTTCTTCACCGCGGTTGGATTGTCCGATTTCGTTCCCACTCTTATCTTGTGAACCGACGGCTTATATGTACTCTTGTTAAACACTTCCCGACTGACTTCCTTGCCATTTTCATATACCACTTTCCAAAGCCGGGCATCGCCGCCCGTATGCCCTCCGCTTGGTTTCACTATCTGGCCAAGTTCTAATTCCGGGTCCTCCACATATTTCTTCACAATCTCTTCTTTCGATAACGTCTCGCTGACAAATTCAACCTTGCGCCCTTCCGGTCTCGTCTCTTTTCCATAAATGTTAAAGTGAATATTCCCGCCTGCGACATATCCTTCTATATAAATTGGATATTCGGTGTTGTTCTTGAATTTTAAATCCTTATAGTCTCCTGCAATCGCCGCATCCCTGGACGGTTTCACATAATTCACAACCATAGAGTGAGGTTGACGGCTCGTCACTTCCAATTCGGCATAAATCGCTGCATTATACAACGTCGTTGACACCTGGCAGATGCCTCCGGCGATGTCTTTCACAATCTCGCCATTCTCATAAGCTCCTGCCTCCACATATCCGGTTTCTGCAGTAAACGGCCGCATCGCAGCTCCGGCAGATAATTCCTCTCCCGGCATCAGAACTTTCCCGTTCAGTCTTCCGGTTCCAACCTGAATATTCTTCACCCTGTCCGTACCGCTTCCGCAATAAGTGGAAAAACTTCCAAGCAAGTCTTGTACCTCGCTCAACTGTTTCTTCGTCACTCTCGGCTTCTGCACCTTCTCCACAACCGAAATTGTACCGGATTCGCCTTCCCATTCCTTGTTCAGAAACTTGGAAAGCTTCTGCAGCGTCGCTTCCATATCAAGCTCTACTCCGTCTTTCTCATCTGTAATCAAAAATTCTTCATCACTTCTTGTAATTACGGCATCCGTAGCTCCTGTCAACAATCCGCTCACACGCTCGTTCAGAATCCCGCTTGCCGCTTCTTTCTGCACTGCGTACTTCGGCTGTAAGACTTTCTTTTCCTTATTCAGCTTCCGGACTTTCAAATATCGATGAATGACTCCGCCTTCTTTTCCATACTTCATCGCTTCCTCGATAAGTTTTTCTTCATTGCGGATTTCAAAACCCAACTCCTTAAGCGTGGCATTCGCCTGTTGTCCTTCCGCCTCGAACGTAATGTTCTTCTGGCCGTATCGGGCTTCCTGCTCTTCGACACGCTTCATCGCTTCTTTTCTCGTGAGTCCGGAAACCTCTGTCCTTCCGATAAAAATTCCATCGCATACCTTATTCTTCGGAACCTTTTGCACCTGTAAATAACATACGAGAAAGAAAGTCCCATAGATGAATAAAAAACACATGAAGAACAGTCCCAAAAGGTGCACTGTTCTCTTGTGTTTTTCCGCTTTTCTTTTTCTTATATTATGCCGTCTCTTCTGCATAAATAATTCCTTCTCCTCTAAACCGCCTACATAATATATGGTAAAATAGAGGTTACTAACATGGTTACTACCAAAATCAATACCGTAACAGATACAATTTTCTTAAACTTTTTCCCATAAAAATTCATAGTCTTACCTCTCCCAAGTCTTTACATAATATCTATTATATTATACTCTTTTATACACTTTTACAAGTAAACTCTTTATAAACTTCCGTATCTTCTATAGAAAAAATCTGCGCCTGGTAATTCAATGGATTCCGGTTCCTGTAATCAAATAGAATCCGGCTTTCCTTACGCTCTCCCGTCCCCGACACATCATACCAGAACCGCTCGATATGCGTCATCTTCCGAAGCTGTCTCTTATCATAGCTTTCATATCCCTTGAGATACCGATGCTCTCTCGATTCTACCTCATAAAACGCAGACAACTCTTCCTTGAGCACCGTATATTCTCCTGCAAATTCCGGACGATTCTTCATATTTTCCCTTAAATACAAATCGAAAATAAGAAGTTCCCGGTAAAGTTCTTCCCTCTCCTTATCATATTTCAGCGCAAAATCCAGCAATATCTCATATCGGCTGACCCGGGAATGGCTGACCGCATGCAACCCACGTTCCTCATAATAAGCCCCAAGCGCTTCATACATGGCAAAAGGCGTTGGAAACGCATGGACAAGATGAGAAAGCGTGTAAGTGAATTGTCCACTATTGTAGTAGACTTCCACCATTTCTTCCACACGTTTCAATTTCAGAACGTCTTCATAAGGAAGCCATCTCGTATAAAGCACCTCATATGGCGGCTGGCTCTTATGAACGAGTCCATATTCCTTCTCATGCTCTTTCATATAAGAACCCTTCAGCACCTTCAGAAAACCGAGCTGTAATTGTTCCGGCTGCAGCGCATACACATCATTGAAAGACTCTCCAAAGCTTTCGTAATCTTCAAACGGCAGTCCCGCAATCAAATCCAAATGCTGATGTACGTTTCCCACTTCGTTGATTCTTCTTACAATGTCCGCCACTTTATTGAAGCGCATCGTCCGTTTGATTTCCCGAATCGTATCCGGATTCGTAGACTGCACCCCAATCTCCAGTTGAATCAACCCCGGCCGCATCTTTGCAATCAATTCCAGCTCTTCCTCATTCAGAAGGTCCGCAGAGATTTCAAAATGGAAGTTTGTCACGCCGTTATCGTGTTCCTGAATGTATCTCCAGATTGTCATCGCATGGTCGTGCTTACAGTTAAACGTACGGTCTACAAATTTCACCTGCGGCACTCTCTGGTCTAAGAAAAACTGAAGTTCTTCCTTTACCAAATCAAGATTTCTGAACCGAAGGCATTTATCGACAGAGGAGAGACAATAACTGCACGAAAACGGGCAGCCGCGGCTCGTCTCATAATAAATAATCTTATTCGCAAACTCCTTCATATCGTGGTACACAAACGGAACCTTGCTCAAATCCATAATCGGTCTCCATTCATTTTCACGAATCTGCTCTTCGGACTCCAAATCGCACTTTGCCCGATAAGTAATCCCCATAATCTCAGCCAGCTCTCCACATCCTTCCACGTAGTAAGCTGCAAGCTCCCGAAAGGTTTCCTCTCCCTCTCCCTTCATGACTCCCGTCACTTCCGGAAGACGAAGCAGTACCGCCTTGGAATCATAAGACACTTCCGGTCCGCCTACCCAGATAGGAATCTTTGGCATAATTTTTCGAATCTCCCGGATAAGATTCTCCACATAAGTCAAGTTCCAGATATAGCAGGAAAAACAAAGCACATCCGGTTTCCTCTTATATAAATCCATCAGAATCTCATCCTGCTGCTGATTAATCGTATATTCTGCAATGGAAATGTGCTCTTCATATGCTCCTGCGTAAGCTTTCAGACTGTATACCGCAAGATTGGAGTGGATATATTTTGCATTAATTGCCGCCAATACGATATTCATCCCGTTCCTCCTTTTACTATTCAAAAAAAGAGCCTCGCAATTGCGGACTCCATCATTGTTTCTTTTTCGTGCATTACACTTCGAACTCACCCCATGAGCGTTACCTCTGTAGTTAACTCAACCCAGGCACCCTTACGGCACCCGGAAGGTTCTGCTTAGTGCTGCTTCGTTCCCGACCTGACACAGTTCACAGATTCCCGTCGCGTAAGACCCAGATATCAACGCCACTTTCAGAGGGCAGCCTCACAGAATAAAGCCCTCAGTGTAATATCACCCCCACTATAGCGGATTGTAGGTACAAGGCACCGCTACCGCCCCGGCTGCACGAGTCTATATTATACTCTCTTTCTCATGGAAATGTCAATGCTTCTTCTTCGCTTTTCTCAATTCTTTAAAGAAATTTTTCATCATTTCACTACATTCCTCTTCCAAAACTCCTGTCTCCAGTTCCACCTGATGGTTAAACTGCTCCACTTGAAGTAAGTTTAAAATCGAACCGGCACACCCCGCCTTTGGATTCATGCATCCCACAACCACCTTCTTCACGCGTGCCTGTACAATTGCGCCGGAGCACATTTGACAAGGCTCGAGGGTTACATATAAGGTACAGTCTTCGAGTCTCCAATCCCCCATCTTCTTGCTCGCCTTCTTAATCGCAATCAGCTCTGCATGGGCAAGCGGATTCTTATCAATCGTTCTGCGGTTATATCCTCTTCCGATAATCTTCCCTTCATATACAATCACGCAGCCTATCGGGACTTCCCCAATCGCATACGCTTTCTTCGCCTGCTTAATTGCCTCTTTCATGTACTTCTCATTTTCCATCATTTATCCTTCCAATCCTCCTGAAAAAATATCCAAACTCTTCTGACGCCGGTTCTTCCTCTTCTTTGGCGTATACTTCTTGCGCCGCTCTAAATTCCGTAAATCCAAAGGCTCTTGCCACCTGTCTTTCTCTCTCATGGCCTACTCCCGGCACTCCGATATAAAGCATTCCTTCTTCCTCCATCCAGAGAAGATAGTGATACGTATAAAACCCATGCAGCAAAAAATTGTTATTGGCAAGATACCAGTATTTTCTTGGAAGCCTTGCAAGGTCTCTCCTCTGAATCTTCTCACAAAGGTAAGGCGTCTCTTCCAATTCTTCTAAGCTTTCCTCCGACTCCTGCACAAGCTGCGCTTCCCAAGCAGCGTCCTCCTGCACTTGTTCCTCTATCGGCGCCGCTTCTTCCTTTATCTCCCGAATGTCGTCTACCTCTACATTGTCTCCATTCCACACCGCCATATAGCGCGTGCCGCTCTCGCCCGTCAGGAGCAGCCCCGTCAGTTCTTCCGTTGTTCTTACACGGCCCATGTCCTCTCTTCCAAAAGACAACATATCATTAAGCAGAATGCTTCTTCTCTGAATCGTCCCTTGATAGACAGATTCATAGCCTTCTCCCCTCGGATAGAACAAAAATACTCGTATCTTCCCGTCGAGCTTCTCATTCAAGCCTCTTGCCTGCATCATCAATCTACCGGAGTCCTCTTCAAACTCTCCCTTAATAAATCCGATATTCCGAACCCGTTTCCCATCCTTATATTCGTATAAATATTGGGTAAAATGCTTCACAACGCTCTCCTTGTCTTCTTTCTCTATCTCCATTCTATTCCGATGCGTCATAAGATAGAACAAGGTGTCTCATTCTTCTCTCCCCGTTGATTTACAGTTTGAAACCCGGTCATGACAATCGCACAACCGGGTCTGAATCTTTTCTATCATTTTCGTTTTTAGTCCAAATAAGTCGGCGGAATATAATTCTTCCCCTGCAATCTCTTCTTTCTCTCCTGGAATCCAAGAAACGCCCATTCCGTCATATCTGTCCATTTATGTTCTGTACGGTCATATACCTGCACATACCCGATACGCTTCGGATGCATGCGCACACTGTTCGTCTCATATTCTTTTCGGGTATACGGGTTAATATCCCCTACCGGCTCTTTCTTCTCTTCCTTCTTAGGTTCCGATATTTCCTCTTCCTCCTCGCCCAGAAGTGCCATATCATCCGGCACAATGCTCTCTTCCTCTTCCAGCGCTTCCAGTTCGTCTTCCATATCGACCAAATCTCCAAGTGTGACTTCCCTTTCAATCGCCGCGTCTTCTTCGGTAATCGTCTCGTCTGCAAGAGGGGCGCGCTCCATTGTTTTCAATTGTTCTTTTTCCTCGCGTTCAAAACGTTTCTTCACCAGTTTTTGGATTTCCAGCTCCGTCGGTTCGATTTCCTCAATGTAAGCCGCGCGCTCTACTGATTCATTCGTCGCAAGGATACTTAGATGAAACGGGCATCCCAATATTTGTGCAATCAGTCTCATATCCCGCTCCTGAAAATTGTCTCTTCCCAATCTCTGTGTCAGATTCTGCCGGGACATCTTTTTTCCGGTACAAAGTTCAATCTGCTCTGCCAGCTCTTTAATGGTCATTCCTTTTCGATTCAAAATAATCTTCACTTGTTCTCCAAACGTAAGGTTTACCATACCCATTCCCTCCTTTTTTTAATCTTCACCAAGATATTCTTCTAACGTAATCCCCTGCTCTGTAATCTTTTTCGCATCTTCTACTCCAACATAGCGGTAATGCCATGGTTCATAAATGATTCCCGTAATATCGGTTTTTCCGTTCGGGTAGCGTAAAATAAATCCGTATTTATAACAATTTTCCGCAAGCCATTTCGCCTCCGGAGTTTCTTCCTGCTTTTTATCAAGCTGCGCATACGAGGAAGATACAATATCGACCGCTAACCCGATATTGTGCTCGCTTCTTCCGGGATAAGCGGTGGAGTCCATCGTTCTCTTGATGGCGTCCCAATAATTCAAGCCTTCCTTCACCGCATTCCCCATATATTCGTTATAAAGCTTCTGCTGATACTCAATCGTCCGATAAGAAGAGCAAATCATCGGGTCAACTCCTGCTTTCTTCGCATCCGCCAGCATAGTCTTCAACGCATCTGCAATCCTCTCATCTACCTGATGGCCTCCGCCCACATCGGCAAGCTTCGGCACATATCCTTCCGGCATCGGATGCGTGTCGTTCACAAGCATCAGATACCAAGGACGTTCTTCCGGATTTTTTATCTGCGCTTCCTTAAGCTGTGTTTCCAACTCTTCGGTCTTCTTTGTATATTCTGCCGTCAGCTTCTTCTCTTTCTTCACCGCATTCTTTGTCGCCATATGTTTTCCAATTCCATAACCTGCCAAAGAACCTGCCGCAAGAACTGCCGCGAGGAGAAGGACAAATCTTCTCCACGTTATCAATGTACAAACTCCGGCTTTTATCAGTCGGAAAATCATTTCAAAGAAACTTATAACTTTCTTTGTTGTCCATTTTAGGATATTTTTCATCTTCCCAACTTCTTTTTCCTGTTCTTCATTCATAATTCTACCTTCTGTATCTCTTCTGCAAACTCCCTGTTTGTTGCACAAACGGCAACATGATACGAAACGTCCAGGAAGTATTCTTTCAAATAATACGTATCTTCTATCTGCTCCGGAATCTTTGTCAGTTCCGGATATCCTTCTTTCATCTGAATCTCAAATGTATGAAGTCTCAGCTTCATCCCATACCTTGTCGCCTTCATAAAGCTTTCTCTCAAAGTCCAGCATCTGCAGAACGCGTCTTCCTGTTCGCTCCGATGCTGTTTTCCTAAAATAAACCTTTGCTCCCAGACAGAAAAATATTTTCGGACGAAAGAATACGGCACCTCCCGATTCTCCTGTATGTCACATCCGACTTTGGATTTCTTCTCTTTATCATCCTCTATCGAGCATAGCACATAGTCCCCGGAATGGGAAAGATTATACGGAGCCTCCTCCGACAGATTCCACTTTTCCCGCAAAGCTTCATAGAGAACCCACACGCCGATACTCTGCGCCTTCTTCTTCTCATCCTGAATCCGGTCCGCCTTTTCCTTGCGAAATAACGGCACAGTTTCGTAATAACGCGCATAAGTCTCCCTCTGATACAAAGGACGGATGTCCGCGATTCCTGTTCGAATCATCGAATCACATACTTTCTCAGTTTATTCCATACAAATAGTTGAAAATAATCATGCGCCTTTTCGAAAATCCAAAGTCCAACCTGCCCGGCTGCCCATACGATAGCCCAAAGCGCACCTTCGATTTTTCTCGTCACAAACAACTGCGGCACAAAGATAAGCGCCGGTACATACATGACATTAAAAATCAAATATCTTCCAATCCATAGATTCCTCGTTCCATGATTCAACTGACCGGATGCCGCGATTTTGTGAAAAAGCATTTCCGACAAAAGCAGGTATAGTCCCATCGCGCCATAGGTAATACAATACACCTTGTTTGGCGCCACAATCAATCCCGCCAGAAAACTTGCAACAAGAAAAGCGGCTCCATAACGGATGCCCCACTCCCGAACTGCAATTCCCACGCAGAACGCCGCACCGCAAATGAAAAATAATGTACTCACTTCAAAGATTGCCCCCAGGCTGATAAGCAGAACCGAAAATGCCGCCAGAAGCCCAAGCGCCGCAACTTTTTTTGCTTTTACATGCATGAGCAAATATCGCCTCCCATACATTCACAAAGAGAATCCACAAGCCAAAGGTCACAGCAGTTATTTCCCGTACCGCAATCCCCGAGAAAACCACCTTTATTATAGCTCGGACGTCCATATCCGTATCCTGTCGTCTGATATCTCTGTCCCTGCCACTGCATACGATTCACCATGTTCGCATATTCCGGATTGCCCGGTTCCATAGATGCCGCCTGCTGTGCATGCTGCATTGCGACAATATTATTCCCCATGCCATAGTTCGCAGCCGCGCTATAATAATACCATCTCGCATTTCTGTTGCTCATTCCATTCAATACATTCATGGCCTCCGCATAATGTCTCGCATTGATATAGTTTGCCACTGCCTGGAACTGTACGTCCTGCTCACTGTAATTTCCACTATTGGAATACCCATAATTATAGCCCTGATTTCCGGAATACCCACCTTGGCCGCTTTCTCTCTGCTTCATAATCTGGTCGTAAGCTTCCTGCACCTCTTTAAACTTCTCTTCCGCCAGGTCTGAAAGCGGATTGTTCGCATAAGAATCCGGATGGTACTTTCTACTCAATTCTCGATATGCTTTCTTTACTTCATCATCACTGGCGCTCGGTGATACGCCAAGCACCTCATATGGATTTGTCATGATTCTTCTATTCCTTTCCTTTGTTTCTCATCGTATTTATTCCACACTCCCACATACAAAATATTTCTCAAAATATCTACATACTGTATACATGGAAGTTTCTCAAATGCACTGCTGCATTCTGCAAGCACAAGATTCAACATCTGCCCGCATTTTTCCTCGTAATCCTTTTCTCCGTAAATCGAAATCAACGGATTATAACTGCCATTTTTGATATCTTTTTCCACATCATCATAGGCGTCCAGAATATAAATATATTTTCCAAGATAGAATCCAAGCTTTTTAAGCGTCGGCTTCCAAACGTCCTCCCGATATAGGAACAGCTCTGCCATCAGTTCTCCGAAACATCTGGCGACAAGGTCAATATTCTCTTCTCCCCGCTTCTCTGCTATGCGGAGCCGCTTCAGACATCTCTGAATTCTATCGCATTTCTGTGGATATCTCTCCCGAATCTCAAGATACGTCTTGTGCAGAAGCCGAAGTCCCGCAAGCCCTGCCTTGCTCTTCTCATCCTGCCAGTCATCCACAAAGTGAAAATACGTAAGCACAATATTCATATCCGCAGCATACTCTGTAATCCGGTTAAACATCATCTCATGTTTCTTTGCCGGATGGACAATGCAGCGGTTCTTCTCATGAACCGGAACCTCCTCATAAAGAGACGTCAAAAGTATAATGAGAAATGTCATGTCATACGTCAATGTCATCTGTCCGAGGAACCCGTATTTCTCACGCAGCACTTTGCACAGGCCGCAATAATATGCCCGATATGTGGCGTAATCTTTCACCTTCAGTTCTCCTTTTTGTATCGTAACATAACCAAACATGAAATTCTCCTTCCTTTCAACCTGCATTTTCGCATGCTGTAGATAGTATAGCATGAATATCTTAACTTTTGCAGAGGGAATTTCTAAAAAATGTGTGAACATCAAGACATTTTACATCCCATATCCGTTAGTGCTATAATATGTTTCAAAGACAAATATGAGGAGGTTTGACAATGAAATTTTCAGAATTACCTTACGAACGTGTAAATATGGAAGAAACCGTTAAAAAGGCAGAAGCATTGACGGAAGCATTCCAAAATTCCACCACGTTCGAAGAGCAGCTCGAGCTCATCAAAGAAATGGATGCCTTACAAAACGATATCTACTCCATGATAAATTTGGCCTATATCCGTTACACTATCAACACCGGAGACGCTTTTTATGCTTCCGAGCGTGAATACAATGATTCCAATTCTCCGCTTCTGCATACTGCATTCCAAAAATTCGAAAAAGCAATGGCAGAATCCGTTTTTCGGGAGCGTCTTATCGAGGAAATCGGTGAACTGGCATTCGATAAAATTGATTTTTCACTAAAAAGCTTCAAGCCAGAACTTACCGAACTTCTCCAGGAAGAAAGTAGACTAAAATCCCAATATCAGAAACTTATGGGAAGCGCCGAAATTCCTTTTCATGGCGAGATTCTAAACATTTCACAGATTGGAAAATACCAGCAGAGTAATGACCGTACTGTCAGAAAAGAAGCTTTTGAGGCTCTCGGGCAGTTTTATGATTCCATTCACAAAGAACTGGATAAAATTTTCGACCTTATGGTGAAAAACCGCACAAAACAAGCAAAAATGCTGGGTTACGATAGCTTTGTCGAACTTGCCTATCTTCGTCAGGAACGGTGCTATGATAAAGAGGCAGTCCAGAATTTCCGCCGACAGGTCGTAGAAGAACTCGTCCCTGTCGTAACTACATTAAAAGAACAGCAGACAAAACGAATCGGCGTAGAGAAGCTTTTCTACTATGATGACGGCTGTAAATTTGCAGACGGCAATCCGACTCCAAAGGGAACCGCAAGCGACCTTCTTGCTGCCGGAAGAAAAATGTATACAGAGATGTCTCCGATTACAAAAGAATTCATCGATTTCATGTTTGAAAACGATTTATTTGACGTAATCGCAAAGCCGGGGAAAACAACAGGCGGATACTGTCACAGCATTCCAAAATACAAAATGCCTTTTATCTTCTCCAACTTTAACGGTACAAGCGGCGATGTGGAAGTGCTGACACACGAAGCCGGCCATGCCCTCGCATATTACCGCGCCGTAAGAGAACTTCCTTTCCAGATGTCTCACGACCCGACAATGGAAGCATGCGAGACCCACTCCATGTCCATGGAATTTTTCGCCGAGCCTTGGTATCCTCTATTCTTCCAGGAAGAAACTGCAAAATATGCCTACGCGCATCTGGAGGGAACGCTCTCTTTCATCCCATACGGATGTATGGTAGACCATTTCCAGGAAATCATATACTCGAATCCGGATATGACTCCTTCCGAACGAAACAATACCTGGCTTGAACTGGAACAGATATATCGTCCGTATCTCGACACAACCGGACTCCCATTCTATTCCGAAGGCGCCGTATGGCAACGCCAGCTCCATATCTATACATCACCGTTCTATTACATTGATTACTGCCTCGCACAAACGGTAGCGTTACAGTTCTTTATGGAAATACAGAACGATTGGGATTCCGCGTGGGAAAAATACAATGCATTTCTCGCACAGGGAGGAAAGAAAAATTTCCTGAACCTTTTAAAAGATGCGAACCTGATGTCTCCGATGGAAGACGGCTGTCTGAAAATGATTGCACAGGCGGCTCGAAAATGGTTAGAAGAACATCCGCTTGATTAAAAATCAGTCGACACATAGAAAAATGGAAGACAATATTTCAGCAGAGGGGTGATATCGAATCCCCCTCTTCTGTTTATGTAATACGCAAAAAAGAAGCACCGCCCCCATAGCTCAATGGCTACAAAAACAGTGCTTCCTATAAATGCGCGATCAGGGGTTCGAACCCTGGACACCCTGATTAAGAGTCAGGTGCTCTACCAACTGAGCTAATCGCGCATCTCGCATTATGAAGTTTGTATTCCTTAACGCAAGGTTTATTATATAACAACTTTTAAAATAATGCAAGACAAATTTTAAAGAAATTTAAAAAAACTTTCAAAAATTTTCATTTTCTGACATACATGTGGAAATTATGCCCTCATATAGCTTTTTTACAGAACATGTTTATGCAATGTAAATCCGCGTCCCTTCACTTCACTTACCTGGCTGATTACCATGAATGCTTTGTCGTCAATCTCCATCACGAGCTGATTCAGTTTCGGGAGTTCTCGGTTGGAAACAACAGTCATCACCGAGAATCCATCTTCGTGAAGATATCCGGATTCTGTCTTATAGAGTGTTGTTCCTCTATCCAGTTTTTTGTGAATCATCTCGTTGATTTCGCGATACTGTCTGCTCATGATTTTTACCTGCATCTGTGTTTTTCCCATGAGTAACACTTTATCTACAAGCACTGTGTAAATCATGACAAGCAGAATTCCATATAAGCTCTTCTCCTTATCCCGGAAAAACATCTGTCCAATCAGGATAGCAAAGTCAAATACATAGAGTCCTACGGAAACCGGCAATCCCATCTTCTTATTGAAAATCAATGGCGGGATATCCATACCACCGGTGGAAGCTCCTGCTTTGATAACCATTCCGATTCCGACTCCGATAGACACTCCCGCAAAGATTGTGCAGAGCATCGGGTCATTTGTCAGATTCTGAAGTCCGTCAATCTTCTGCACGACGCCGAGAATAAACGGAAAATAGAACGTACTGATTAAAGATGTAAGCGCAAATGACTTTCCGAGTACAAGAATGGCAAGAATAAACATGACAATGTTAAACCCTGCCGCAAACACTTCAATCGGAAGTCCGATATAGTGGTTGGCAATCAGTCCAAGTCCTGTCGTTCCGCCTGTAATCAACCCTGTAGGAAGAACAAAGGCCGCAAGTCCGGCCGCATAAATCGTATTTCCGAGCAACACGAAAAATATCTTCTTCACATCAAAGATATCTTTCAATTCTTTTTTCGTTTCTGCTTTCATGAAATCCTCCTTTTATCACTTTACTTTAATAAATTTCCCCTTAAACGCAAGAAAAACAGGTTATAAAACCTGCTTTTCCCGTTTCAACTTATCTATTATAGCATTCTCTTAAAAAAAGTTCAAGATTCTCCTGAAGCTTTATCCGCATTTGCACCGAGGATTTAATATCCTACACACTTCATCGAATGAACTTTTCAGGCAAGCCAGCTTCCGGTTCAGACAAGGCTTCTCATACAGAATACACCGGACTTTCTCTTTTAGCCTCCTGCTCCCTTTCATTTTGCAACTCTCCTTTTTATCAGGATATGCAAAACGCCCTCTTTATTTTCTTACCGCAATTAATTTGTGAATCGGATTCCCCATAGAGGAGAACTTCGCCTCATACTCCGTCATGATATTTCCCTCATTCATTTCCTTATTATTATGCAGGTCGAACGTGTGGGCTTTCAATTCCCATCCCGCTTCCTCAACCTGTTCTAATGAAAATTCAAAAAGAGGCCTGTTATCTGTTTTGAATTCCACCACGCCTTTTTCCACGAGCACTTTCTCATAGATACTAAGGAAACGTGTGGAAGTAAGTCTTCTTCTCGCATGTCTTGCCTTCGGCCATGGGTCTGAGAAATTCAGATAAATCTTCTCCACCTCTTCCGGCGCGAACACCTCGTCAAGCTCGCCCGCGTCCATGCAGATAAATCGGATATTCGTAAGTCCTTCGTATTCTTCCGTTCCGAATTTCTCCAACGCTCTTAGAAGGACACTGGAATACCGCTCGATTCCGATATAATTTACGTCAGGATTCCTTTTTGCCAATTCCAGAATGAATTGTCCTTTTCCCATCCCGATTTCGATATGCAGCGGATTCTCATTTCCAAACACTTCGTTCCATCTTCCTCTGTGATTCTTCTCATCTTTTACCGCAACCGGATTTGCATCGATTTCCTCCTGCGCTCTCGGTATGTTTCTCAATCTCATATACTGTTTCCTCCTCGTGTAACGAACATCATCTGCTAAGGGAATGCTGTTCCTTTGACATCCTCCCAACATCCGATATTTAGTTAAATTTATCATTTTTTTTGTAAATTTTTAAGATTTTTTCTGCAATCTTTTCTATAGTATTTTAACAGAATCGGAGTATGATTAGTAGAGTAGATTTTTAAAAATTTTTAAAGGAGGATTGCTCATGGATTCGATTGTAAAAAGACTATCAGAAATCGAGACTTCCGCAGCTTCTATCGTAGAACATGCAGAATCCCAAAAAGAAGTTTTAGATTGTGAAATGGCGGAAAAGAAACAGGAATTTGACGAATTTCTTAGATGCGATACGGAAACCAAATTAAAAGACATTCGTTCACACCTGGAGAGCCGCATGGAAGAAGAACTCGCAAAGCTGAAACAGGCAAGCGATGACACCATCCGCGCATACAATGAAGAGTATGAAACAAAACACGAAGAATATGCAAGGGCTATTTTAGCCCGCATCACAGAGGTAGCGTAATGGGTGGTTTATTAAAATATAGCGGAGTTGTCACCAAAATCCGCGCTATGCAATCCCATCTGCTTACGGAAAAGAATTTCGAAGAAATCGCGAATCTCTCAACCGTCACAGAAGCAGTTACCTATCTTAAAGGAACAACCGGCTATGAAGAAGTTCTCCGGGATACGGATATTAATACGCTCCATCGTGGTGACGTGGAGAAACTTCTCACTCAATCGCTTTATAACGACTATTCGAGACTCTATTCCTTTTCCGGTCTTGAAGTACGAAGATTCTTGAGTTTGTACATGAAACGTTATGAAGTAGACCTTATCAATTATTGCTCCCGTATCGTGTTCAATCACTATCAGGAGCCATTCGATTTGAACCATAAGAAACCATTTTTCGACAAATATTCTCAGATTTCCATCGACAGTCTGATTACTGCCCGTTCCATGGATGAGCTTGTAGAAGCCCTTCATGATACGGAATACTATAAGCCTTTGAAAAAATTGTCCGAGAACGGCAGCCCAGGCTTATTTGACTATGACCTTGCGCTGGACCTCTATTACTTCTCTTCTATTTGGAGAGAACGCAAGAAAATATTGAAGAAAAAAGACTTGGAAATGTTCACCAAGAGCTCCGGTTCTAAAATCGACCTTCTGAATCTCCAGTGGATATATCGGGCGAAGAAATATTATGCGCTTTCACCCGCCGATATCTACGCGATGCTGATTCCAATCCAGTACCATCTGAAACAGGATGAATTGAAGCATCTCGTGGAGGCTGCCGGCGTCGATGAGTTCATGGCAGCAGCACAGAAGACATACTATGCCAAAAGATATGAATTCGACAATACCCATACGATTGAACATCTATATAAGGATTGTCTGAATCATTTATACAAAGCCGAGAGACGAAAATTCCCATATTCGCTCTCCACAGTAAACACATATCTTTTCTTAAAGGAAGAGGAAATTCAAAAATTAACTACAACGCTTGAATGTATCCGCTATGGTTTGACACCGAAGGAAACACTTGAGTATGCAGGAGGTGTGCAGCTAGTATGATTGTAAAAATGAAATTTATCACAATCACAGCTCATAAGAGAGATATCGACCGTATCTGCGACCAATATCTTTCCAAATATGAGATTCAGCTTGAAAATGCCCTCTCCGAACTGAAAACCGTAGACAATCTGCTGCCTTTCGTGGAGGTAAACCCATTTAAGGAAGCGCTTGAAAAAGCGAATCAGTTCGCGAATTATATCGAGGACACCGAAAGCCTGGAGAACACATCTTTCTCCCAAGAGGAAATGTTTTCTCTCATCCGGAATATGAACGAGACATATATGTCGTTCCGGGAAAAAGAGGATGAATTGAAAAAAACACAGGAACATTATCGTGACGTATTGACTCTTGTCAATCCATTCCGTTCCATCGATTTCAGCATCCACGAAGTAACACAGTACAAATTCATCAAATTGCGTTTCGGACGTGTACCTGTCGATTATTACCATAAGCTCGAGAAGTACGTACACGAAGATTTGGACGTCATCTTCCTGGAAGGCTCCAGAGACGCCTCCCATGTCTACGGTGTTTATTTCGCCGCAGAAGGGAATATTCAGCAGGTGGATGCCATTTTAAAATCGCTTCACTTTGAACGTCTTCGTCTTCCGGATGAATATGACGGAACGACAAGAGACGCCTGCCGAAAGCTGGAAGAAGAGATTGAACGTCTAAATAAAGAAATCCTTTCAACAGATGAGAAGATTCGAGACGCTTTCAAGGAAAACGGGGCAAAACTCCTCGCCGTAAGAAAACGTTTGAACGAACTGAGCAGCAACTTTGATGTCCGTAAGCTTGCAGCTCTCGTAGAGAACAAACGTGGCGACCACTTCATCCTCTGCGGATGGATGCCGGAAGACCAGTTCTCGCTGTTCATGGATGATATCAAGAAAGACCCTGACGTGTTCGTTATCGTGGAGGATAACAACGAAGAATACTTCAGCGAACCGCCTACCAAGCTTAAGAATCCAAAATTCTTCAAGCCATTCGAGATGTTTATCCGAATGTACGGACTACCCGCTCACAATGAGATGGACCCGACCATATTCGTGGCGCTGACTTATACCTTTATCTTCGGCGTCATGTTCGGCGACGTAGGACAAGGCTTATGTCTCTTCATCGGAGGCGCGCTTCTCTATAAATTCAAGAAGATAAACCTAGCGGGTATTATCTCCATCGCAGGTATCTTCTCAACCATCTTCGGATTTATGTTCGGAAGCGTATTCGGCTTTGAAGATATTATAGAAGCCCAATGGATACGTCCGATTTCACACATGACAACATTGCCGTTTATCGGCAAACTGAACACCGTATTTATCGTGGCTGTCGCTTTCGGTATGGGAATCATCTTAATTTCCATGATTTTCCATATCATCAACGCCAAGAAGACCCACGATACCGAAGCTTTGCTTGACCAGAACGGAATCACAGGACTTGTCTTCTACGGAGCGGTCGTTCTGACTTTATCACTCTTCATGACAGGCAACAAGCTTCCTGGAACCATCGTTTTGATTGTCATGTTCGGCATTCCGCTTCTTATCATGCTCTTCAAGGAGCCGATTACGGCTAAGCTTGAGAAACGGGCAAATCATTCGGAAGAAGGCAAAGTCATGTTTGTCGTACAAGCCGTTTTCGAAATGTTTGAGACATTATTAAGTTACTTTTCCAACACACTTTCCTTTGTGCGTATCGGAGCCTTTGCAGTCAGCCATGCCGCGATGATGGAAGTCGTATTGATGCTGGCAGGCGCCGAGACAGGCAACCCGAACTGGGCGGTTATCGTAGGCGGAAATCTTTTCGTCTGCGCTATGGAAGGACTTATCGTCGGAATCCAGGTATTGAGACTGGAATACTACGAGATGTTCAGCCGTTTTTACAAAGGAACAGGACGCGAATTTAAACCATACAATTAGGAGGACATTATCATGAGTTTCGTAACAAAATTAACATTAATCATCACTTTAGTTTTAAGCATTATGATTCCATTCGGATACTTTTTAATCGGAGAAAAGAACAAGAAACGCTATAAAAGAGCGATTGGAACAAACGTATTCTTCTTCTTTGGCGCTTTCGTCATCGCTTCTATCATGATGTACGGAGGCAATGTACAGGCTGCCGCTTCCACATCCGCAGCCGGTGGAATCTCTGTAGGTCTCGGTTACATCGCAGCAGCTCTCGTTACAGGTCTTTCCTGTATCGGTGGCGGTATCGCCGTAGCAAGTGCGGCAAGCGCAGCTTTGGGCGCTATCAGCGAAGATTCCAGCGTACTTGGTAAGTCACTCATTTTCGTAGGTCTTGCAGAAGGTGTCTGTCTGTATGGACTGATTATTTCTTTCATGATTTTAGGTAAACTGTAATCTATGAAAATGTATTTAATCAGTGATAACGTAGACACTTACACAGGCATGCGCCTGGCCGGTGTAGACGGAATCGTTGTGCATGAGCGGCAGGAGCTCTACGAGGCTCTTACCGCTGCCATGAACGACAAAGAACTCGGCATTATACTTCTGACCGAGAAACTCGGAAGAGAATTCCCGGACATCATCGATGAGATGAAGCTGAAACGTAAACTGCCTCTTCTTGTGGAAATTCCCGACAGACATGGAACCGGACGTAAGAAGAACTTTATCACATCCTATGTAAATGAAGCAATTGGACTAAAACTATAAAGAAGGTGACACATTTGACATTAGAAGAAAAGATTGAACATCTGAAAAACGCTTCCATGGAAGAAGCCAGAGCTTCAGGAAACCGTATCATCCAGGAACATTCTGACGCTTTAGAGAAGATTTTCAACGACCATAAAGAAAACGCCATCCGTCAGGCAGAGCTTACCATCAAGACGGAGACAAATAACGCCAAACAGGAACTAAACAAAGCCATGGCAAAATCTCAGCTTGATTTGAAAAGACAGCAGGGAAAATGCCATACGCAGTTAAAAAACAAACTCTTCAAACGTGTTCTCGAACTTGTTGAAGAATATATGAAAACGCCGGCTTATGATGAGTTCCTTGTAAAACATATCAACAATGCGCTTTCTTTCGCCCAAGGTGCAGAGATGACCATCTATCTCAACCCTTCCGATGCCGAGAGAAAAGAAGCTTTAGAGCAGCGTACTAACGCCTCCCTCACCATCAGCAAAGAAGATTTCCTCGGAGGCATCCGCGCTGTCATCCATGACAGACATATTTTAATCGATAACTCTTTCTCTTCCTCATTGCAGGAAGAATACGATACATTCTTATTCACAGGAGGTGTGACAAATGACTAGAACAGCAACCATCTACGGTATCAACGGTCCTGTCATTTATCTGAAAGGCAATACCGGATTTAAAATGTCCGAAATGGTCTATGTCGGAAACGAACGCCTCGTCGGAGAAGTCATTGCTCTGGATAAGGATATGACAACCGTACAGGTTTACGAAGAGACAACCGGACTTCATCCGGGAGAGATAGTAGAAGCATCCGGTAATGCGGTCTCTGTTACTCTCGCGCCTGGTATTTTGAATAATATTTTTGATGGTATCGAACGCCCTCTTGAGAAGATTGGAGAACACTCCGGCGCATTCATCAGCCGAGGTGTCAGCGTAGATTCCCTTGACCGCGAGAAGAAATGGGATGCACACATGACCGTTAAAGAAGGAGACCTTCTTCATGGCGGCGACATCATCGCAGAAGTTCCGGAGACTTCCGCCATCGTCCATAAGTGTATGGTTCCTCCAAACGTAAACGGTACAGTACTCTCCGTTGTTCCGGACGGAGCCTACACGATTGACGAGGTTCTCGTCACTTTGGAGACAGACAATGGCGAGAAAGTAGAACTTACCATGACACAGCGTTGGCCGATTCGTGTACCGCGACCGACACACCACCGTTTCCCTGCGTCTGTGCCCCTTATTACAGGACAGCGTATTCTGGATACCATGTTCCCGATTGCCAAAGGCGGTACAGCCTGCGTTCCGGGTGGTTTCGGTACCGGAAAGACAATGACACAGCATCAGATTGCAAAATGGTCTGACGCGGATATCATCATCTACATCGGCTGCGGTGAACGTGGAAATGAAATGACACAGGTTCTGGAAGAATTTACAAAGCTTATCGACCCGAAATCCGGCAATCCATTGATGGCACGTACAACATTGATTGCCAACACTTCCAACATGCCGGTAGCTGCGCGTGAAGCAAGTATCTATACAGGCCTTACCCTCGCAGAATATTATCGTGACATGGGATATGATGTGGCAATTATGGCGGACTCCACTTCCCGTTGGGCAGAAGCCCTTCGTGAGCTTTCCGGTCGTCTGGAAGAGATGCCTGCGGAAGAAGGATTCCCGGCATATCTTGCATCTAGACTCTCCGCATTCTATGAGCGTGCCGGAATGATGCACAACTTAAACGGCACAGACGGTTCCGTATCCATCATCGGAGCGGTTTCCCCACAGGGAGGCGACTTCTCCGAACCGGTTACACAGAATACAAAACGTTTCGTCCGCTGCTTCTGGGGACTGGATAAGAGCCTTGCTTACGCGAGACACTTCCCGGCAATCCATTGGCTCACAAGCTACAGTGAATATCTGTTAGACTTGGCTCCATGGTACAACGAACATATTTCTCCGAAGTTTGTAGACGACCGTAACCGTCTGATGGCAATCCTCAACCAGGAAAGCAGTCTGATGGAAATCGTAAAATTAATCGGTAGCGACGTACTGCCGGACGACCAGAAACTTGTATTGGAAATCGCAAAAGTTATCCGTCTCGGATTCCTGCAGCAGAATGCATTCCACAAAGACGATACTTGTGTTTCCCTGGAAAAACAGTTCAAAATGATGGAAGTTATCTTACACTTATATCAGAAGTCCAAGGAACTCATCACGATGAACATGCCGATTTCCGTATTGAAGGATGAAAATATTTTCGAACGTGTCATCGCGATGAAATACGACGTACCGAATGACCGTCTCGATTTGTTTGACGATTATATGAAAGACATTGACGCATTCTATGAGCGCGTCATGGAACGTAACGCATAAGGAGGGCAGACATTATGTCAATTGAATATTTAGGCTTAAGCAATATCAACGGCCCTCTCATTGCCTTAGAGGGTGTACAGGACGCTTTCTATGATGAAATCGTAGAATTTGTCGTGGATAAAACAGAACGAAAACTCGGCCGTATCGTAGAAATCTACGAAGACAAAGCGGTCATTCAGGTATTTGAAGGAACGGAAAATATGTCCCTTCTCAATACCCACACAAAACTGACCGGACATCCGATGGAGATTGCACTCTCCCCGGATATGTTAGGACGTACGTTCAACGGTATCGGACAGCCAATCGATAACCTGGGACCGATTACTTCCACATTAAAACGTGATGTCAACGGTCTTCCGCTGAATCCGGTCAAACGTGAATATCCGCGTAACTATATCTGTACCGGTATCTCCGCAATCGACGGACTGACTACTTTAATTCGTGGACAGAAGCTTCCAATCTTCTCCGGGAACGGTCTGCCGCACGACCAGCTCGCGGCACAGATTGTAAAACAGGCGTCACTTGGAGATAATTCAGACGAAGAATTTGCCATCGTATTCGGCGCCATGGGCGTAAAACACGACGTAGCCGATTTCTTCCGCCGTACATTCGAGGAAAGCGGTGTATCCGACCACGTTGCCATGTTCCTGAACCTGGCAAATGACCCGGTAGTAGAACGACTCATCACACCGAAGGTTGCCCTTACCGTAGCGGAATATCTTGCATTTGAAAAAGGAATGCATATCCTCGTTATCTTAACAGATATGACTTCCTTCGCGGAGGCTATGCGTGAAGTCTCCTCCTCCAAAGGAGAGATTCCAAGCCGTAAAGGTTTCCCAGGATACTTATACAGTGAACTGGCAACGATTTATGAACGCGCCGGCATCGTAGCCGGAGCAAAAGGTTCCGTTACACAGCTTCCAATCCTGACGATGCCAAACGACGATATCACGCATCCGATTCCGGACTTGACCGGATATATTACAGAAGGCCAGATTGTACTGGACCGTAACCTGCATGGACAGTCTGTTTATCCACCGATTAACATTCTTCCGTCCCTTTCCCGTCTGATGAAGGACGGTATCGGTGAAGGTTACACGAGAATCGACCATCAGGACCTTGCCAACCAACTCTTCTCCGCTTATGCAAAAGTAGGTGAAGCAAGAAATCTGGCATCCGTCATCGGTGAAGACGAACTCTCGCCAATCGACAAGAAATATCTTGCCTTCGGTAAAGCCTTTGAAGAGCGTTATATCGGACAGGGCTTGGAGGAAAACCGTACGATTGAAGAGACATTAGACCTTGGATGGGAACTTCTGAAAATGCTTCCAAGAGAAGAGCTTGACCGTATCGATACGAAGATTCTGGAACAGTTCTATCCGGCAGAACAGGATAATGCGAACTAGAAAGGAAGGGATGTTATGGACCCACGTTCATTTCCGACAAAAGGAAACTTAATACTTGCGAAAAACTCCCTTTCTCTTGCAAAACAAGGGTTTGAGCTCATGGATAAGAAACGAAACATTCTTATCCGCGAGCTGATGGACTTGATTGAACAGGCAAAAGACATTCAGGAACAGATTGACACCACATTCACTTACGCCTACAAATGTCTGCAGCGCGCCAATATCGAGAATGGAATCAACACCGTCTCCCAGATTGCATATACCGTACCGATTGAAGATTCTATCCGAATCAAAAGCCGAAGCATCATGGGAACAGAAATTCCACTTGTCACTTATACACCGGATGAGAAGACACCTACTAATTCCTTCTCCACAACGAAAGAGTCTCTCGATAAAGCAAGAGAAGCTTTCCAGACGGTAAAAGAGTTGACAATCCGCCTCTCGATGGTAGAAACTTCTGCTTACCGTCTGGCGACCAACATCAAGAAAACCCAGAAAAGAGCCAACGCTCTGAAGAACATTACAATTCCAACCTACACGAATCTGGTGTACACAATCACAAACGCACTGGAGGAAAAAGAAAGGGAAGAATTCACAAGACTGAAAGTCATAAAGGCAAGAAGATAGAAAAAGGCTGCCGGACTCGTATCAATTAATGAATCCGACAGCCTTTCTATTAATATATTTATTTTTTCCCTTTAACATACAATACAAACACAACTAATGTTATATTTACGCCTAATACCGCACCAATCGAAGCATACATTCCCCAATCAAAAAAACCAATCAGCAAACACAGAAGCACAGAAAGTATAATCACACTAGGAAAATTATTATTAAACTATAAATGTAAGCGATGTATAATCACACGGTTTGTCGCCACCAACTTTTCATGAGATAATCA
>OFMK01000458.1_pt1 | contig 43259 bp, 46 predicted proteins | sample 1541781 | NCBI WGS metagenome assembly OFMK01 (sample SAMN04209250, study PRJEB22552) | human gut metagenome | biome: gut; material: feces | host: Homo sapiens | place: USA: Oklahoma
GTCTTATCCACATATTCAGGACTGACCGCCTCGCGAAAAACGGCAACCCTCTTTCTAAGACTATATTACAGCCTTTGCAAATAAATTGCAAGGGCTTTTTCATTGCCTATCCCCACCTTCGTCTATCTTTTCCCGCTCTTTCTCCTCTTTGAGCAATCTGGAAAATTTCCGGGAGCGAATCACTTCAAATATGATGGTCGGCACAAACAACAACAGAAGAAGCCCTATCCGTTTTCCCAAAGAAACGATACACTGCCCGGACGAAAAATAAAACGAATACACCAGCAAAGGCAGCGCTGTCAAAATCCATGACACCGCCTGCCAGCGGTTATAAGCCTTTGTCCATGGTCTATGACGATGGGCTTCCGGAATTTTCTGAAAACCAAAAAGACCCACAACGCCATAAAGCAAATAGCCAAATGCAAGCAGCCGCAGAAAATCCATAAATTCTCCCCCTTTTCCTGCAAAAAAAACGCACGAAATCTCGGATTACCTGATGTTTTCGTGCGTCTGTTTTCAAAGAACCGCATCAGCGGCATTTTCATAAGAAAACAAAGAAATCTGTTAGGTATGTTTTCTTATGAAGGCAGCCGCCGCAATTTCCCTTAAGAAATCAAGGAAAAGAAAAACCGATGCTTTCTCAAGGGGAATTTGCTTTATTTATCTTCTTTCTTTTCTTCTGTTGTTTCTTCTTCCTCATCGTCTTCCCATTCGGAAGGGTCCAGATCACCGAAGGCGGATTTCAGGAAATCTTCGCATTCATCAATCTGTTCCATCTGGAACTGTACGGAATCCAGAACGGTTTCCACGTTCTTTGCGTATTTTTCCATAACGGGATCCACTTCTTCTTCGGTCATATCTTCTTCGGAAGTCACTTCTTCCGCAGCTGCCGCTGCCACATCTGCTGCCGCTTCTGCCACGGGTGCTTCTTCTGCAGGAGCTTCCTCTGCAACTGCTGCTTTTTCTACTGCTGCTTCGTCTGCATCCAGTTCGTCCAGATCCAGATCGTCCCAGTCTTCTTCTTCATTGCGGCGTTTTGCCTGCAATTTTTCTTTATATGTTCTTGCGTCTTCTTTCAGTTCCTGTGCTTTTTCTGTCATACGGAATGCGGCGCTTCTTACTTTGGGCTGCATTTCATCAGCTTTATCTGCAACCTTTGTTGCCACTTCACGCACACGGGGCTGAAGCTGTTCCGCTTTTTCCCCAACAGTCCTTGCTACACTGCCCAATACAGCGCCGGCTTTTTCCAGTGCGCTGCCCACAGCTTTGCCCAGACCGTCTTTTTCCAGACCTGCACCATTTTGCAGCACGGTCAGCAGTCTTTCCGCTTCATCCACATTGATGAGCCCTTTTTCCAACATGCTCAAAATTGCCATACGTTCTTCTTTCATAGGTTTTTCCTCCTTGCCGCTGCTTTTTGCCTCGGTTGTGATGGTATAATCTTCGGGGCGCGCATCCTGTTTGCCGAAAGCATAAAGGATGGCTGCCGCAATACGCTTGGAAGCGTTGCCGTCCCCGAAGGGATTTTTTGCCTGTGCCATGGATTCATAAACTTTTGCATCTGTCAGCAGTTCTTTTGCCATAGCGTAAATGGTTTCTTCGTCAGTGCCTGCCAGTTTCAGTGTGCCGGCTTCCACCCCTTCGGGGCGTTCTGTCACGTTACGCAGCACCAGCACGGGTTTGCCCATGGAAGGCACTTCTTCCTGAAGTCCGCCGCTGTCTGTCATAACGAAGAAAGAACGGCACATCAGGTTATGCATATCTTTCAGATCCAGAGGGTCTGTCAGGTGGATACGAGGGTTATTCCCAAGGATCCGGTGTACGGGCTCCACAACGGCAGGATTTTTATGGACAGCGTAAACCACTTCCACATCAGGGAAGTCTTCTACAATGCGTTTTACCGCATGGCAGATATTTTCCAAGGGCTGTCCCAGATTTTCCCGGCGGTGAGCAGTCATGGCAATGACACGTTTGCCTTTGAAGTCGATGGTGTTCAGTTCTTCTTCATGGAAGGTATAATTTTCTTCGATGGTATGTGCCAATGCGTCGATAACAGTATTGCCGGTGATGAAAATGCCGTCAGCGTCAATGTTTTCTTTCAGCAAATGTTCCTTCGCCAGTTTGGTAGGCGCAAAGTGCAGGTCTGTCAGCGCACCTGTCAGACGGCGGTTCATTTCTTCGGGGAAAGGCTGATACTTATCATAAGTACGCAGACCAGCTTCCACATGACCCACTTTCACCTGATTATAATATGCAGCCAATGCACCTGCGAATGTGGTGGATGTATCCCCATGCACCAGTACGATGTCTGGTTTTTCTTCCGCCATAACTTCTTCCAGCCCTGTGAGGGCACGGGTGGTGATGCCTGCCAATGTCTGGCGGCTCTGCATGATATTCAGATCGTATTTGGGATGCAGATCGAAGATCTCCAGCACCTGATCCAGCATTTCTCTATGCTGAGCGGTGACACAGACGATGCTTTCGATGCCTTCCGTCTGTTCCAGCACTTTTACCAGAGGTGCCATTTTGATGGCTTCGGGACGGGTGCCGAATACACTCATTACCTTAATCATATCTTTTTGCATAATATTCTCCTTTTATGTTACCAATGATTACCAACGAAGCAGATATAGGATCGCTACCAGAAGTGTCAGGGAAACTGCCATGCTCCAAGCTGCTCCATCATAAGAAAGGTCTTCGCCTTTGAAAACACGCCGCAGGATGATCTCCAATGCCTTCAGCGCCGCAAACACAAACCATGCGGCCATACAGAAAACAAGAACACCAAAGATGGCATATACCATCACCTTGTCACCTTCCTTATTTGATCTCGTTGGTCAGTTTGCCGATGCCTTCGATTTCACAGGTGACCACATCGCCGGCTTTCAGGAATTTAGGGGGCTCAAAACCCATACCTACCCCAGCGGGCGTACCCATGGCAATGATGGTGCCTGCCTGTAAAGTCATGCCCTGAGAAAGCTGGCTGATGACTTTTGCCACGCCGTTGATCATCAGGGATGTATTGCTGTCCTGACGCAGTTCTCCATTCACATAGGAACGGATAGGCAGTGCGGGAGGATTTTCAAACTCATTTTTTGTCACGATCCAAGGTCCAATAGGGGTAAAATCGTCCAGACTCTTACCGAAATACCACTGTTTGTGAGATGTCTGCAAGTTTCTGGCACTGACGTCGTTCAGTACGGAATAACCGAATACATAGTCAAAAGCGTCCGCTTCTGCCACATTTTTGGCGTCCTTACCAATGATAACAGCCAGTTCCGCTTCATAGTCCAGACTGTCTACAATATCAAAATGTCCATCCACAGGTTCTCCATCGCCAACGGCACGGTTTACCCGTTTGGAGAAATAAATGGGCTGGGGGCGTTCGCCGCCGAAAGCCTCATCGTGGAATCTTGCCGCTTCTTCCGCATGGGCATAGTAATTGATGCCCAGACAGATCACGTCCTGTTTGGGGTGTACAATGGGAGAAAGCAGACGTACTTCCTCCATGGGAATGCCGTCCATAAGCTCCGCGTTTTTCTCCAGTTTGCGCATTTTTTCTTCAGTCATGGAAGCGATGAATTCCGTCATATTCACCAGACCGCAGCCCAGATAGTTCACGGGAACCACTTCCTGTCCGTTTTTCTTCAAAATGCCAACTGCTTTGTGACCACCCTGCATATATGTCAATACCTTCATTGTATATGCCTCCTTCTTCTTTCACTCTTTTTTCTTTTGTAAAAACAATGGTTTCTATTCCCTAATCATATCACAAAAGGGGCTTTTCGCAAAGTAAAATGTGTCTGTCTGCCCAAAGACTGTACGAAAAACCGTCCATACATAATATACATTCACCATACATATTCAACTATGCACCGCAAATTGCATATTATGTGTATACACTCCTTGAAATATCCATAAGACAAAACGATATTTGCATAATTATTTAATAAATACTACCAAAATACATATATTTTTTCATTTTACTCTTGCAATTCCAGAAAATTCTATGTATAATAAGCTCATAAATATTCAAGAGCATACACGATGACACATCGTTCGATTACAAGGAGGAAAAATATTATGAGTAAAGAAAAAATCGTATTGGCATATTCCGGCGGCTTAGACACATCTGTTATCATTCCCTGGCTGAAAGAAAATTATGACGCAGAAGTTATCGCAGTCTGCGGCGACGTTGGTCAGGGCAAAGAAACAGAAGGTCTGGAAGAAAAAGCACTGAAAACAGGCGCAAGCAAACTTTACATCGCTGACCTGACAGAAGAATTCATCACAGATGCTATTTATCCTTGCATCAAAGCAAACGCAGTTTACGAAGGCAAATACCTCTTAGGTACTTCCATGGCTCGTCCCATCATCGCAAAGAAACTGGTTGAAATCGCCAAAAAAGAAGGCGCAACAGCAATCTGCCACGGCGCAACAGGCAAAGGCAATGACCAGGTACGTTTTGAACTGACCATCAAAGCACTGGCACCTGAACTGAAAATCATCGCTCCCTGGCGTCTGGATACATGGGGCATGCAGAGCCGTGAAGACGAAATGGCTTACCTGGAAGCACATGGCATTCCCTTTGAAGCAAGCCACGACAACTCTTACAGCCGTGACCGCAACATCTGGCATCTGAGCCACGAAGGTCTGGAACTGGAAGACCCCGCAAACGAACCTAACTACAAACATCTCCTGCAGCTGGGTGTATCCCCCGAAGATGCTCCCGATGTACCTGAATACATCACACTGGACTTTGAAGCAGGCGTTCCCGTTGCAGTAAACGGCGAAAAACTGGGCCCTGTGGAAATGCTGAAAAAACTCAACGAAATCGGCGGCAAAAACGGTATCGGTATCGCTGACATCTGCGAAAACCGTGTGGTAGGTATGAAATCCCGTGGCGTATATGAAACACCCGGCGGTACTATCCTCTACTACGCACACCGCGAACTGGAATACCTGTGCACAGACAAGAAAACACAGGCTTTCAACGAAATCGCAAGCAACAAATTCACAGAACTGGTTTACAGCGGCGAATGGTACACACCTCTGCGTGAAGCACTGAGCGCTTACTTCGACAAAGTAAACGAAACTGTAACAGGCACAGTCAAACTGAAACTGTACAAAGGCAACATCATCCCTGCTGGCAGCACTTCTCCTTACAGCCTGTACAACGAATCCATGGCAAGCTTCACAACAGGCGAACTGTACAACCACAAAGACGCTGACGGTTTCATCAACCTGTTCGGTCTGCCTCTGAAAGTTCGCGCGATGATGATGGCAAACAACGAAAACAAATAATTCACGGTAACAATGTGGGGGGCACCTCACCTTGCCCCCATTTGTTCATACATACAAAAGATAAAAACATGGAAACTGCCCTGAGCGGTTTCCATGAATCAAAAACCAAACGGAAACATGGACGCACTGGTTCATACACAGTCAAACAAAACTACCTTCACTGCCTATACATGACCCATGAACCAGCAGGCTTCCAGAAAACCATGGTCAACAAAAACCGGCATGGAGACTCTATGCCACAGGTTTTTCGGGGCTGTCCCAAGGGAACAGTCCATTTTTTCTTTATCACTAGAAATTGCGGGCTTTCGCCCCATGACATAGAAAGGAAGATTTTTATGCAGAAACTTTGGGGCGGACGCTTCACCAAATCCACAGACAGCTTCACAGACCATTTCCATTCCTCCATCGGCTTTGACAGCCGCATGTATCACGAGGACATCACCGGCAGTATGGCACACGCAGCCATGCTGGGCAAACAGGGCATCATCCCCCAGGAGGACGCAGACCTCATTGTGAAAACACTGGGTGAAATCCTGGACGACATCGAAGCAGGCAAAGTGACTTTCGACGAAAAGGCTGAGGACATCCATATGAACATGGAGACCATCCTCATCAGCCGCATCGGCGACGTGGGCAAAAAACTTCATACAGGCAGAAGCCGGAACGACCAGGTAGCACTGGACACCCGTATGTACACCAAAAAGGAAATCACCGAAATCAAATCTCTGGTGAAAAACCTGCTGGTGGAACTGAACACACTGGCAGAAGCCCACACAGAAACCATTCTGCCCGGCTATACCCATCTCCAGCGTGCACAGCCTGTGACACTGGCACACCATCTGCTGGCTTATGTGGAAATGTTCAAACGGGACTATGATCGCCTCTGTGACGCTTACAAACGGACAGACGTACTGCCTCTGGGCAGCGGCGCACTGGCTACTACCACATATCCTTTAGACCGTTATTTCGTGGCAGAACAGCTGGGCTTCGCGGCAATCTCTGCCAACAGCATGGACGGCGTTTCCGACCGTGATTTCTGCGTGGAACTGGTTTCCGACCTTTCCATGCTCATGATGCACCTGAGCCGTTTCTGTGAAGAAATCATTCTCTGGAGCAGCCATGAATTCCGCTTCATCGAACTGGATGACGCTTACGCCACCGGTTCCAGCATCATGCCCCAGAAAAAGAACCCCGATATGGCAGAACTCATCCGCGGTAAGACCGGACGTGTCTATGGTCACCTTATGGGACTCTTGACCACACTGAAAGGTCTGCCTCTGGCTTACAACAAAGATATGCAGGAAGACAAAGAAGCCCTCTTTGACGCCATCGACACCGTAAAAATGTGTCTGCCCGTTTTCACAAACATGATCGCAACCATGACAGTAAAAAAAGACAACATGCTCCAGGCTGCAAAAGGCGGCTTCACCAACGCCACCGACGCCGCAGACTGGCTGGTAAAACAGGGCGTGCCTTTCCGTGACGCCCACAGCATCATCGGCCATCTGGTGCTCTACTGCATCGAACACAACACCAATCTGGACGACCTTTCTCTGGAAGAATATCAGGCAATTTCCCCTGTATTCAACGAAAGCGTGTACGATGCCATCAGCGTAAAACAGTGCGTGGAAGCAAGAAACGTCATTGGCGGCCCTTCCAAAGCCATGACCACAAAGGCTATTGCAGATAACAAAGCATATCTGGAAAAATTGTAATCGTAGGATTGATAAAAACAGCGTGGTAATTCCACGCTGTTTTTTCGTAAAAAAGCCTTGCAAATCATTTTAACTGGGGTTATGCTCTCCCTAACAAAAAGGAGGGAACGCCATGGCATTTTGGCTGGAAACGAAAACAGAATACTGGGACGCTCTGCCTGTCCAGTATTTACGCCGCACAGGGGCTTACGGCAGAGAAAACGCCGCTCTTATGGCAAAAATGAAAAAACGCATCACCGAAAACCATCTCTGGCAGGAAGATACCACCATATGGGCAGTGCCTTGGGACAATCCCCAGACAACGCCGCCCCATCTGTGCCGCTACGATGTATGCACCCAAGGGCTGTTGAATTTGCCTGTCCAAACACTTCCCGGAGGAAAATATCTTATTTTCATCCTGCCCCACACCACAGAAGCCCTTGCGCAGGCATGGGCAGGCTGTTTCGATGCTGCGGCGGCACAGGGCTATACCATAGACTTTCGCAGGCCCATCATGGAACGCTATGTCAAAAAAGAAGTGGACAGACACCGCTGTGATCTTTGTCTGCCCATTACTTCATAAAAATAGGAAAGCTGGAATCCCTAGGATTCCAGCTTTTTTGTTTTCTCAAAAAACAGTTTACGGCTCTGTTTCCTCTTTGGTCAAAACCCCCTGTGTCACCACAATTTCCTCACTGTTTTCCAGCTTTTCTCTGCTTTCATCGTCCATTTCCTCCAAAGCGTCAGAAAGATGAGGATCTTGTGTCAGTTCTTCATAGGATACCTTTTTCTGGGTTTCTTCCGCTGGTTTTTTGTTGCCGCAGCCTGCCGCGGAGAAAGAAAGAAGCAATAGAATGGGTATGATTTTCGTAATGGGTCTCATAGGCAACCTCCTTTGATTAGCATCAACTAACTTTATGATGAGCATACCATGTTTTGCGGACATTGGCAATGTTTCCCGTAAAAATCAAAAGCCCCTCGCACGCAAAATGCGAAGGGCTTTTTTCATGTTTCCCGCTCAAACCGCACCATATAGGCGCCCAAAATCTGTTCACAGGGAATGGCTGCTGCCGTTTCCGCTGTAAAAGGCTGTTTTGGATACGTGATTTTTGCCTCTGTGGGAATGGTTGGCAGTGTTTTTCCATTGACACTGATGCCTTTGGCATCTGTTTCCGTAAAATGCCAGGAAAAGGCACAGTCGCAAAATTCCTTTTTCTGGTCAATGATTTCTGCCGGGCGAAAGGCTTCCTCCAAAAAGAAACAGCCGTCATTATCTTTTTCCGCCGGGCATCCCCCTACGGCTCCCGTTCCTGTATAAGTAATCTTGAGAAAAGGCGTTTGAAATGTCACTGCCTTTCCCTCTCTTTTGCAAGTCAGGTCTGTGTTTTCGCTATTCCAGTGGGCAACATTCAGCCAGCCCCGTTTGCCGCGGGCTTCCACCGGCGTATTCAGTTCCAGATAGTATGTTTCTGTTTCATCCGTCCGAATTTCTCCATTGATGCGCAGCACCGGACGCAGGGAAACAAATCCCTCTGGCAAAAAAGCACGCAGACGATCCTGTTCCACGCCGTATGCCATGACAAATTGTTCCACTTTCATATGATCACCTCTGTTTTTTCCCAAATGGCGCCCAAAGAAGCACTCCCGTCAACAAAATATACACCAGATAAACGCCATAAGTGACGCTGTTGCTCCATGGAAAACTGCCTGTGGGATGTCCCAAGGCATACACCACAAAACACACTGCCAGCACCAGCAGCAAAAGCCCCAATTTCCGGCATGTCTTTTTCGTCATAGAAATCCCCCCTATGCTTCGTTCAGCAGCTGCCGCCAGGAAAACCACTGGGGAATGCCGTCAACCTTCTCATAATTTCCGTTCAGATTCTTATAAATGGCAACGCAGTCCCAATTCCGTCCGGGATGTTTTTCATAAACAGAAATCTCTTTTGACAAATATCCCTCATCAAAAGTATATGCCGTTTCTCTGTGCTCCGCATCTCGGAAAACCACAGAAACCCCATCGGAAACAGAAAATTCTGCCAGTTCCCTGTCTTCCATGAGATATTCCTCCAAAAGGGCTGCCCCTTCTTCTTTGGTGAATATGGTTTCTTTCTCTGCTGTCAAAGCCGCCTGCACCTCCGGCAGTGCCATCACATCTGCATGAAGGGTGCGGTCTTTCTCAGAAAAAGCGATTTCTGGAAATTCCTCTTTGATTTTCGCTGCCGTCATATCAGAGGGCTGGAACTGCACCACGCTGTAACGGCTGTTCATACGAAAATCATAGACAGTATTTCCTACCAAAATAAAAGACAATACCACCATCAGACAAATACCAATCTTCTTCATACAGCATCCTCCTTTCAGCGGAACAGACCGCCTACCCAGGAAAACCATGCGTGTTTCCCTGTTCGCTTCACATAGGAATCCCCCCAGGCTTCATAAGCAGCTGTATTCTGCCATCCGTCCCACCGCTGTTCATACACCCAGATGATCTTCCGCATAGGCTGGGTTCCTGCGCCGTCAAAGGTATAGGAAAGCTGCTTTTTCTCTCCCTGTTTGATGTCCAGATACACATCATGATCCACTACGCCAAATCCCGTCAGCAGATCGCCTTCTGCCAAAAAATCCGAAAGGAGAGCTTCCTCTTTCTCATTGGGAATACTTCCTCCGGCAGGCTGTGACAGGAGTTCCTGCACCTCCGGCAACCCCATCACATAATCCTCTAACTTTTCATCCTGCTCCGTAACGGCAATTTCCGGCATTTCCGCCAGAATTTCTTCTTTTGTCATATCCTCTTTGACAAATATGGTCAGGCTCTCCGTTTTCTCCATATAAAACCAGCCTGCCACCAATGCCAAAACGACAATGATTTCAATCCATGTGATTTTTTTCATGAGATTCCCCCTTAATCCATGCCTTTTATCTATGCCCTTTTCCCCCAATCTCTTATTTTCAGCATAGCACGACAGTTGTATCTTTGACAAGCACATTTGTCCTTTTTGAAGGCATAAAAAAAGAAGGGAAAATCCCTTCTTCTTTACCGAAACAGTTCCACCAGTTCCGCCGGTGTTTCCACCACAGCGTCTGCGCCGCAGGCGGCAAATTCTTCCCGGCTGCCATAGCCATAAAGCACACCAATGGCTTCCACGCCCAATGCGTGTGCTCCTTCGATGTCATATTTCCGGTCGCCTACCATGGCAACGTCGCTTTTTTCTGCGTTCATTTTTTCCAGTACATAAGCCACGACTTTCGTCTTATTATCCCGATTGGATGCGGGATCATCGCCGCCGATAACCTCGAAATAATCTGCCAGACCGAAATGTGTCAGGATGCGGACTGCGGTGCTTTCATGCTTGGATGTAGCAACGGCAAGACGTTTGCCCATTTTCTTCAGTTCTTCCAGCATTTCTTTGACGCCGTCATAGACTGCGTTTTCGAAAAGCCCCACGGAGAAATATCTCTCACGGAACACAGATACGGCGTTGTCGATTTCTTCTTCTGTTTTCATGCCGAAAGCGTCCCGGAAGCTGTCCCTGAGGGGAGGCCCTACGATGAAGCCCAGTTTTTCCGCTTCCCAAACTTCTCTGCCTGTTTTTTCCTGCATATGCTGTACGGAGCGGATGATGCCCTCCGCGGAATCTGTCAATGTGCCGTCCAGATCGAACAGGACGATGTTCTGCTGCCATTTTTTCATGGTTCCCAATCCTTTCTCTTTTGCTTTTGTACTATTTTACACCCTGCCTTCCCCTCTGTAAAGCTTCCCTTTTTCCTCATTTTTGGCTACACTGAAAAAAAGAAAAATTTTTTCAAAAAACTTTCGCAACTTTTTTGGCATCTCGTGCATCTAACAATCAGAAACACACAAACACTTCATATTTTTTCGGAGGAGATCCTATGAAAACCAAACGGGAAAAACAGACAGAAGACCTTCTCCTCAGTCAGTACAGCAGGTACTACCGATTGGCTTACAGCTACGTCCACAACGAACAGGACGCCCTGGACATCGTTCAGGAAAGCGCCTACAAAGCCATGCGGGACTGCCGCAGCGTCCAGAACGACGCTTACCTCGGCACCTGGCTGTATCGCATCGTCATCAACACCGCTTTGGAATTTCTGCGGAAACACAAACGGGAAGATACGGTAGAGGAGGTGACAGAACCGCTGACAGCAGCCGTGGGGGATTACACCAATGAGCTTGCCCAGCTCCACAGCAAATGGGAACTGGAGGAAATGCTGGAACACCTCAATGACAGAGAGAAAAGCGTCATCATACTACGATTTTTTGAGGACTGTAAACTGGAGGACATCGCCCAGATTACAGGGGAAAACCTGAACACCGTCAAGGCACGGCTGTACCGGGCACTGCGAAAACTGCGGCCCGAAGCGGAGCAGAACAGAATTTAGAAAGGAGCGTCAGGGGTTATGAAAACACAGGACGATCATAGAAGGGAGTCCATGGAAATGTGGAAAGAAGAGTATGGCCAGATTCCCGTACCCCAGGAAACAAGAGATAGAATAGAAGCAGGCATCATGAGAGCGAGATTAGAAAAGAAGAGGAGCGATCGTATGAAAAACATGAAACGTACCGGCGTTACCGCCGCAGCACTTGTACTCACATTTGGCATTGCCGTAAACGCCAGCCCCGTCGTGGCACAGGCTATGGACGGCATCCCCGTTATCGGCAGCATTGCAAGAGTGGTGACCATCCGCAACTACAACGAAAGTACAAACAACGGCATGATGGCTGACATCAGCGTGCCTCAGATCGACGGCAACGTGGCAGCCAACGCGGACATGGACGCTTACGCAAAAGAACTGATTTCCCGTTATGAAAAAGAAGTCGTTGCCCAGCTGGGTCAGGAAGAAGGCCACTACGCACTGGAATCCAGTTATGAAGTGGTTTCCGACAACGACAAATATGTGAGCATCCGCATCAACACTGTGGAAACCATGGCAAGCGGCGCTGAATTCGTCAAAATCTTTACTGTGGACAAAGCCACAGGTCAAACCGTATCTTTGAAAGATTTCCTGAACAGCCCTGAAAAACTGGAAGCTGTGAGCCAGAACATCAAAGACCAGATGGCAGCACAGATGGCTGAAGATGAAGGCAAAGTTTACTTCACAGAAGGAGAACCCGGCGGCTTCACAGGTCTGACAGGGGATGAAAACTTCTATCTGAACGAAGCTGGTGAACTGGTCATCGTATTCGGTGAATACGAAGTAGCACCCGGTTACATGGGTACTGTATCCTTCACCATTCCCAAAGATGTAACAAAATAACCACTTTCGAGGATATCCTCATAACAAAAGGCACGGCATTTCTTTTCTGGAAATGTCGTGCCTTTTAGACTGTCAAAAAACGATATTTTACACTTTTGCAAAAACGCGGAAGGGCTTGGGGAACAAAGGGTTCCCCAAATTCAACCCGCAGTCGGAATTCACTTCCGACGAGGAAAACAGCACGTTTCAAGGCATTTTTATGCCGATGGAACGTACTGTTTATACATACAGTAACCTCGTCAAAATCCTGATTTTGACGAAGGGTGTCGACTTTTTCGACACCCTCAGGCACGGCATTTCCTTTTTGGAAATGTCGTGCCTTTTGATTTATTCCGCACCCAGCAATACCGCCGCCAGAATTTCCGCCAGAGGTTCCATGGCGTTATGTATTTCTTCTTTGGTATTGGTCTGGGCACCCACTTCAATGAGGGTAGACCGTGGCAGCATATGCAGGCTGAAGCGATAGGCATTGAGATAGATTTTCCGATTAAATTCGGGAAATCTTGCCGCTGACTGGGTCTGCATCTGTAAACTGAATGCCAGATTATCGGATACATAAGGGTTATCCAGTCCCGGTGTTGGCACTGCCTGCCCATTCTGGTTCAAACGGCACAACCCATTGAAAAACATGATTTTCGCCGTAGGTTTGCCATTGACTTCTGTCACCAGATGGGTTCCCTCGGGGACACCATCCCGGTGCATGTCGATACAAACCTGAATAGACGGATTTTCCTCCAGAATCTGTCGAATATCCGGCTCCATGCGTTCATAAGCCCCTGTGACCTGTCCTTTGCCATTGACCCGGTCATACACCCCGTCATGGTGGAGAACTTCGATGCCGTACTTTTCTTCCAGCAACTCCTTCAGATATTCCCCCGCGCCCCAGATGCCTTCTTCCTTGCCTTTGGACATATCACTGTCCGCAAAGGCTTCGGAAATATGGGTATGGAATATGAGCACTTTGGGACCTTCCACCTCTGTATCTATGGTGAAATCCTTCGCCAGTGCGTCATTGACGTTGATGTCCGTTGGCAGCAGCATGGTACGGGAATCGGTGGTGTAATACTTCTTTTGGAGATAGGAAAAATCCTGCATGCGCTCCACTTCCTCCCGAGGCAGATATGCCGCTGCCACCTGTTCTTCCTCCTTGAATTTCAGGTCATCAATGCCGAACAGCCCCGTTTCTTTGGCAGGCTCCTCCGCTGTTTCCACTTCTCCTGTGGTGTCTGCGCCTTTCTCCCCTGTGGGCTCCGCCGCCGATACTTGTCCCGGCAAAATCTCCCGCATGGCAAAAGCCGCGCCGCCCATGGGCCAGAGCACAGGCAGCGCCAGCAAAAACACACAAACGCCCAGCAGATTCCGGCGCAGGAGCCGTTGATCCTTTTCTTTCTTCCCCATGGGCGTAACCTCCTTTCGGTCTGCAAATAGTTTATGCAGACAAAAAAGAGGATAGAACGAAAAAAGGAAATGCCGAAAGGCATTTCCTTTTTCGTTCAGAAACTAATTTCTTTTTTATTGACGATGCTGAGATATTCCCCCATACAGCAGCCCATGACCACCACATTACAGGTGAAATATTCCCAGTTTCCATCTTTGTATTCCACAACCGCTCCGGAGAGGAAGGTATTCACTTTCCGCTTACTGTCCTCGGCGTTTGTCTTGGGAAAGAGGGAAACAAATTCTTCCAGCGTACCGGAAAAAGCGATTTCCTTGGGCAGCTGTGCGCCGCCGGTCATGAGCCAGCTTTCCACCTGACGATGAGAGAGCATATGTCCCGCTTCCCCGCCGGCTGCCAGCCATGCTCTCTGGGCTTCTTCGCTGCCGGAAAGGCAGACCAGAATCTCTTTTCCTTCTTTACGCAGGATGTCCAAAGCATTCTGTAACATCCATTTCCCTCCTTATCTTTTCGTCATTACTTAGTCGCTTTTACTTTGATCCACAGTTCAGCCAGTTCTTTTTTCAGCACCTGGTTGTCTACGAAAACTTCGTCTTTTTCATAGCCGGAACGAGGCAGGTATGCTTCGTTTTCTGCGAACAGGCCGCCTTCACCGCTCAGTTCATCCAGAACTTCCTGGTTGGAAGAAGCGTAGCCAACGTATTCGCTGTTGCCCAGAGATGCTTCATATGTCAGCACATAGTTGATGAATTCGTGTGCCAGTTTGGGGTTTGCAGCGTTTGCGGGGATAACCATAGCGTCGCTCCACAGGTTTGTGCCTTCGTTGGGCATCCAGAAGCTCATGTCAGGGTTTTCGGACAGAACGGTTGTTGCGTCACCGCTGTAAACAACTGCGATATCTTTTGTGCCGTTGATCATGCCGTCGATGACTTCGTCTGTTACATAAACGGGTTCCATGGTGTTGTTCATATCCAGCAGCCACTGATAAGCTTCCTGGATTTCATCCTGATTGTCTGTGTTCATGGAATAGCCCAGTGCTTTGAAGGCCATCATGAAGGAGTCACGTTCGGAGTCATACACATAGATTTTACCTTTGTAATCTGTGTTGTGCAGGATGTTGTAGCCCTGTTCTTCCACAACGGCAGGATCTACGTTGTTGTGGTTGTAAACGATACCTACACTGCCCCAGAAGTAAGGTACGGAATATGTGTTTTCGGGGTCATAAGGCAGACCTTTAACACCTTCTGTCAGGTTGGAGATGTTGGGGATCAGGGACAGATCCAGTTCCTGGAGCATGCCTTCTTTGATGAGTCTTTCGATCATGTAATCGGAAGGAACCAGCACGTCATAGGAATCCCCTGCCTGCAATTTGGTGTACATGGTTTCGTTGGAGTCGAAGTATTCCACAATAACCTTTACGCCGAATTCTTTTTCAAAATTGGAAATCAGGTCTTCGCCCATGTATTCGCCCCAGTTGTAGAGCTTCAGGGTATCGGAACCATATTTTTCCACTGCATCTGCGGAAGATGCACCACTGCCGCCGCCGCAGCCTGCCAGCAGCATTACGCTTGCAAGAGCCATAGCAATCAATTTTTTCATACCTTTTTTCTCCTTTTCTCTTTGATGATGGGTACTACGTTGACAACGATCAACACAACCGTGATGATGGCAATGACCAATGTGGACAATGCGTTGATGGATGGGTTGACACGTTTGCTCATGGTATACACCAAAATAGAAATATTGTTCACACCATTGCCGGTGACGAAATAAGAAATGATGAAATCGTCAAAGCTCATGGTGAAAGCAATCAGCGCGCCGGAAACGATACCGGGCATGATCTGGGGCACAATGACTTTTGTCAATGCCTGCAAGGGTGTTGCACCCAGATCCAGTGCCGCATCCGCCAGGTTGGGGTCCAAAGACCGCAGTTTAGGGGAAACGGACAGGATAACATAAGGCGTACAGAACATAATGTGCGCCAGCAGCAGTGTGGTAAAGCCTTTATTGATGCCCAGAGCACTGAAGAACATCAGAAGGCCGATGGCTGTTACGATTTCCGGGTTCATGATGGGCAGGTTATTGACCTGTTCCACCACGTTGCGGAGGGCTTTCCGGGAACGGGAAAGACCGATGGCAGCCAGTGTGCCTGCCACTGTGGAAATGATGGTTGCCAGAATGGCAATGACGATGGTATAAACCACCGACTGCATCATGGCACTGTCAGAAAACATCTTTTCATACCACCGCAGTGAAAAACCGCTGAACTTTGTCAGGGAGCGGGAGTCATTAAAGGAAAAGACGATGATATACAGTATGGGCAGATAGAAGAATAACGCCGTGATGCCCAAAATGATTTTGGCGCCGATTCTGTGTCTTTTTTCTTCCACGGCTTATTCCCCCCTTCCGTTTGCTGCCGGGTCTGTGTCTACTTTTCTGGTCAGATACATGGAAATCATGATGATGACTGCCATGATCAGAGAGATGGCACTGCCGAAGTTCCAGTCACCGCTGGTGAGGAACTGGGTTTCGATGACGTTACCGATGAGGACATACTGTCCGCCGCCCAGCAGTTTGGGAATGAAGAAGCTGGATACCGCAGGCAGGAATACCAGTGTGATGCCGCTGAGAACGCCGGGCAGGCTCAGAGGCAGTGTCACACGCAGGAAAGACTGCACACGGTTTGCGCCCAGGTCGCTGGCTGCTTCCAGCAGGCTCTTGTCCATTTTCGCCAGAGAGGTATGGATCTGCAAAATCATAAAAGGAATGAAGTTATAAACCATACCCAGTACCACGGCGAATGTGGTATACATCATTTTGAAAGGCCCGATGCCGAACAACCCCAAAAAGCTGTTCAAAAGACCATCGTCCTGCAAAATGCCCACCCATGCGTAAGTACGCACCAGCATATTGATCCATGTGGGCAGTGTAATCATGAGAATCCAGAACATCTTGCTTTTTTCCGGGCCTGTTGCGATGGCATAGGCAATGGGATAGCCCAGAAGGACGCAGATGATGGTAGTAAATATTGCAATAATCAGGGAGCGCTTCAATACATCCAGGAATACGGCGTCACTGAAGAATCTGCCGAAGTTTTCCAGTGTGAAGCGGAAGGTGGTCACATCGTTGCCCTCTTTGGTGAACGCATACAGAAGGATCATCAGCATGGGCACAACGATCATAATGGCAATCCAGACCACGTAAGGATATACCATACTGCGAAACTGTCGCATTTTTCCGCCTCCTTTCCTTACTGCTCTCTGGACATGATATGAATGTCTTCGGGTTCAAAGATGAGGCCAACTTCTTCCCCTACTTCATGTTTGTCCGTGGTATCTACCTTATATTCATACCCCTTGGTGGCGAAGGTTACATCGTAAACGCCGGGGGTGATGTTTTCGGGATCGAAGTCATATTTGACGTCGGTGATTTCAACAGGCATATCGTCTTCCAAGGAAAATGCCACAGCGTTTGCCCATGTTTTCAGGTCTGTATCCAAAGCAATGGATTCCTGAATTTCGTCTGCCTTTTTGAAGAAGTTCACAGCGAAGATATATTCTTCGTTTTCTTCACTGGTGACACGGTTTTCATCCTTCACGATCATGTTTACGGTTACGGATGTGCCTGCTGCTGTGGAGAAGGTTACGGGGTAAGTGCCGTTTTCCTTTTTGATGTTGTACTTCACTTCTTTGATGGAGATGAGCTCGTCCTCATCGGGGTTCCACGCCTGAGCGTCGGCACGGGCGATGATGGTAGCTTCATCCAGTTCTTCTACGTCGTCCACATCCAGATAGAAGTCGTTGGCAGACATTTTTTCGTTTGCTGCTTCGTTGAATACAGGCTGGTCATTGGATACCTGCATTTTTACGGTAATTTCTGTACCCACTTTGGTTTCCACCATGGTTTCATAGTGTACGCCTTTGAACAGTACGGATTTGACAACGCCTTTGAGCTTACCCTGTTCTCTGGGTACGATATCCAAGTCTTCGGGACGGATGACAACGTCAACCACTTCGTTTTTATCAAAGCCATCGTCCACGCAGTCGAATTTTCTGCCTTCAAATATAACTTTATAATCATCCAGCATGACGCCTTCGATGATGTTACTTTCGCCGATGAAGTTTGCAACGAATTCATTGACAGGTTCGTTGTAAATATCTGTGGGGCTGCCGATCTGCTGGATTTCCCCATCTTTCATAACAACGATCTTGTCGGACATAGTCAGAGCTTCTTCCTGGTCGTGGGTTACGAAAATGAATGTGATGCCCACTTCCTGCTGGATTTTTTTCAGTTCGTGCTGCATTTCCTGACGGAGTTTCAAGTCCAGCGCCCCCAGAGGTTCGTCCAGAAGCAGTACGCTGGGTTCGTTTACCAGGGCTCTTGCGATGGCAACACGCTGCTGCTGACCGCCGGACATTTCTGTCACGTTCTTATCAGCGAAATCTTCCAGATTCACCAGCTTCAGCATACGTTTTACTTTCTGTTCGATGATGTCCTTGGGTTCTTTTTTGATTTTCAGACCAAAGGCGATGTTGTTGTATACGTTCATGTGGGGGAACAGAGCGTATTTCTGGAATACGGTGTTGATCTCCCGTTTATAAGGAGGGATTTTGCTGATGTCCTCTCCGTCAAAGAGAACTGTGCCTTCGTTTGGCGTCAGGAAACCACCCAGAATACGCAGCAGTGTGGTTTTCCCGCAGCCGCTGGGGCCCAGCAGTGTCACAAACTCATTTTCATAGATGTCCAGATTGACACCTTTCAGTACCAGTTTGCCGTCAAATTCCTTGACGATATTTTTAAACTGAATCAGTTTCTTTTTCATCGGCGGCTACTCCTTTTTCTTGTCACTTTTTCAGAACAGCGGCGGTGTGGAAACCCAGATGACCTTTGCCGTTGTTTTTTTCTCATTTTTCAAGTAATGGCGGTTTTTTCCGGAGAGATAGAATGTTTCCCCCTTGTGGATCACATGGCTCTCCTCGCCGCAGACCAGTGTCACGCAGCCCTCCGCCACATAGCCGAATTCCTCACCGCTGTGGGGGTCCATCACAAAGGATTCCCCGCCCTGAGGCAATTCCACCATGATCGGTTCCATTTCGTTTTTCTGTGTATTGGGCACGATCCAGTGCACCGTATAATTTTCCCGCTCATCCACAAAAAAGTCCTTTTTGTGGAAAACGATCTGCTCCTCCTTGTCCTCCCGGAAAAATTCCGAAAGACTGCTGCCCAATGCCTCTACGATGTCGTTGAGGGTGGCAATGGAAGGAGAGGTCAGATTTCGCTCCATCTGGGAGAGAAATCCCTTTGTCAGCTCACTGCGGCTGGCCAGTTCTTCCAGCGTCAGACCCTTCTGGATCCTGAGCTGTTTGATCTTGTGGCCGATATCCATAAATAACACCTCGTTGTGTAGAAATACTAAACTTTCTGATTATTTTTACGAAACCTAAATCATTATACATCTTTTGCCATGAAAAGCAATAGAAAATAAACAAAAAATTTCATTTATTAAACTTTTTGACATTTTGCGGCAAAAAGCCCTTCCAAAAGAAACCAAAATTGTACGGTTCTACGGCAGCCGGAAAACCCAGACTTTACGCAGATTTTACAGAAACCGAAAACAGGCGGAAGTTTTCCAATACCAAACGAAAATATCAGAATTTCTAAACCCCATTTTCCCCAAAAAACAGTCTTTTTGGTCTTTCTGGGAGAAAGGAAAACAAAGAGAAGAAAAATACTCATGAAAAAAAATGAGCAAATCCACTGTTTTTTTCTGTATTGATGAAAATACAATCCATTTTTATATGCAAATTCACATGTTTTTTTATACACACAATTTGTTTTGCGTGAATTTCGCACAAAAAAACTACGATTTTTCATGTACAAAAACCCATACAATCCATGTCCGCCACCCATTGACAAACAAGCGTCTGATGTGGTTTCATAAGTATCAAATCTATTCCACAGATTGATACAAAAGAGAATGTTTATGATGAATGTAAGACACAAAGGAGGAAACAAGTATGGTGCGTTATGCGAAAAGAATGGAACAACTGACGAATTCCGATATCGGCGATCTGCTGAAACTCATTGCCAGACCCGATATTATTTCCTTCGCAGGCGGTCTGCCCGCAGCAGAACTGTTTCCCGTAGACCAGCTCCGTCAGGCGTGTGACGCTGTCATGGAGGAAATGGGGAAAGTAGCCTGTCAGTATTCTTCTACGGAAGGCTTCCCTGCACTGCGGGAAAAAATCGCTGAGCGAATGAAAGCCAAAAATAACATTGAAACGGATGCGGACCATATTCTGGTGACCAGCGGTTCTCAGCAGGGTCTGGATTTCTCCGCCCGTGTATTTGTAGATAAAGGTGACGTGATCCTCATGGAAAGCCCTTCCTATCTGGGTGCCATCAATGCTTTCAAAGCATGTGAACCTACCTTTATGGAAGTGCCCACAGACGAAGACGGTATGGTCATGGAAGAACTGGAAAAAATCCTGGCAACCACACCAAACGTAAAGATGATCTATGTCATCCCCGATTTCCAGAACCCCACCGGCAGAACATGGACACTGGAACGCCGTCACAAATTTATGGAAATCATCAATAAATATGAAATCCCCGTTATCGAGGACAACCCTTACGGCGAACTGCGTTTTGAAAACGAAAACATGCCCGCTCTGAAATCTCTGGATACCAAAGGGCTGGTTGTATTCTTAGGTACCTTCTCCAAGATTCTGGTACCTGGCTATCGTCTGGGCTGGGTTTGCGCTTCCGATGAAATCCTGTCTATGTTTAACTTCATCAAACAGGGTGCGGACTTGCAGACACCTACCGTTACCCAGCTGGAAGCCAACAAATATATGGAAATGTTCGACCTGGACAAACATGTTGACACCATCCGCGAGCTGTATAAACACAGACGCGACCTGATGATGAAGACCATGGAAGAAACATTCCCCAAAGAAGCGAAATTTACACATCCCGACGGCGGTCTGTTCACATGGGTAGAACTGCCCGAATATATCGACACTCGTAAAATGGCGCTGCAATGTCTGGAAAAGAAAGTTGCCTACGTTCCCGGCGGCTCCTTCTTCCCCAACGGCGGCCATGAAAACTGCTTCCGCATGAACTATTCCTGCATGCCTGACGAAAAAATCGTAGAAGGCGTCAAAGCCATTGCGGAAGTCATCAAGGCAAACTTGAAATAATTCCATCCGGATACACTAAGTCCTCCGCTGTGCCGCATACAGCGAAGGACTTTTCGTGTATAGCCTCGGCTGCCATCCCCTTCCCCTTTGGATGACAGCCATTTTTTATGGTGCAGATTGTCTGACGAAAACATACCAAATAAAGTCTCCGTAGAATAAGAAAGTTGGCATCCTTTTTTCTCAGGATTCCAGCTTTCTTTTTTCATATAAAAGCATCCCTGAGGCTGTTATTTTTTTCCCAATCTTTTCTCCTCCTTTTTGGTCTGAATAGGTCAAATACACCCTTTTTATCCAAACTGTATAAAAAACCATACAATTTGACAAAAAGATTCCGGCTCAAATCACACCACACAGGCGAAAACGTGAAGAAATCCATTGATTTCCCCTGTCTTTTAAGCAAAAATTAATAGCTTTCATTTAAAACTGCCCATTGACTTTGTGTATTATTTGTGTTTTAATAAAGAAAAGGGGTTATTTTTTAGTAATTTGTCTGATATGTCCTCCCTTTTCGGCAGCATGTCAGACACCGACTTGAAACTATTATTTATCAATTTCTATTACATAAGGAGGAATTTTACATGGTACAGTATGCAAACAGAATGAGTCTTTTAAAAGGTTCCGAAATTAGAGAATTGCTGGCGCTGACATCCAAACCCGACATCATCTCCTTTGCCGGTGGTATGCCCGCTCCTGAACTGTTCCCTTGTGAAGGCGTTAAACAGGCTTGTATCAAAGTTATGGACGAAGTTGGTCAGGTTGCTCTGCAGTATACATCCACAGAAGGTCTGCCTTCTCTGCGTGAAAAAATCGTTGCTAGAATGAAAGCGAAAAACGGTATCGACACAGACATCGATCACGTTCTGATCACAAGCGGTTCTCAGCAGGGTCTGGATTTCTCCGCTCGTATCTTCCTGAACCCCGGCGACGTTGTTCTGCTGGAAAGCCCTTCCTACCTGGGTGCTGTAAACGCATTCAAAGCTTGTGAACCCAGATTCATCGAAGTTCCTACTGATGATGACGGTATGATCACAGAAGAACTGGAAAAAATCCTGGCTACAACAGAAAACGTAAAAATGATCTACGTTATCCCCGACTTCCAGAACCCCACAGGTAAAACATGGTCTCTGGAAAGACGTCATAAATTCATGGATATCATTAACAGATATGAAATCCCTGTAATCGAAGACAACCCTTACGGCGAACTGCGTTTCGAAGGTACAAACATGCCTTCCCTGAAATCCCTGGATACAAAAGATCTGGTTGTATTCCTGGGCACATGCTCCAAGATCCTGGCTCCTGGTCTGCGTATCGGCTGGATCTGTGCATCCAAAGAAAACCTGGTGAAATACAACTTCATCAAACAGGGTGCTGACCTGCAGTCCTCCACAATCGACCAGCTGATCGCTGACAGATTCCTGGATATGTACGATCTGGACGAACACGTTGAAAAAATCAAAGACGTATATCGTAAGAGACGTGACGTTATGCTGAAAACTATGGAAGAAACATTCCCTAAGGAAGTGAAATTCACACATCCCGAAGGCGGTCTGTTCACATGGTGCGTACTGCCCGAATACATGGATGCAAAAGTACTGGCTAAACAGTGCCTTGAAAAGAAAGTTGCTTACGTTCCCGGCGGCAGCTTCTTCCCTAACGGCGGTAAAGAAAACCACTTCCGTCTGAACTACTCCTGCATGCCTGAAGACAAGATCAAAGAAGGTATCACAAGAATTGCAGAAGTTCTGAAAGCTAACCTGAAATAAGTCTTCTCGGATCGAAGATTCATTCTAAACAAACAAGACAAAAGAGCGGATATCGCGAAAGGTGTCTCCCGATAAGAAAACATCGTGGGGCAAGAGAGAACGGTATAGCTTCGGCTATGCCGTTTTTCTCATTCTTGCCTTGATGAAGTGACTTTGGATACTTCCAGAGCTCCAATGCCTTTATAGTAGATGTCGATTTCCTGGGTGCGGTTCTTGCCCTTCGGATCGCTGGCAGCATGAACAACAATCTTCTCGACGAACTCATGCAAGATACATGGAGTCAATTCAGGAATTTCCGTATACCGTTCTACAATGGATAGAAACCTCTCCACATTTGCGCTTTTGCGTTCCTCTGCCTCAATTTCACCACGAAGGGCAACAGCTACATCTTGAAGCTGATGCTGTTCTTTCTCGTAGTCAGTAGAGAGCTTTTGAAAACGCTCGTCAGAAAGTTTTCCCGAAATGGTATCTTCATAGAGCCGCTTGAAAATGCTATCCAGTTCTGCGATCCGCTTTTCAGCGTCAGCCAATGTTTTCTTCCGCTTTGCCAAACCTCGGTTGCGTTGGCGCACATCCGTATCCATGACCATTTTTACAAAATCGTCTTTTCGCTGTGATGCAAAGGAAACAATCTCACGCAGATTTTGCAGGACCAATTCCTCCAGGATAACAGTTCGGATAGAATGCGTCTGCCCACATATATCACGGCTTTTCCGATAACCAGAACACAGGTAGTATTCCTGATCGCGCCGGAAATTGGTTGCCCTGCATTGATACATGATGGAGCCGCAGTCGGCACAGAACATCATGCCGGAGAACATCCCCATTTCTCCCATCTTTGTTGGGCGGCGCCGCGTCTGCCTTGCGAGTCTTACTGCATCGGCAATCGCCTCCGTCCAGATAGCTTCATGGGTATTCTCAAAAATCTTCCACTCGGTTTCTGGATTGAGAAGGGTCTTTTTGCTCTTGTAGGATTTTTTGTAGGTTTTGAAATTAACCGTGTGTCCCAGATATTCACGCCAGCGATCCATGATGTCGGCAATCGTAGAAGAATCCCAAGCATAAGGAGAACCTTTCTTTGAGACATTGGTTGTTCTCCCCTTACTTTCGTAGTAAGCGGCCGGAGTAAGGATTTTTCTTTCCGTCAGCTTTCTTGCGATTTGTGAGGGACCAAAACCGTCCATGACATAAAGACCGATTTCATAAACTACCTGGGCCGCTTCTTCATCCTTTATCCATTGCTTTTTATCATCGGGCGATTTCATGTATCCATACGGAGGCATGGTAGTTAAATGTTCCCCCGCATTGCCTTTCACTTTCATAACGGCACGGATTTTTTTGCTGGTGTCTTTGGCGTACCATTCATTGATGATATTGCGGAAGGGCGTAAACTCGTTGTCACCCTGGGTACTGTCTACACCATCATTCACCGCAATAAAGTGAATATCATGTTCGGGGAACATGATCTCCGTATACATACCCACTTGCAGATAATCGCGTCCGAAACGCGACATATCCTTGATGATAACACGCTTGACAAGACCCGCCTCAATATCTGCGATCATCTGCTGAAAGCCTGGGCGGTTGAAGGTCGTACCTGAGATGCCATCATCAACATAGAATTTGAAATTGTTATATCCATGCTCACGGGCATACTTTTCCAGGATTTTTTTCTGGTTTACAATGCTATTGCTGTCGCCCTGCAATTCATCATCGCGGGATAGGCGACAATACAGAGCAGTAAGTTCTTCGGAACTCATAGCTGTGTAAGGGAATTGAAGCGCGGCAGCGGTGTTTGACTGATAATACATAAATACCTCCTATCTGGCAGTCAAACACGATATTGAAGTCTAACTTCATTATACCGCGCTTTCTTCTTTCTGTCTGCCCGTTAGGAGGTTTTCAAGTCACAGTTTCTTTCTGAACATCGGCTTTTATCAGGTTCTCCAGTTTGGAGATAATCGTCTGATTTCCCTTTTGAGGAAAAAAGGAATTGACAATAAAGGTCGTGTTGCCGATCTTCTTTTTGCTCCGCATAGGCGGGGCGTATTTATTTTCAGATTGATTTTTCTGCATGATAAAGCCCCTTTCGTGCTATTACATTAAAACCATAAAAGAGGCAAAGAACGGATGGCTGCTGGCCGCAGCTCCACGGGAATTTCACCCCGGCCCATATTGATGGGTGCGCCGCGCAATGCTTTGAGGGCGTTCAACGCGGGAGTCTCATTATCCTGCCTGTGTATCCTCGCCCACAGACTGCCACACCTGTTTCGTGGCCTGGTTTTGTCGCTCGCCTGTTTAGTAGGGGTCCCGTCCTGCGGACTTGCAACAGGGTCATGGCGCACCGGCCGACCGGCTCCACACAGACAGATCGTATCCGTCTGCCTTATGCTGCCCGGAGGCTTTCTTTGTCAAGGATCATAGACTCCGCTGCCGGATTGTCAGGGACAAGGAAAGGGAGCGAAACTTGCCCCGAACAACTTTAGACCGGCAGCACCTTGAAACTCGTCACGATACTATGTATCAGTTTCGTTTCCAGCCTGAGCCGCATATCTTCGTCCACATACAGGTACTCGTTGCCATACTCATCCTTCACCGGTCTGGTGGCAAGCGCCCGGATGTACTTCTGATAGTGAGCGACCACGGCGGCAAGGGCACCCTCGTCACCGTTCACGGCTGCCAGGATCACAGGCACCGGGATAGGTTTCACTTGTCCGGCCATTCAAATCCCTCCTTTACCAGATATTCGTACAATTCTTTCAGCGTAACGAGCCGCCGCTTGGATACGGTCTGATGAACGATATGCAGTTTTTCGCTGATTTCTCGATCCGTCATACCCAAGAAGTAGGACAGCAGGATCACATCCCGCTTGCCCTCCGGCAACTGCGCTAACGCATCGGCCAGGACATTGCCGGTTACGACCACCGGAAGTCCCAATACTTCAAAGACATGCTCGTCCATAAAGTAATCGTCCCACACGGCAGTCTGCTCCAACTCGGAGGCTGTAAGCTCGTCCAATGATTTTTCCTGGTCCAGAAGGCTGGCATAGTCACGCTGGATATGCCGGGCCTCATTTTTCAAAACCTTGACGCAGAAGGCGCCAAACTGATTTTGAATGCGTTGCTCATAGGAGTCTTTCATATTCTCACCTCCCTTCGCGCCGCACAGGTGCGGGGTGGTGATTTCCTCCCTTTCGCCTCAGTAATCCAAGACTTGCAATTTTGGCAACCTGGAAAGGAAAGAAATTTTTATGAAAGGCTCTGCCGGGTGGCGAAGGCCCACATAAACAGAAAAAAACGCCTATCTGCAAAATGCAGACAGGCGCAAGGGAATTATAAAAAGCGTTTAGATGATTTAACAGTTCATATTCAAAGGTAGAAATATCCCCGGCGTTGGTCGGGCTTTTTTTGATAAGCTGAAAGGTGTCGTGTTTTGTCGATACGCTCTATATATCATGGCGGCTACCTCCATTAGCCGCCGTATTTTTACAGTGTTCGGGTCGTCGTAGACCTGCCGATAGGCAAAAAGAAAGCGGCGGCTCTGAAAATCAAAGCCGCCGTAATTTAGAAATAGCGCGTGAAGATACCTCTGCTTTGCGACGGCTTTTTTTCTTTTGCCGTCGTCCGGCAGATTGTAGTTTTATTCTTTACCTATATGCTATATGGAAAGTTTGTAGATTTCATAAAGATTTGAAAAATAATGAGCGATACCGCAGTACCGCCCACTACTTTTAATATGGAATTTTGATAATAACCTGTGCGCCGCCAGTCTTTTTAGAATTGCTTAAAACAAGCTGCCCGCCATGTTGCTTGATAATGCTGCTTGTGATATAAAGTCCCATACCAAAGTGCATATTAGAAGTACGGCTTTTGTCGCCCATGAAAAACTGTTCCTGTGCATGATGTAGGGCCTCCGGTGTGAAGCCGCCTCCCTCGTCCGTTATAGATATATGCAAAAAGCAGTCAGTTTTTTGCACCGTTACATAAATTGTCCCCTGTGGTGGAGAATAGTCTAACGCATTGCTTATCACGTTCATAATTGCCCGTTCCAACAGCAGCTTATCCGCCTTGAGTGTGCCCAGGTTAGCCCCCGTTTCCAGTTGCAGACAAATTCCTTTGGTAAGGCATAAAGAGCTTGCCTGCGCTTTAATCTGGCCTATGTAATCAGCTATATCAAATTTCTCCAAATGAAGCTGATACCCGGCGATTGTTCGGGAAATGTCAATTAACGCTTTAATATAAATGCCTATCCGCTCGGAGCTTTCAGTGATGTAACCCGCATATAGACGTTGTTCGTCGTCAAGCTCCGTTTCATTTATCAAATCAATATTTCCTTGAATGACGGTCAGAGGTGTTTTCAAATCGTGAGCGAGTGCTGCAATCTGTTCTCTCTGTAACTGTTCCGCGTTCCATTGCTTCTCTAAAGATATTTTCAGATTATCTTTCATATTTGCAAAAGAACAAAGTACATCCTCAAATTCTTTGATTTTTGAATGTCCCACTTCAAAATCAAGATTTTGTTCTGCTACCTGCCTTGTCGCTTCAAAAAGCGGAGAGAGCTGCGTCCGCATATTTTTTGCAAACTTCGCTGTCAATATCACGCATACTGCAATACAGTTGATTGCTATAAAAATATAAAGCAGAATTTCCGGTGAGGGAAAATACTCATAAAGCCATTCATTTGTAAACTGTGAACCTATGTAATATTGCAGCACTACATATTCATTTTTGCGGGTCACAAACAAATACTGTTTGTTGAGGTTTGAATTTATCTTCCCGGATATTGCGTATTCCATAGCCCGGTCCAAATCGTCGCCCTCTAAGGTCGTTTCCGTCACTTGATAATTTTTATCCAGCACCAAATATTTACAGCCCATAGGAAGCTGCACATCTGCCAAATCCGGCGTTGCGGCAATAACAGGAGCAAGGTTTTTTGTGCTGCGTTCTGAATAATCCGCATAGGTAATAAGCCCTGTACTGGTTCCAGCTAAAATAAGACTAAATGGTATTGCCACCGCACCTATTAGTCCAATCAACAGCATATATAAGAATTTCCAAAAAGACGCTTTCAGTGATGTTGTTTTTTTCATTCCCATTTATACCCAATCCCCCAGACTGTCGCTATCGGCTGAATATCCAGTTTGTTCAATTTTGACCGGATATTCTTGATATGAGTAGAAATCGTAGAATTATCACTGTCGCCCTCTAAGCCGAAAACAGTTTCGTAAATCTGTTCTTTTGAAAATACCTGTCCTTTATTCCTTGCAAGATATTCACAAATCAGATATTCGCTTTTCGTTAAGGCAACAGGCGTGTTATCTACCCGTAATTCTTTTGCAGATAAATCAATTTTTATGCGGTCAAAGGTAAGTGCGGTATGTCGTTCCCTACGTTCACGCCGTAAGTGGGCGTTTACTCTCGCCCGCAATTCTGCAATACGAAATGGTTTTGTCAGATAGTCGTCTGCTCCCAGACCAAGCCCAAATGTGATGTCATGCTCCATTGTCTTTGCTGTCAGAAAAAGAATAGGACAGTCTACAAGGGAACGAATTTTATCACAATAGGAAAAGCCGTCTACATCTGGCATCATAATATCCAGTATAATCAAGTCATATCTGTTCAGCTTATCAAGCGGTACTTGTGCGGCAGAGGTATAAGCGGTCACGAAATGTCCGTCCTTTTGCAGCCCGTTTTTGACAAGCTCTAAAATAGCCCGTTCATCATCAATCATAAGGATCGCCGCCATATTGTTGTCTCCTTTCGTTGTCCTTTTTAGTATAGCACAAGCTCCAAGGGCAGGAAAGCTGTCATTGTCGTTTTGCAATATAGTAGTTATCATTTACATTGACCGCAACCGCTTCCGCTTTATCGGTTCCGTAAATCTCATAGACATCTGTGTAAAACCAATACTCTCGCCCCTGTCCGGCATTTTCCCCGTACCAGTCAATCTTGCTTAAATCTTCTTTTGACAAAGGGATTTTCGTTTCTGTATCGAATGTAACACTTTCAGCAAGAATATCAATGTAGCTGCCTAATTCATCATCTGATACCATATCAGACGTTACTTGATAAACCGTCCCGCCCCAAAGAAGTTGTGTCGCATTTTCTGGATTGACTTCAAAGCTGTCATTTATAGATTCTTCTGTTTTCTTAAAATCAAAAACAGTATCGCTATCTTTGACATTTTCGCTGATAACAGCTTTATGATACCCTCCGTTTACATCTACAATAAGATAATCGTCTGCGTTAGGAGCCGCATATACATTGAGAAAAGGAATAATGTAAGCGGCTTCTGGTGCTTTCTCCGCCAAATCCGCTAAGGATTGAAAAGTTGCCGGTTCAACATTTTCTTGCAGCAATATTTTTCCGTTCTCGTCTATGGCGGCAAGCTGCCGGATATATCCAATCCATTCTCCAAGCCCGCCATTTGATACGGTATCTGCCAAAATGGTGTAATCGTTACCTTTATAGGAAAAACGTGTTACATTTTCCGTATTCAAATAGCATTGTTCCTTGCCACTGGAATATTCTTCGATTCTGTCCTGTAAAGTACAGCCTGCAAGAGAAAAGCATAAAACAAAAGCAAACAGCAAGACGATAACCATTTTTCTATTTTTATTCATAATTTTTCCGTCCTTCCCAATGAGAAAACCACAATAAGGTCAGCAACAAGCCACCTGTCGTTAATGCTGCAATCCATATTTTTTCCGTTCCATAGTTGAAAATTTGTCGGCTCAAAATATCCTGTACCCAATTCATAGACCATGCAAAGGGGATATACCGGGCTACACCTTTCAGCTCAATATTGCTATATAAGATACATTGCAGACTTTCAAACACGCCCCAAAACAGGGATAACCCTAATCCAAATTTGAAGCTAAGGAACAGGTGCAAGATGTATATTATAAAATTACAAAAGGCCATCCCGGCGGCGGCTCCAATGAGCATTCCGAGCTGCACTGTATCAGCCATTCCCAAAAGATGTATGCCAATCACAAATAACAGGAACAGAAAGAACAATGCAAATACCCCCGAACCATAAAGATAAGTTAATTTTGCAAGCATATTTTTGTGTCTGTTTGGTACAGCAAGCAGCGTTTGGAAGTGTGAAGCCTTTTCTTCCAGTGCAACGTTCAGACCAACAATAACGCTTATCAACAACGGAAAAAACGTTGTAGTAATTTCCAATATCATTTTGAGCTTTTTACTGTCTGCGGTGCTGGCATACAGGGAATAGTAAGCAAGAAATAACAATGCCCCCATAACGGGTACACAAAAATGAATAGCCCAAAACGATGTATGCTTCGTTTTTTCCTGTTCAGAACGAAGCGCATAAATAAAACCCATTTCTGTCTACCTCCCTTTGGAAAAATCCCTTGCGTCGGCATAGGATAAAATAAGAAACAAGAGTATTGATAACGAAATGGAAATCATAATGGCTATAGAAAATCCACAATTCCCCGCATAAGTTCCGTTCATTTCAATTCCCATAAGTGGTTCTGCCAGTTTTGCTGCCCAACAATACGGTACAAACCACCATGCTATTGTATTTCCTAATGCGGTAGCAGTAGATAGGACAATCCCAAGTATTGTATTTAACACAATCGGCACAAACATTCCCGTTTTGCGTGCTAAGTACAGACACAAAGGGATTTGCCAGACAGACGCAAGGATAATTCCGATACTTCCTGTAATGCTGTGTAAAAGAGAATATACTGCCGTTGCCGGAGCAATGATATTACTGATAGAAATAAGCAATGCTAAAAATATCGCTGAAACAAGCAGTTTTTCGACTAAGATAATGCCCTTAGCAAATTCAAATCTCGAAAGGTTTACAGGCATAGAAAATACCGAATAGTATTTCCCTGCGTTTTCTTCTTTTCTGTGTGACAAAGAACACAAAATTGCGATTGCTCCAGGAAGCAGGAACGCATACCACCAGTAAAGCGTCATGTACTGATACCCCATATATCCACCCATAATCCATGCAAAAATAGCCGTAATTAGCGGAACAATGAAAATCAGTTTGTTCGATATTGTCCTCTTGAATTTCAAATGTTCTGATTTTAGATAGTCCATGCCTTAACCCTCCCTGTGATTGCTTTTTACAACGTCCATAAAAAGCTGTTCCAAATTTTCGTTTGCATTAAGTTTCCCCTCATAGCCTAAGACGCCGCCCGCAATAATGCCGATGTGGTCAGCGGTCTGTTGTACCTCGGAGAGAATATGACTTGATAAAATAACGGTAATACCCTTTGCAGGAAAGGAACGGATAAGCTCTCTAAGTTCTTCAATCCCAATCGGGTCAAGCCCGTTGGTTGGTTCATCAAGTATGAGCAGCTTCGGGTTGTTTAGTAATGCAACTGCAATTCCAAGACGCTGTTTCATACCAAGAGAAAACTGTCCGGCTCTTTTCTTGCCTGTTTCCGTCAGCCGGACGATTTGCAGCACTTCGTCAATCCGCTTATCTGTCAGCCCTAAAATAGTAGTCCTTACTTTCAGATTTTCATAGGCGGTCAAATTTTCATAAAGCGGCGGCATTTCAATTAACGCTCCGATATGGTTTAAGTCGCTGCGTTTCCATGCGTGGCCGTCAAACTCAATACTCCCAGATGTGGGCCTCAAAATACCTGTTATCATTTTGAGTGTTGTAGATTTTCCGGCTCCGTTTGGTCCTAACAATCCATAGACGGAATTTCTTTCAATGTTCAACGATATGTTATTTACGGCTGTCTGCCCGTTGAACGATTTGCAGAGATTTGTTGTTTTCAAGATTATACTCATATTTTGTACTATCCTTTCTTTTGATTATGCTAAAAGGATAGCTACAAATTTTGAAGATTTAATAAAGAAAATAGAATTTCCCTGAATACATAATGAGAAATATTTGGGTCAATGATAGGAAATGTGTAGACATATCCAAGAAGAGAGGGGAACAGTAAAATGTAACTGGGTGAATGAATATGGCAAAAAGACCAGTACAGAAAATAGACTTTAGCCCTTATGGGGCAGCAATCAAAACAGCGAGGACAGGACAGAAAGAGTCCCGCAATAAAGTAGGTAACGAGATGTATCTTTCTCCCCGTTATCTCGCTAATATCGAGAATAATGGGCAACATCCGAGCCTCCAAATCTTTTTGGAGCTCATGTCCCGCTATCATATCTCCGTGGATCAATTCCTATTTGGGGACACGGCAGATGGGAAATCCACGGCGCGCCGGCAGCTTGATGCCCTGGCGGATGAATTGACCGACCGGGAGGTCGGGATCATCCTTGCCACCGTACAGGCCGTGTTGGACGCCAGAGAAAAGGGGGAGTGACCATGCTCCCAGCACAACTGAACAGGAAATGAGAAACGCTATGAACGGATAAGTTTGTAGCGTTTTTTCTTTGCGTTCTGGTAGCCAAAGTGAAGGTTTTGGTATTACTTAGGTACGAAGAAAGAAACGATAGCAAGCACAGCAAGCGAGTACTCGCTTGCGATTTTTGGGTTTAGGGAACCCTTCCCCTAAATCCGAAAAATGCTTGTTGGGAACATCCTAAACCCTGATACGAAAAGAGGCGAGATACCACGATGGCAAACAGGAAACGGAATATCCAGGTGAAGTTCTATGTGACCGCCGAGGAAAAGGAACTGATAGAGCAGAAAATGGTCCAGCTCCAGACAAAGCGGATCGGCGCCTATCTGCGGAAGATGGCGATTGACGGATATATCATCTATGTGGACACCACGGACATCAAGGAGATGAACAAGCTCCTGTCCGCCATTGGCCGGAACATCAATCAGATCGCCAAGCGAGTCAATCAGAATATAGATACTCTATTGTCAGTTCCAATTAAGCCAATACGGCAGAATAAGCACGAACTAGAATAAATATCAAGTTTTTCAAATTTCGCAATATCCTACTGCTGTAGATAAAAACAACGGGAGAAGCGGCGCGATGGCAACACTTCTCCCGTTATCTATGCATAAATAAAAAAGACAGCTTTGCTTCTGTAAAATCAGAATAGCGAAGCTGTCTCTTTTGTTAAATATGGTGTTATTTTATATGGCGCCTTTTTACGCTTCGTGTTATTCACGAACTAGCAGAACGTTCACGTCTCAATACCTGAACTGTAAAATGGTATTGGAGGTGAACTGACAGTGGCTGAAACAGAAAAAATGGATATTTCCTACATGGGACCTATCTTCAAAAAATACCGTGTAGATGCAAATCGAACACAGGAAGAGGTTGCGGAAAAGGTGGGGATTACCGCCCGATTCCTTATGGCTTTGGAAAATGAGGAAAAGCGTCCAAGTCTCGATATTCTTTTGCGTCTTGTTGACACTTTAAACATCCCCGGTGATGCTATCCTTCATCCACAGATTCAGCACACAGACAGCGAGGAGCAACAGCTTTTGCGTCAGTATATGCGACTGAACGACCGTGATAAATCTGTTATCCGCGCAGCAATTCAAGAGATGCTGAACAACAGATAAAAAACTGCCACCTTTCACAGAAGGTGGTTCTTTTTCTCTGTCTATCAGCATTTCTTCAGGTGATACCTTCTGGATACGCCGCAGTGACATAATCCATACGCCACCAAGAGGACAAACCTTCCCCTTGGTGGCGCTATTTTTTAATTGCAGTCTGTCAGGGTAAACAGCAGACTGCTCCTGCCGCCGTTCTCTCTCCAGCGCTGTTCCTTTTTTAAGAGTCCGGCTGTGATCAAATCCTGAATCGCACGTTCCACCGTGCGCCGGGACAGATGCAGTTCCTTTGCGATGGTACCGATCGCCGGATAGCATTGTCCCTGTGCATTGCTCCGGTCTTTCAAATACATATACACGGTTTTGGCACGATGGGGCAGTTCCGCTTTGTAGATGTTAGAAAAATACCCCATACTCGGATCACCTCCTAATCGGTTCGCAGCGGAGGACGTCTTGGTATGCTGCTGTGTTCTCTCGCTGTCTGCACTTGTGACTGTTGCTGACCGCCCTTGCGTGTTCCATCAGCATCAGACATTGGCGGTTCTTCCCATTCATCATCTTCCGCATCTCTGCGCCGTACAATCTCCTGCTCCAGTTCAAAGCGATCTGCGTATTTCACACTTCTGGTAGCCTGCTCCGGCACCTCATACGCATCGCCAAACTGAATCCCCCATTTCAGAAACAGGGGAAGCTGTGTCTGCATAGGACAGTTTCCCGTTTTGGCAAGGATAAAATGTCCCTTCGGAAGTGTTTTCAATTCGTCCGGTGACATTAAAGGACGGCTCATCATCTGCAGGCTCTGGCTCGGATCGTTCTTTCCTCTGGAGATGGAACCGGACAGAACAGTCCGGTTTCCAAGTGCTTTCGATAAAATCTCCGCACTTTCCGAATTCGGTGCAAATCCGCCAAACAGAATGTCCTGACAGTTATCGATGATGATGCTGGAGCCTTCCTTTCCATAGTTCTTTTCCAGCTGTGCAAAGCTCTGGATAGCTGTGACATTCTCCGCCTGTGATTCTCTGCCGCATTTTTTCCGCCTGCTCATACATTCCATTCTCTTTCAGAGTTCGGGATGCGATTCCCATCAGATTAAAAATATTTCCATCTTCACCAATGAGCGGACAATCCGGTTTTGCCTGCTGCCTCTTTGAAAAACCGCCCAGTTTGTTTTCCACATAATCGGAGAGCCAGGTTCCTCCAAACTGCTCACGGGTTTGGATTCTCCAAATGGCAAGTTTACCGATATCCAGTTTGTGTTTCCCAAAGGCAAAGAGCAGATTGGTAAGCCCTTCATACTGAAAGACTGCAACATCATCCAGCGGCTTTCCATCTAAAAGAATTCCCTGTTCCCGAAGAATTCCATTGATTCCATCTATCCATTCCTGAAGGTCACCGCCACACCCCTGAAGGATCAGTCCCTCTTGATGACTCATATTCTTAAGTTCTTCGGTTGTGATTTTTTTCATATTGACTCCTTTCTTCCTGTACGATTCTTTGAATATGAACACAAAAAAAGACCGGTTTCATTCGCTGCGCAGAAAACGAATATCACCGGTCATTCTTCTGTTTTGCTTGTAAAAACGGGCATATATAAAAAAGAGGACCGGCGCTTTTTTCATCTGCCAATCCTCTGAATTTTCTGTTTTCATCTGTCCAAAACCCGATGTCATCTGTGAAACAGGCAAAAAATAAGGGGCAAAAACGCTCGTTTTTCGCCCCATTTTTTGCTGATTTTTTCTCAGAAAACCACAACATCTTGTGGTTGATAGGTGTTATTTCTTGTCACTACCACAATACGTCATCAGAATCACTGTCTCCACATGATTGGTTCGCGGGAACAAATCAAATGCCTGCGCCCGTTCCAGCCGATACCCCGTGCCGCACAACTCCGCCACGTCACGCGCCAATGTTGCGGGATCACACGATACATAAACTACCCGCGGCGGCTGCATTTTCAAAATCGCATCCCGCGCTGTCTCATCCAATCCTTTGCGGGGCGGATCGACCACCAGCACATCCACCGGACGGGCTGCCAGACGCTGCGCCGCCTGTCCCGCATCCGCGCACAGAAACTCCACGTTCTCTACCCCATTGCGCTGTGCATTCCGGCGGGCATTCTCCACAGCCTCCGGCACGATTTCCACGCCGATCACGGTTTTGGCCTGCTCCGCCAGCGCCAGCGTGATCGTTCCCGCACCGCAGTACAGGTCGATCACGGTTTCCTGCCCGGTCAGCCCCGCAAACGCAACCGCGCAGCGGTACAACTGCTCCGCCTGCGCATGATTGACCTGATAAAACGCCTCGGGCGACAGCAGGAACGAATGGCCGCACAAGCGGTCCTCCAGCATTGGCTCACCCCACAGCACATCGGTCCGATCGCCCATGATCACATTATCCTCCCGCTGGTTATGGTTCAGCAGGATACCGGTCAGCGATGGCTCACATGCGCACAGGCGCTGCACCAGAACATCCAACGCCGGCATTTTGCGGGTCGCTGCAATTAGGGTAAGCTGGCTCTCCCCGCTTTTTTCGCCTACGCGCACATAAATGTGCCGTACCGCTCCGCGTTTTTTCGCATGGTCATATGGCGACACGCCGAATTCCTGCATCCATTCCCGTACAACAGCAGTAATACGGTCCGCCGTTTCGGACTGGATCAGGCAGCGCTCCACCGGCACAATATCATGGCTGCGCGGCCGGTAAAATCCAGTCACGACCCGACCGTCCGCATCCAGTCCGACCGGATACTGCGCCTTATTGCGGTAATGCTCGGTTGTCGGAGCGCCCGTGATCCCAAGGAGCTTCGCGCCGTCCTGCCCGCCGATACGGGTAAGCGCGTCACGCACTTTTTTCTCCTTGGCACGCAGCTCCGCCTCGTAGCTGATATGCTGATAACAGCAGCCGCCGCACCGGTCCGCTGCCGGACAGGCAGGAGCGATCCGATCCCCCGAGGGCACGATCAGTTTTTCCATTCGGGCAAAAGCCACATTTTTGGTCACCTTCACGATGCGCACATCACACTGATCGCCGATTGCGGTGCGCGGTACAAAAACCGCACGGCCGTCGATGCGGGCAAAACCGGTGCCGTCTGCCGTATAATCCGTGATCTGACAACGGTAAATTTTATTTTTAACAAGCTCCATGTATGCGGCGCTCCTTTTTCATATGGTATGTGTATTATATCACGCCGGCAGTGCATACTGCAATCGAAAGGAGCGGCAGACATGGAGAATCACAGCAAAAAGAAAATCTCAGCGGATATCCCCTTTTCTTTTCTGCATGAAATGGGGCATAACACCCGTGCAATGGATCGTTTTTTCGAGCTTCCGCGCGAGGCGCGCAGCACACTGACCGACGCAGTTTCCACCGCAGACGACCCGGAACACCGCGCCGAGCAGGCACTCAAATCCCTTGCCAACGGCGGCGAGGGCTACTGCGACCGATTCTGAGTTTGCATAAAGCAAAGAAAAACGTCCTAACGGACGTTTTTCTTTATTCTGTTACATTTTCCGCGCTAAACGCTGTAAAATCAGCGTTACTTCCTGATGTGTGATCGTATCATTCGGCTCAAATCTTCCGTTTCCCTTCCCCTGCAAAATGCCCTGCGCTGCCATTTTTGCAATCACCGAATACGCCCAGTGTCCGCGGGGCACATCGGTAAAGGCCGGTGCATCCGCCGCCGAACCATCCGCCGACAGCGCTGACGCGATCGCGCAGAACTCTGCCCGGGTAATCGGCGCCTCCGGACGGAACGAGCCGTCCTCATATCCTTGCAGCAGTCCGCGATCATACAGCTTTGCCAGCGCCCGCTGTACTTCGGCCGGTACCGAGTCGGTATCGGTAAAGCGCGGCCGGTCGGGCTGTTCCGCCGCTGTCCGGTCGGCCAGGCTGTCCGCCAATAACACTGCCATTTCTCCGCGTGTCACGGGGGAACGATCCGCCGACACCGTCAGATCATCCCGCAGCAGCGGCGTTACCCGGCCAGTAGCAGCATCCGCACGGGCCGCAAACGGAAAGCGTGTCCCAGCTGCCGCAGCCGCCGTTGTGTGTGCAAACACGTGCCCCTGTGAGAGCATTTCTTCCAAATCCGCAGCACAGGCGCGCAGATCCTGCACGGTAACTTGCAGAATCCCTTTTCGTTCCGCGGCATACTCCGCCTGCGTGCGGCCTGAACGTGCCAGCGCCGCACCGCTGCCGCGCTCCCACGCGCCATACTGGTCAAACTCATTCAATGCGCTTACTTTGAAGCCGGCCAATTCGCCCTCGGAAAGCTCGAGCGTGCGCAGATACGCTGCTGCACCGCGGAACACTGCAACCGCCTCATCTACCGACACGCCGCCCGCACAACTGACGGTCACACCGGCGGCATCAAAGCGCAGACCCGCTCCATACGCACCGCGGCGGTCACGCAATTCCGGCAAAATGTACTTTGCGGTCAAAACCGGCGCGAGCACATCATATACCGCCATATTTTCCGGAATTTTCGCAAACGCACCGGTCATCATCACATGATTGGCGTCCTGCGTGCCGCGTGTCACGACCAGCGCCGACGGCCAGCCGCCTGCCAGCCAGTCGCAGGAAGCCGTCCCCGTGCCCTCCGGAAGCGCTGCCAGCAGCGCGGCTGCTTCCCGCCGGAACACGCGGTACGCTGTATCCGATCCGGTCAGCTCCGCCGATACGCCGGTCTTAGTCAGCGCCTGCTTCCACAGGGCGCGCATCTGCTCCAGCAGCGCCGCGTCACCACCGGGATTGGCCGCTGCCGCATCCACAAACGACTTATACGAAAGCGATGACCCCACAAAGCCCGCCGGCAGACGATTCAAAAACCGGTTTTCCTGCGTGCTGGCCTGCAGCATCAGGCCGTACTCGGTTTGATATGGATCAAGATACAGGTCGCGCAGACTGCTGCGCCGTGCGGTCAAAAACTGCCGCAGGGCTGCCACATCCTCCAGCGGCGGCGCCTGCAGCCACGCAGACAGCTTGCGTACACACGCCTCTATCTGCTCGGGATCGGCTCCGCCGCCGATACACAGGCGCGGATGCAGCGTTTCCGGCTCCCGATACGCTTGCCCTGCGGACAGTCCGATCGAGCAGCCCAGCTTTTCCTGTTCCATGCGGTCATTCAGATATTCGCACAACAGGGTCCATAGCGCAGCGTCCTCCTCCTGCACGGTAATCGGGAACTCCAACGAAAAGGAAGCCTGCCCGTCGCCCTCATTCCAGTACCAGTTGACACCGTTTTCCTGTTCCTGCGTCTGCCGAATAGCAAACGGATCGTCCGCAAAGCCGGACAGGTCGAGCCGCGGCAGCCTGCTTAATACCGCCGGGTCGTCCGGCTGGCTGAGCCATGCCTCAAACTGCGCGGTATCCTGCTTGACCTGCTCCAATTCTGCTGCATCCAGCACCGGTTCCGGCAATGCCGGCTTGGGCGCACCATTCCCCGATACAACAACCGTTTGGTACGGACTATCCAGCCATTCCTGCGCTAATTCCTTAAAATACGCCTGATCATGTCTCAAATCCTCAAAAACGTCCGACTGGTCAAGCCCCGCAAAGGGATCGTCGTCATACACAAATCCCATAAAGATATCTTCCCGGCCGAGCTGCCTTGCATTCTGCTGATCGTCCACCGCAGTGTGCAAAGCCGCTTCATCAATGCCGTTCTGCACGATTTCGCGCAACGCCTGCTCGACCGCTTTGGCGGCCTCCGCTCTGTCTGTCGCGGGTATGCCTGACAAAATGATCCCCACATTGTAGATGCCGCCTGCATTGCTGCCTACGGTATACGGTAGCGCATCCGGGAAGCGTTCCTTCATCATACCATGCAGCACTGTGACCAGCGCACCCCAGCCGTTTTTCTTTTTGGCGTCCAGCACACTCGGTCCGTGTGCCATAAACCCGATATCCACCGTTCTGGTGGACGCGCTGACGTTGTACTCCTGCACCCGCTGCGCAGGTGCCACCGGTTCGGCGCCCACGTGGATCTCCGCCCCGGCGCTGTGATCCGCCTGATCCAGATACCCGTCGATCATGCGGAGCATCTTCCCCAGTTCCTGCTGCCCGGACAGATAGATCAGCATATTGGAAGGCTTATAGTAACGCTCCCACACACGCATCACATCCTCATAGGTCAGGTCAAGCAGCTCGGGCAGCCCGCCGCCGGTATCATAGGTGGCCGGACTATCCCCATACAGATTGCGATACATCTGGTCGGACACAAAATTCAGAGAATTCTGCTCGGTTTCCAGACTGTTCAGCTTCAATTCACTGAAAACGATCCCGTTATACCGTGCTTTGCCGTCCTGATATTCCACGCGGATCCCCTGCTGCTTGAAAATATTCGGCTCTTCCCGCAGACGGGGAAACAGCACGCAGCTCATGTAAATATCGGCCAGATTATAATAATCCTGCTCATTCGCCGTGCGGAATACATACGCTGTATGATCCTCGCTGGTGTAGGCGTTCAGCTCCTCCGCCACCGAACTGTTGCGCAGAATGTGCATCAGGTCATTGAGCGGATACTGCTCGCTGCCGCACAGCAGCGAATGCTCCAGCACATGGTTTGCACCTTTGCTGTCCTCCGGCGGGGTGCGGAAGCCGACTGCAAAATCGCGCGACGCCGCATCATTCTCCAGCCAGACCACCTGCGCACCTGTATCCGTGTGGTGCAGCAGATGATAGGTTCCGTCCTTTGTCTCCTGTGTCCTGCTCTCCGTAAAGCCATACTGCCCGTAGCTGCCCGCAGCATAGGCCTGCACCGGGGCAAGTGGAACCAGCAGCGCGATGGCTGCTGCCCATGCCATCAACCGTGTTTTCATTCGATCACCTCATCTATCCGTATTGTTTGTACTATGCGTTATAGTACAGTTAATATATTAGCAAACCGCTGCCGGTCTGTCAACAGCGGTTTGCCTGATTTTTAGGATTCGATGACCTCCTGCGCCATCTGGAAGAAGTCATTCTCAGTCAGCGTACCGGGATCGTAGGTACCGATCGAGTACGCCAGCCCGTCCCGGATCCACGAAACACGGTAAAAGGTATTTTCCTCCCGCGTCTGCGTACCATACGAAATATTGATTTCGCCATTCTCCTGCTGTTCCAGTTCCTCTGCGGTCGGCTGCACGCTGCCATCCGCCGGCAGGAAAATGCAGGGCATTTCACGGTAATGCACCTCAATATCCGCTATGGTCCGCACGGTGTCATACGGCGAGGTATACACAGCCTCCTCCTGCACAGGATCGATGTCTGCCGTCACGGTTGCACCGTCCTTCTGATAGGTCAACAGAAGGCCGGTAAAGCTTTCCAGCGTATGGTTGCCGTCATCCCGCTTATCGGTCGTGCTCTCACTGCCTGTAACAAATTCATAGCCATTGGTGAACGATGACACATACTGCGCACCTGCCACATGCTCCTGCGCATACTGTGCCGTTTGTGCAAAATCCTTCCAGCTCTTGTCCCACCGGGTAGCGGAAAACCACCCCGTAACGCCGCTGCCTGCGACTGCGCCGGTTACCGCGAGCGCCGCCACCAAGCATGCAGCAGCCAGCTTTTTGCCCCACTGCGGGCGGCGGCGCACAGACGCCTGCTGCTCCCCACTGCGCAGCGTAAAGTCGATGCGCGTCTTAAGCCGCTCGGGCGCCTGCAAGCCCTCTGCACAGTTGTTCAATGTCTCCCGGATCGTCCGCTCCATCTTAATTTCATCCATTTGTATGAGCCTCCTTCGGCTTCCCCTCTTTTTCGGTCAGCGCCTGCCGCAGATGGCGGCGGGCGGAAAACAGGCGGGATTTGACCGTCCCCTCGGTCACGCCGAGCGTGCGCGCGATCTCCCGCACCGGCAAATCGTCGAAGTAGTACAATACCACCACCGTGCGCCGCTTTTCATCCAATGTGTCCAGCGCCGCATACAACCGCCGCTGCTCATCCGTGCGCAGCACAGCAGATAATGCGCTTTCGCTTTCACCGGTTTCAAAAAAATCCGCAACCGGCGTTTCACGTTTTGACTTGCGGCAGTATTTCCATGCCGCACGGGACAGCGTCCTCAGCAGCCACGAGCGGAATTTTGTCCCGTCCCGCAGTGAGCCGATCGACTGTGCCGCGATGACAAATGCCTCCTGCGTCAGATCCTCGCCGTCTGTCCGGCTTCCCGTGATCAGGCAGGCAACGCGGTATGCGTCGTTTTTATAACGCTCATACAGCATGTCAAACGCCTGCATATCGCCCTGCTGCATCCGCCGGACGAGTTCTTCATCGCTCATGTCTCCATATCCTTCCTTTGCATTTTGGTGCACCTGTCTATAAGAGCCGCTGACAGGCCGATCGGTTCATTAAATTTTTATTTTTTATCCGGTGCCCGCTATCCTGAAAGTCAGCCTCTTCCACCCGTTTCGGACAGTACCGAACACTTGCGCGGTGGATTGGCGGTTGCGTTTCCCGTATCCGTACCCTATACTGATACTATACTCCAAACCATAGAAGGAGGGAATCCCCACGATGGACAAGCAGGCTTTTTTTGATGGACAAGTGTTTGATGCTTACCGCTGGTTTGGCGCTCACATTGAGAACCAATCGGTCATTTTTCGAGTTTTCGCACCAAATGCCGCTAAAATAACTGTTACCGGCGCATTTAATAGCTGGAAAGAGGATGCACTTCAACAGGATGGCCGCAGCGGCTTCTGGTCGGTATCCGTCCCCGGGGCGCAGGTGGGACAGTTTTATAAGTACCGCATTTACGCGCAGGATGGTACGGTCACCGAGCACTGTGACCCCTACGGTTTCGCCATGGAGCTGCGCCCGGGCTGCTGCTCGGTCATTACCGACCTTTCAGCCTATACCTTCACCGATGCCGACTGGATGGCTGCCCGCACGGCTTCGCCGGCAGCACCGGTCAACATCTATGAGCTGCATCTTGGCTCCTGGCTGCAGGATGCGACGGATCAAAACGGCTGGTATCGTTACGATACGATCGCCGACCGGCTGATCCCTTACCTGCGCGAGCATGGCTTCACCCATGTTGAATTTCTTCCACTGTCCGAGCATCCGTTCGACGGTTCATGGGGCTATCAAAACACTGGTTTTTTCGCCCCGACATCACGATACGGCACCCCCGCCCAACTCAAGGCACTGATCGACCGGCTGCACCATGCGGGGATCGGCGCGATCATGGATTTTGTTCCGGTGCATTTTGCGGTGGACAGCTACGGTCTCGCCCGGTTCGACGGGACTCCCCTATATGAATATCCACACGCCGATGTTGGAGAAAGCGAATGGGGCAGCTATAATTTCATTCATTCCCGGCGTGAAGTACGCTGCTTTCTGCAATCCGCCACCAACTACTGGCTGGAGGAATTCCACTTTGACGGACTGCGTATGGATGCCGTTTCACGGCTGATCTACTGGCAGGGTGATCCTGCCCGCGGTGTCAACGGGGACACACTGGAATTTTTGAAAAACCTGAATCGCGGCCTGAAGGAGCGGCATCCCACCGCCCTGCTGATCGCAGAGGACTCGACCACCTATCCGGGCGTTACCCATCCGATCGATGCGGACGGACTGGGATTTGATTACAAATGGGATCTCGGTTGGATGCACGACACGCTCTGCTATTTTCAAACACCGCCGGAGGAACGTCCGCAGCACCGTGACCAACTGCTGTTCTCCATGCAGTATTTTTCCAACGAGCAATATCTGCTGCCGTTTTCACACGATGAGGTAGTACACGGCAAAGCTGCTATCGTACAAAAAATGTGGGGCGCTGATTTGACCGATAAATACGCACAGGCTCGGGCGCTTTATCTGTATATGTTCACCCATCCGGGTAAGAAGCTCAACTTCATGGGAAACGAACTGGGGCTGCTCACCGAATGGAACGAAGCAGCTGCGCTTGACCACAGCTTCGAACACGGTCCCTTCCACACATTTTTCTGCGCCCTTGGTCAGGTGTACCGCGCCCACCCCGCCTTGCACTGTGATTATGAAACGGACAATTTCCGCTGGATCGAGCCGCAGGATGGTGCCCCCTGCGTATTTGCATGGGAACGCTGCGGCGGCGGAGAACGGTTGCTGGCGGTATGCAATCTTTCCGATCAAGCGCAGCCCTTTTCCGCTGCACCGCCGTCCGTCCGTTTGCTGCTGCACACGGACTGGACACGCT
>OFMK01000460.1_pt1 | contig 43238 bp, 44 predicted proteins | sample 1541781 | NCBI WGS metagenome assembly OFMK01 (sample SAMN04209250, study PRJEB22552) | human gut metagenome | biome: gut; material: feces | host: Homo sapiens | place: USA: Oklahoma
ATAAAGGAAAGATGTTGTGATTTGCCATTGCTGGAGGAGGTTGTGAAACATTATGACAACCATTAGTAAAAAAGAAGTACATAAATTTTTAGATAAACACCCGGATATACCTTTCTCGGCAGCTAAATTTGAATATAGTTTATATCTTGAGCCTGAAGCAGTTGAATATGCCAATGCGATTTCAGAAAAAATGCTTGGCGAATCTGAAGAGGATTTGCGTTCGAAAAGAATGATTGAACAAGCAGAAACAATGGAAGAACTGTTGAAATTGATGCGAAAGCCTTTATCGGGAGGGAATCGAAGTAGATTAAGAGGAAAATTACTGGAATACGAAACAGTGCTGATGCCATATATAAAAGAAAAAACTATGAAAAACGGGCAGGATATTTTTATAGAAAATACTCTTTATTTTTTCTTGCACTGTGAAGAAAACTGTTGCAATTGGCTTATGAAAGAATACTCCAATATCCGGAATGAATATTTAAAATCTATGTTGTGCTTGGTAATTGGATTTCGAGGAGATGTAGAAATGATTCCTTTTTTGATGAAAGAAACAGAACGTCTGGAAAGAATGTATCCCCAAGAAACATATGCACAAGGTCCAATACTTGCTATTCAGGAACTTGCTGTCAGATTTCTTAATTGAAGTCTATGAGGTGTTCTGAAGAGTGATGAGAAGCCCTGTATTTGTAACGTGTTTGCAACACCACATTCCAAGAATCCAGTAAAATCAAGGCTTCAAAGTTACCCAAACGTTAATCATACGTTTTCGGAACGTACAATTTCAAAAAGATTTTTCGACTCCTCAGAACTTCGGTTCTGGGGAGTTTTTTCTATGTATTTTTTAATAAGATAATGGTATACTTGTTATAGGAAAAACGTTGGATACTGTTGTACGAAAAAAACAGATAGATTGGAGAAAAAAGAATGGCGGTTCAAACAAAAGGATTATGTAAGTATTGTGGAAAAGAGTATACAAAAGGCGGGATGCTTCGACATTTGCAGGCGTGCAAAAAGAGAAGCGCAAAGATTGCTGAAGAAAAAGAGAAAAGAAGATGCCGATATTTTCAGGTTGTTATTACTGGAAAATATCGAAAAGATTATTGGTTAATTGTAGAAGTAAGCGAGAATACTACGCTAAAAGAATTGGATGTGTTTATCCGTGACATATGGGTAGAATGCTGTGGACATCTGAGTGCATTTACGATTCATGAGGAGCAATATGAAAGCAATCCGGATACGGACGTCTTTTGGGGAAGACCTTCCAGAAATATGAATTATCGCTTAAAAGACGTTGTAGATGTCGGCGATAACTTTTTGTATGAATATGATTTTGGTTCAACCACAGAACTGGTATTAAGTATACATAGCTGCCGCGATGGAGAAAAAAAGAATAATGACATTGTAATTCTATCAAGAAATAATCCTCCTAAAATTCTCTGTAGTAACTGCGGGCAAAATGAGGCGAAATGGGTTAATCCAGAAGGCTATTATGAAGGAGCACCTTTTTGGTGTGATGAGTGTTTAGAGGCGGAAAATGATGAAGAGGGAGAAGATTACGAGCCGGAATTTTTATTGCCTGTTTGTAATTCTCCCAGAATGGGTGTGTGCGGATATGAGGGAAGTGACAGATATCCGGATCAATTTGAGCCAGATGAACAATAAAATCTTTGAGATGAGGTGGCATAATGCAGGATATTATTTGTGAGTTACAGGATATGAAACATCTGGACTGGGCGGCAAGAAAAATGTCACCGGGAACTCCGGGGTGCTTTCTGAAGGCGTATGAAGAAGTGAATGGGAAAAGATTATATTACAAATTATCGAACTATGATAGTTATCGAGGGGTGTTTGGTCATGAGTGTGTCAACGAATTGATTGTAAGCCGGGTGATGGATATTTTGAGAATTCCGCATGTGAAGTATAAACTGATACATGCAAGGATTGTTATTGATGGCAAAGAACAAGAAACATGGGTTTCTGTTTCAGAAAACTTTCGTAAGGATAATGAAGAAAAGTTGGCGTATGATTTGTATTATGATTTGCAAAAAGAAGATAATGAATCTCCATTAGAGTTTGCAATAAGAAACGGTTGGGGATTATATATGTACCAGATGTTCTGTATTGATTATTTGATTGCTAATAGAGATCGGCACGGAAGCAATCTGGAAGTGTTAAGAAATGATGAAGAAGACAGTGTGAGAATGGCGCCTTTGTTTGATCAGGGAGTATCGTTATTGTTTTCAACATATGGTGATGAAAAACTTCTGAAAGAAATAGACGTGATGAGAGATTTTTCGGTTAATAATTATATCGGTTCAAAATCTCTGGAGTATAATCTGTCATTGATACCAAAAGAATATGATTTACAGATTTGGGAACTGAAGATAGAAGATCAGGATTATATTTTCAACGGTATAGATCATGTTTTATCAGAGATTCATAGGGAGAAAATCTGGGAAATGATTTGGAAAAGGTGGTGTTTTTTTGAACAGGTACGCAATCAAGAGAAATAATAGAAATAAAATCGTCGGAATATTAAATTATGATGAGAGAACAAAGAAATACACAATAGACATTCCAGAAAATGTTACTCCTAAGGAAGCACCGTTTATGATGTCGCTATTTTTAAAAAAAGGTATTCGAACCATGAATGCAGACTGGAGTATGCGTTGGGTACAGAGCAGAATCATTCCAAGTAGCAGACAGAATATAGGGGAAATACTTCGTGTGAATGGAATGCGTTCCTATGACGAGCATATATTACTATTAAAAAATGAGGGGCGGAGTTGTCAGGATGAATTTTATATTGAACATATGTAGTTTTAAGGTGTCCTGAGGAGTAATGAGAAGTCCTGCGTTTGTAACGTGTTTGAAACAACACATTCCAAGAATCCAGTAAAATCAAGCGTTCTCAGTTACCCAAACGTTAATCATACGTTTTCAGAACGTACAATTTCAAAAAGAATTTTCGACTCCTCAGGACTTCGGTTCTGGGGAGTTTTTTTGTATATGTTATAAAAATATTTCAAATAAAAAAGAGGAATCGCATAACACGATTCCTCTTTTATGTGTCATAGGAAACTTCCTAGTCGTATTTGTTCATCCACTCAATGATTTCTTTGCAGTAATCATCGTGTCTGTCTACGAAACAGGTATGTCTTGAACGCTCCCAAAGGATCCATTTAGAGTTTGGAATTCCATCAGCCATTGTCTTAGCGATCAATGGAGAACAGAGATCAGAAATACCGCTGCAGATCAGTGAAGGAATTTCGATTTCACCAAGTCTGTCAACATATTCGAAGTCTTTTAATGTTCCGGTAGGTGCGAACTCATTTGGTCCCCATCCTTCAACGTAAGATTCAGAACCTGATTTTTTAGGTCTCTTACAACACTCAGGAGCATCTTCTCCAAGCCAGTAGTTACAATATCTATCCATGTATTCAGCAACTGCTGCATCATAAGCTTCACCAGTGAAGTCTCCTGTTGAAAGTGCGTGGTTGATTGCATCCTGCATATCCTGTGGCATCATTTTGATACGACGGAGACCTTCTCTTTCCCACATAGAACTGCTTGGGTGTCCACTTGAGATAATGAAACTCTTTACGCCTTCTGGTTTATAGTCAATAGCGTAAGCGATCTGCATCATACCTCCCCAAGACTGTCCAATGATATGACACACATCTAAACCAAGATGTTTTCTTAATGCATCCAATTCGTCTAACCAAACTTTCTGATTCCAGAGTTCAGGATGTCCATCAAGATAAGAATTTCCACAACCAATCTGGTCGTACATAACGATCATACGATCATCATCATCTGCAAGGTTATCTAATACCTCGTAGTAGTTGTGTGTAGAACCCGGTCCGCCATGAAGACAGATCAAAGGTGCCTTTCCATTATCTTTTCTTTCACCGACTATTCTATAATATGTCTGATAGCCAAGGTATGGCATATAGCCTTCTGTAATTTTTGCCATGATTGCATTCCCCTTTCTGATAAGTTTTTAACTAACTTTCAGTATAATACATTTTTGAAAAAAAATGAACCCATTTTTGGAAAAATTGTCTAGAATTTATCAATATCGTCATTATTACTAAAAAGATGGGAGTTGAGAGTAGTTTATAAAAGAGTTATAGTGTATAATTATAAGGAAAAGAAAGGAATGGATAAATATGGCGATGAATTGTGAGTATTGTTCGAACTACATTTATGATGAAGAAGAGGACAGCTATTATTGTGATGTTAATTTAGACGAAGATGAATACTATCGTCTTGTGCATAGTGATTATAAAAATTGTCCCTACTATCGTTCAAATGACGATTATAAAATTGTGCGCCATCAAATGTAAAAATGGGAGAAGAACAGAGTATGTGTAAGTTAGAAGAAAAATTCGAGTTTCGAAATATTAAACAGGAGGAAGCTGATCAAGCAGTAAAAATAGAAGAAATCTGTTTTCCACCGGAAGAAGCCTGCTCTGAGAAAATGATGCGGGAACGGGTGAAGTATGCGTCTGAATTATTTTTAGTGGCAGTTGACCGCGAGATGGGAAAAATTGCCGGATTTTTAAATGGATTATCAACGGATGAGGAAGTTTTCCGAGATGATTTTTTTACCGGTACAAGTTTGTATATTCCGGATGGAAGAAATGTGATGCTTCTTGGTCTGGATGTGTTGCCTGAGTATCGAAGACAAGGGCTTGCCAGTGAGATTATGCGCCGTTATATAGAGGCAGAGAAGGTGAAAGGAAGGGAAAAGCTGATCTTGACCTGCCTTGAATCCAAGGTGGCGATGTATCAGAAGATGGGATATAAAGATCTTGGAATGGCACAATCTTCATGGGGCGGAGAGAAATGGCATGAAATGTGTATGGAACTTTAAACTTTATTTATAAGAAAGAATTATGAAAGCTTATGCAAAAATGTAATGAGCCAAATGATTCTTTTTTTTATGCCCATATGCTATGATAAAACTAACAAGATAATACAACTGAATATTTCAAAATTCTTCAAGATACATTTGCAGGACGGGAAACCTGTTTAGCCTTTGGCCAATGTATCTTTTTTGTTGCAAGACAGACAATGTTAAGGAGGATTACGAAAATGGAAAGAACATCAGTAGAGAACTTAAAGGAAATGATCCGTGCAGGTCGAGGTAAGATCCCGGCTGACAAAGTGATCAAGGGAGGACAGCTTGTAAACGTTATGTCCAGTGAGATTTATCCGGCGGATATTGCGATTTACAAGGATATGATCGCAGCAGTTGGCGATGTGGAAGCTTATGTTGGACCAGAGACAGAGATCATTGACGCGAAAGGGATGTATTTAACTCCAGGTATGATCGACGGACATATCCACAGCGAATGCAGTAAGCTCAGCATCACAAGCTATGCAAAAGCGGTTGTTCCAAGAGGAACTACAAGTATGATCTCAGGACTTGACGAATATATTTCCGTATCCGGTCTGGAAGGATTAAAAGAGGTACAGGAAGAAGTAAAGAAGAGTCCGCTGAAAGTGTTCTGGGGAGCGCCTTATAAGACACCATATACCATTCCGCAGTCAACAGTTGCATTTAACTTTACAAAGGAAGTTCATGCAGAAGTTCAGCAGTGGCCGGAATGCTACGGTGTTTGGGAGACGGTAAGAGAGTTCCTGCAGGAAGAGGATGAAGATACGTTGGGAGCGATTGCAGAGGCTTATAAGAATCGTCTTCCGGTATTTGGATGTGCGCCAATGGCAAGAGGAAATGATCTGAACGGCTACTTGTGCGGCGGAGTGCGTCTGGACCATGAGAGTTATGATCACGAGGAAGTGGTAGAGAAGATGAGAAAAGGAATGCATATGCTGATCCGTGAATCTTCTGTGACACATTTCCTTGAGGAAAATATCAAAGCAGTGACAGAGGTAAATCCTGCATTCGCACGTCGCGTCAGCTTCTGTACCGATGATGTGACAGCGACAGATGTGTTGGAAAAAGGACATCTTGATAATGTGGTACGTCTGGCAATCAAAGCTGGTGTTGAGCCAATGACAGCAATCCAGATGGCAACCATCAATAGTGCGGAAGCATACCGCATTGATGATAAAGTCGGCTCCATCTGCCCGGGAAGAATTGCAGACATTCTTTTTGTAGAGGATCTTGAGAACTTTGAAGTAAAAGAAGTTATGACAAATGGTAAGATGGTGGCAAAAGATCACAAGCTTACTTATGATCTTCAGGCTCCGGAGAGAAGTTCCGTACTGAAAGGGGAACTGAAGTGTAAGAAAACAACAAAAGAGGATTTTGAATATAAGACCTCTATCCAGAATGGCGAAGCAAAAGTTCTGGCTATGGATGTGAAAGGACCGTTCGTTCGTAAGAGAAGAGATGTTGTTCTGAAGGTGGAAAATGGAATCGTTCTTCCTGATACTGAGCAGGATGTGGCAATGGTATCTGTATTAGAAAGATTCGGAAGAAACGGAAATAAATCTCTTGCCTTCTGTTCCGGATGGAAATTGAAAAAAGGTGCAATGGCATCTTCCGCAGCTCCGGATGACAACAACTTGGTTGTAATGGGAGTAAATGCAGAAGATATGTCTATCGCGGTAAATTATTTGATCGAACAGGGCGGTGGACAGGTTGTTGTTGCGGATGGAGAAATTCTTGAATTTCTCCCACTTCCGGTAGGAGGAATCGTAAGTGACCGCGAGCCGGAAGAAATCGCAGCACACGAAAAACTCATCGATCAGGCGGCGAGATCTCTTGGTTCTGATCTTCCGGATCCAATGATGTACATGTTCTTCCTGCCGATCACAGCAATTCCGGATTATGCGATCACAGATGCAGGCCCAGTAGATTATGTAGCGCTTACAACCTTTGATCCAGTTCTTGAAGTGGTAGAGAAATAGAGGGACAGAAATTATGAAGAAAGAAGAATTAAAAAAATTAATTGATACAGCAGCCGGAAGAATTCCGGCTGACCTGGTCATCAAAAATTGTAAAGTGGTCAATGTATTTTCCGGTAAAATCGTAGAAGGCGATATTGCAGTAAGTGGCGGACAGATTGCCGGAATCGGTAACTATGAAGGAAAAGAAGTCGTGGATGCAAAAGGACGCTATGCGGCTCCTGGATTTATTGACAGCCATATCCATATTGAATCTTCTTATGTAAGTCCGGAAGAAATCGGACGTCTCTTAGTACCGCATGGCGGAACAACAATCATTGCCGATCCGCATGAAATCGTAAATGTATGTGGAATTACAGGACTTGATTATATGATGGAAGCTGCCAAGGGAACAGCACTTGATATTCAGTATGTGCTTCCGTCTTGTGTGCCGGCAACGCCATTTGAACATGCCGGAGCAGTCATTAACGCGCCGGAGATGGAAGAGCCGATTAAGAGAGACGGTATCTTAGGTCTTGGTGAATTTATGAATTTCCCAGGCGTAATCGGAGCAGATGACAGCGTGTTGGATAAGCTGATGGTTGCCAAGGAAGAAGGAAAGATCATTGACGGGCATGGTCCTGGAATCGTAGGAAATGATCTGAATGCTTACGCGGCAGCAAGAATTTTAGCAGACCATGAATGTTCTACTGTAGAAGAGATGGAAGATCGTCTTGAGCGAGGAATGTATATTCTTCTTAGACAGGGTTCTGCGTGTCATAATTTAAGACCGCTTTTGAAGGGCGTAACACCGGAAAACAGCAGAAGATGCCTTCTGTGTTCTGATGACCGCCAGCCAAAGACAATCCTTCACGAAGGTCACCTTGATAATCACTTGAGAATCTGTGTAGAAGAAGGTCTGGACGCAGTGACAGCTATCCGGATGGCAACCTTAAATGCGGCAGAATGCTTTGGATTAAAAGATCGCGGAGCAATTGCGCCGGGATACCGTGCAGACATCGTACTGCTTGATGATTTGAAAGATTTCCATGTAGATAAAGTATGGATCAATGGTGAATTTGTGGCAGAAGATGGCAAATATCTTCCGGAAATTCAGGTGCATGATATTTCATCTGTAAAGGGAAGTGTGATTGTAAAAGATTTCTCCAAAGAGAAATTTAAAATGAATCTGAAATCTAATAAAGTGAATGTGATTCAGATTCTTCCGGGTGGAGTTGTAACTGGAAAGGCGACTGCGGAAATTACACTGGATGAAAATGGTGAATTTGTACGTAACCCAGAAGAAGATATTGTAAAAGTAGCCGTGGTGGAAAGACATCAGGGAACAGGAAATGTCGCCTGCGGATTCCTGAAAGGATACGGCATCAAGTCCGGTGCGGTAGCGTTGTCGATTGCGCATGACTCCCACAATATCATTGTGGTTGGTGTCAATGATGAGGAGATGGAATTTGCAGTACAGAGCCTGATCGCGCAGGAAGGCGGTATTGTTCTTGTAAAAGAAGGAAAAGTGATCGAGAGCATGCCGATGCCGATCGGTGGACTTATGAGTGACAGAAGCGGAGAGTGGGTAGATCAGAAATTGACCGATATCCACGAAAAAGCATATGAAGAGCTTGGAATCTGTGGAGATGTAGAACCGGTGATGACACTTTGCTTCATGTCACTGGCAGTGATTCCGGAAGTAAAGCTTACAGATATGGGATTATTTGACGTTACAACGTTTTCATTTATCCCAGTGGAAGCAGAGTAAAAACGAATGAGAGTAAAGTAAGTAGAGTAAGAGTGAGGAAGGCGAGATGGAAAAACAAAAGACAATCGTCCCATGGTTCAGACGTGGGGACATCGGTGGAATGAGCTATTCCATTACAAATAATATTGTAAACTATTTAATTGTTATCGCAACTTTATCGGGAGTTCTTGGATGGCCGGACAAGATTGTGTACGGTTATGTCATCCCCGGAATGTCCATTGGCTTGTTGTGTAGTGGTGTTTATTATGCATATATGGGACACAGACTTTCTAAGAAAGAAGGAAGAGCGGATGTAACGGCGCTTCCTTCCGGCGTGTCTACTCCGGCGATGTTCGTAATTTTGTACGGAGTGATTATGCCGCTTCATTACGCATTAGAAGATCCAATGCTTGCATGGTCGGCAGCAGTGGCAGCCTGCTTTATCGGTGGAGCGGTAGAATTTATCGGTGGTTTTATCGGACCATGGATGAAAGAGAAGCTTCCAAGAGCTGCGCTTCTTGGTACAGTTGCAGGAATTGGCTTTATCTGGATGGCAACACAGGGTGTGTTTGATGTGTTTGGAGATCCATTGGTAGGTCTTCCGATTTTGTTCGTTGCAATGGTAGGTATTTTCGGAGGATATTTATTCCCGAAGAAGATTCCGCCGCTTGTAGTTGCAATCGTTGGCGGTATCATATATGCGTTCTGTCTGGGACGTACGACTGTAGATTTCAGTGGAATCGGGTTCTATATTCCGAATCCGGTCAACAGTATCCAGCATTTAATTGATGGATTTGCGATTGTGGCTCCTTATTTGACCATTGTGATTCCTGTTGAGATTTATAACTTTATTGAAACGATGGATAATGTAGAAGCAGCGAATGCGGCAGGTGATAATTACAATGTCCGTGAGACTCAGTTTGCGGATGGAATCTGTACTATGATTTCTGCAATTTGCGGAGGTGTCGTACCAAATACCGTATGGCTTGGTCATGCCGGACTTAAAAAATCCAATGCCGGAATCGGCTATTCTCTTGTGTCAGGAATCGTTCTTGGTGCAGCCGGATTGTTCGGACTGTTTACTTTCTTAAGTAATATGGTTCCACCGGCAGTCTGTGCGGTAACATTTTTGTGGTGTGCGATCGTTATGGTGGCGCAGGCGTTTAAGGACTGCGAAGTGAAGCATTACGCTGCAGTTGGAATTGCTATGGTTCCGCCGGTTGCAGATTATCTTTATACACAGATTACAGGTGCAGTAGGACTGGCTGGATATTATACAGAGGTTACGTCTTCCGGCTTATCTGAATACAATGCAGAGATCACACAGATGATCAAGGATGCAGGTGTGATGTGGAATGGTGTTCCGGGAGTGAAGAGCGGAGCAATCATTATCGGTATTTTGCTTGGAACAATGACAGTGTTTATTATCGATAAGAAGCTTGATAAGGTGGCAATTACTGCGGCAGCAGGATATGTACTGGCTTGCTTTGGCTTTATTCATAGTGCACAGCTTGGATTTAATCCGACATCTCCGTTTGCTGTGGGCTATCTTGTAATAGCAGTACTAGCGCTGATCTTCCATATGGGACGAAGCAGCTGGTTTAAAGGACCGGATCATTTTGATTATGTATAGTCAGATTTGAATATAGTGAAACCGCAGATGCATAAGAGTGAGAGGCGTCTGCGGTTTTATTTTAGCTGTCAACAGAAACTATTTTTCCTTTTATATACGGAAATAGAGAAGTTGAGGAAACGATGACAATTTAATATTCTAAAGGCAAGAAAGAAATCGCGATTTAACTCTAAAGAAAAAGTTATATAGAAAGGAAAAATAGATATGGAAACGAAAGTTAAGAAAGGTTATGGAAAGGGCTGGGCGCTAATTCTTTATTCATTCCTTGCATATTTTACAGCAACCGCTGTAGGAAGTGCGATGAATGCGGCATCTGGTACATTGTCGGAATTAAGAGGATGGAATGCTGCAATGCTGACAAGCTTTATTTCACTGGGCGCAATCGCAAATGTAGTTGCAGGTTTTGTATTTGGTAAATTATCAACAAAAGCATCTGCTAAAAAGCTTAGTATTGTTTGTGCTGTTGTTTGGATCATTGGTGTGATTGGAATGGGAGTTACAACAAACCTTTGGTTATTTGCTGTATGCTTAATTGTTGCAAATGGTATTTCAAGTGCACTTGGTTATCAGTTATCACCAGTAATGATCGCCAGATGGTTTCCTAAGCGGAAAGGTATCATCATGGGGATTGTAACAATGGGTATCCCGCTTTGTTCAGGAGTTGCTACAATGATGTATCAGGCTGGTTATGCAGCAATGGGATCACTTGGTGGCTTTCTTCCGTTTATTGCAGTTGTAATAGTAGCATTAATTATTCTGATTGTATTTCTTGCAGATAATCCGGCAGATAAAGGATTTACTCCTGATAATGGAAGTAATGTAGAAGGAGAAGAAGAAAAAGGTATTAACACAAATAGTATTTGGACAACAAAGAAATTACTTTCAACTCCACAGGTGTGGATCCACGGTATTACATTGGGAACACAGCTTCTGTTTGCCAGCGGTCTTATGGTTCAGTTATTTCCAAGACTTCTGGAGATTGGTTTTGATCCGGGAACAGCCGGAATGATGATGCTTGCATCTGGACTTCTTGCATTACCGGGTTCTTATCTATGTGGTGTAATTGATTCTAAAATTGGAGCAAGAAAAGCCGCATATACATCCTATATCTTTGGTATTGTAGCTATGGTTCTCAATTTAACAGGTAATACAGTGTGCGTGTGGTTATCTCTTGTGTGTATTGGACTTGTTGTAGGTGGTGCAGCAAACTGGCCGGCATCCTTGTGTATTGAGGAGTTTGGAGATAGTTTCGCAAATGGATATGGAATCATTCAGCCTATGATTCAGACAGTAGGTGCGGTCGGACCGGCATTCTTTGCAGTATTCTATGGAATGACTGGAAGCTATCGTATTCCATATATTTGCGGTGCAGTTTTAATGTTAGTTGGATTGGTTGCATTTGCCCTTCTGGCAAAACCTGGGTTTGTGAAAAAAGAAGAAGAAAAATGTAGAAAATAAAGGGATGTGTATATGAGCGAGTATAAAGTATTTACAGTAAATCCTGGTTCTACATCAACGAAAATTACCCTCTTTAAAGGAGAAAAAAAGTTATATTCTGCAAATGTCAGCCATGATGCAGAAGTATTGGCTCAGTATAAGACTCTCGAAGAGCAACTGGCATATCGAAAAGAAACAATAGAAAATCTTTTAAAAGAAAATCATGTAGATTTAAACCATTTAGATGCTTGTGTAGGACGCGGCGGTGGTTTGCTGGCAATGGATGGAGGGACATACGAAATCGATGCTCTGGTTTTGGAACACTCCATCCATGCGGCAAATGGAGTTGTTCATCCGGCATGTCTTGGACCGAGTATTGCTTATGAATTTGCAGAAAAATATAATGCAAAAGCATACGTGGTAAATCCGCCGGATGTAGATGAACTTCAGGATCTGGCAAGATTGACCGGAATTAAAGGTGTGTATCGAGGAGTTCATCTTCATGCTTTAAATTTAAAGGAAACTGCAATTCGTCATGCGGAAAAGAATGGGAAAAAGTATGAAGAATGCAATTATGTGGTTTGCCATATTGGTGGAGGGATCTCTGTTTCAGCACACCGCGCAGGTAAGATGGTGGATGGTTTTGATATTGTAGGCGGAGAAGGTCCGATGGCACCGACCAGATGTGGAAGCGTGGCTGTAGCCGATCTCTTGAAATATTGCATGGATAAAGACATTAAAACGGTGAAGCAGCTGTGTACTAAAAGCGGAGGTTTCGTTAATCACCTGGGAATATCCGATGCAATTGAATTAACAGAAAGAGCGGCGAAGGGTGATCGGTACGCTGAAATGCTTTGGAACACAATGATTTATCAGATTGAAAAATGTATTGGTGCAATGGCAACAGTACTGCATGGTAAGGTTGATGGTATCCTTCTTAGTGGTGGGATGGTCTATAATGAAAATTTGGTTGAGCAGATTAAAAATGTGTGCGAGTGGATAGCACCTGTCAGTGCGTATCCTGGTGAGTTTGAAATGGAAGCTATGGCAGCCGGGGCTTCTCGTGTCATGGCGGGCAAAGAAGAAGTAAAACAATATACGGGAATCTGTAAATTTCAGGGTTTTGATTTTGAATAATGTAAAAGACAGAACAAGCGGGAGAAAATCAGTCTCTCGCTTGTTCTGTCTTATTTCTCATCAAAAAAATCAATAATTTCTTTCTTTGTTTTTAGCATTTGTAATTCTTCTATATTGATAGAAGCATCGTAGAAAGTATGAAGAAGACGGAATAAAAAAGTTACATCGTCTGGGTGAAATGCCGCCATTACAATAATTCTGATTTTATGACAATTCCATATAATTCGGTGATCTAATGTGACAACAGATAATTTCGTTTCTTTCGAGGGAGTAAGTGAATGAAGAAACAAAATTCCGGGACCTGTGGCACAGGTTGAAATTGATTCACGTCTTAGGATATCTGATAAATATTTAGGAGCTACTAAATGATTCTGTATAAAATCAGAAGCCATGTGTTCAATAATTGAAAAACGGTCAGTCAAATGAATTTTCTCGTGCCAGAAAGCATGTTCAAGTAATTTTTTTAGAGAGATCTCTTTAGAAGAACAAAGCTGAACAATCTGTTTTTCCTGTATATATGCAGACAATGTCAAATAGTCACGAGGGGTGAGAAAGTGACTGATCTGTATAATATCCGTTTCGGAATGGTTAGTTATAGGTTTTCGAACAGTCGATAAAATTAAATCTATATTTTTAAAATCATAAGCACTTTTAGCATTAATAGGTAAGAGTGAGACTATATTAAGATATTTATCAAAAGCGCCAAGTACTTTACGTTTTAATGCCCATGCAGTTGATAGATTCATATGACAGCATATGACTGTTTTGAGTTTGCTTTCCGGATGTGTCTCATATAGAAATTCCAGAGCTCCGGAGATACAATGGGCAAGATAAAGGAGTTCAGTCTGATTGATATAATAACCCAGATATTCCAAGGCAAGATCCTGGAACAAATAAGCAATTTCAATTTCTTTGAGTAAATTTTTTTTTGCTATATTTGGATTTCCCTGTTTGTTAAAAATATGTATCGGTGTCTGCAAATACTGCAGATAAGCCAGAAGCGTAATATAAAAATCTTCATCTCCTGAAAAATCAAGGTTAAAAACCCTTTTGATTTCTTTTAAGTAGGTATTCGCCAAATTTATAGTTATTGGACCAAAATAGCGTGATAACTCAGATGGGTTCATTTTTGCTATATTCGGTAGATGACCTGAAGCAATCCGCTGATAGAGATCATCTCGCTCTTCGTGTGAAAAGCAACAGTGCAGTTGTCCTTCCAATGCATCGACCAGACTGTTTGCAGCAAGATTTGCCTGCGTATCTGGTTTTGGAATCGGAGGAGCAGAAGGAAGCGGATGACCGGAGATAACACGGTGGTACATAATTGCAATGGATAGATTCAGCGAAACAAGGCTTGGATCTTCCATTGCAATTTTATATTTGCTTAGATGGAGTGGTACTTCATCCATGATGTAGTCCAAAATGTTTTTGTTAAGAAAATTGTATCCATAGTAAGTATTTCCGCTTGTGTTGTAATTCCAGTCCTCGTGGAATAACTGATTCAGAACTGCGCGGCGTTTCTTTTCATCTTCCTCAAAAGAAATGTAATCCTTTTTTTGTTCGAATTTAATATTAGGTTCTGATAGTACATAACTCATTTTTAGATAGTGAAGATCGTGTTCTAAAGTTGTGTGGCTGATAAACATTTCTTCTTCCAGATCATAAATATTTAGGGCGTCGTCAGACAGACAGAGTCGGAATGCTAAGTAACGTACGCGGTCTTCTTTTGTGAAAAAAGCGGTATCAATCTGATTTAAACTTTGGATAATTTCAGGCTCCTTCGCGTGATATAGATAGCCTTTACTGCGTTCAGACAGAATTTGAGCTTCATAAGGAAGTATATTTTTGTTGATTGCAACAACATCATTGCGAATAGTTCGCGGAGATACATTTAATTGTTGTGCTAATTCATTACCTGTGATATAGGTGGTTTGTTCTTGTATCATGTGAAGAAGTTTTCTTTGGCGAAGTGTAAGATTTAATTTATCCATATCCTGCTTCCTTTCCTGAATGTATGAATATATTTTAACAAAGATCATTGCCGTTTTAAAGAGGAAAAACGAGATTTGAGACTATGGAATAATAGAATTAAGATAGAGTTATAAAACATAGGAGGTTACAGAGATGAAATACGAAAATACAAGAAAAATAGTGTTAGATGCAATTTTAGAGGCGGTAGACATGGGATTAATCCATGGAACATCCGGCAACATTGCTATGAGAGATGATAAAGAAGATGTGGTTGCCATTACACCAAGTGGTATTTCTTATAAAGGAATGACCGCAGATCAGATTGCAATTGTAGATATGAATGGAAAGTGGCTGGATGGTCCATTTAAGCCATCTTCTGAAGTGCCAATGCATACAGCTGTTATGAGAGCAAGAAAAGATGTAAGAGCAACTGTTCATACACATGGAATGTTTGCGACAATTGCTGCAATGAGTGGGGAACTTCTTCCGACAACCCCTCCGCAGGCAGAATTTGTTCCGGTTGGAATTGTTCCTTTTACTATGCCGGGAAGTGATGATGTAGCAGAAAAAGTGGTAGAGGCTCTGGGAGAGGACGGAAGAGCGGTTTTGATTAAAAATCATGGTATGTTCTGCTGTGGCAAAGATATGAAAGCTGCAATGTCAGCAACAATTTATACAGAAGAGATGGCTCAGACAGCATATTATGCAAAAGTGGCAGGAGTTTATCAACCAATGCCAGAAGAAGCGGTGAAGAAAATGAAAGAATTAATTGCTGCTGATCAGGCAGTATAGGAGGCAGAAGATGAGTTTCAATTTTTTCGTAAAAAGTAATATCTCGTTTGGAAGAGGTGCAGTAGAGAAGCTTCCTGAGATTATAAAAGGATATGGATTGAAAAATATCATGGTAGTCTATGATCAGGGCGTAAAAGCAGCAGGTATTGCAGAACGTGTCATGGAACAAGTAGAAAATGCGGGGGTAAAGGCGGTCGTTTTTGATGGTGTGATTCCGAATCCTACAAATGAAGTAGTGGAAGAAGCGGCTGTTATTGCAAAAGAAGCTCAAGTAGACGGATTTGTAGCTGTAGGCGGAGGAAGCAGTATTGACCTTGCAAAGGCAATCAATGTTTTGATGACAAATGAAGGAAAAATCGGTGAATATGGCGGAATGGGAATGGTAAAAAACCCATGTCTTCCGTTGATCGCAATTCCAACAACAGCAGGTACATCCAGTGAGATCACAAATGTGAGCGCGTTGATTGATACGGAGAAGGTGATTAAATATGTTGTCATTGATAATAATATCGTGGCGTCTGATGTAATTGCGGATCCTGATTTTACAAAAACAGTTCCTGCTGGTGTAACAGCTGCAACAGGTATGGATGCGATCACTCATGCAGTAGAAAGCTATATTTCCAATATGGCAACACCTTTAACAGAATACAATTCATTAAAGGGTTTGGAGATTCTTCATAAAAACTTATCTAAAGTAGTAAAAGATGGCTCTGATATGGATGCGAGAGAACAGATGATGCTTGGATGTATTATTACAGGTTTTGGTTTTTCTAATGCAAATCTTGGGTTGGTACACGGGATTGCACACACATTGAGTGCTCATTTTGGATTGGCACATGGTATGGCGAATGCGACAGTGCTTCCGTATGTTATGGAGTATAATGCAGACAGTTGTCCGGAGAAGATGGTTAATCTTGCAAAAGCAATCAATCTTCCAATATCTGGAAATTTAGATGAAGACAAGTTGTTGCTTGCCAAAGAATTAAAACGTTTAACAAGAGAACTGGGAATCAAAACTTTGTCAGAACAGGGAATTGAAAAGAAAGATTTTGACATGTTGGCAGAAGATGTTTTGAAAGAACCGGTTTTAGGATTTAATCCACGTCAGAATATAACAAAAGAGGATATCCTTGAGATTTTAGACAAAGCATTTTAGCCGGAAGGGAATTGTAGTAAAGTGAGCAAAGGAAAAAAGATAAAAATTATTATAGCAATTGCGGCAATTTCTTTTATTCAAGGATTACAGTATTGTGTATCGCCGGTTTTAGGGCAAATACAAGCACATTACACAGATGTTGATGTGAGTTTTATACAGATGTTGATTACAGCACCTGCGTTAATGTCTATGATTGTGGCAGTTTTATCCGGCTGGCTTGTTATAAAAATCAGCAAAAAGAAATTGCTTATATTTGGAAGTCTTGTGGCTGGCGTGACTGGTTTTCTTCCATTTCTATCAGATAGTTTTGGGCTTCTCTTTTTTTCCAGAACTTTTTACGGAGTGGGACTGGGGTTGGCAATAGCTTTAAATACGGCGGTTGTAGCTGAATTTTTTGAAGGTGATGAGAGAGTGTCCGTCATGGGGATTCAAGCGGCCAGTGTAGGAGCAGGTATGGTTGTGGTAACCACTGTTGGAGGAATGCTTGGAGCAGGAGGCTTCAAAAGTGCATATATGATTAATGTGATAGGATTTATCTCCATGTTTTTAATTCTTTTCTGCCTTCCGGATACTGGTAAAGCGAAAGTAACAAAGACAGAGAAGATTCGGCTCAACAGCGAGGTGCTTAAAATCTCGATATTAGGAATGATAGAATTTCTATTTTTAATAACATTTACCACAAACATAGCAATGCATTTGAGTGGAAGTATTGCAGGAAACAGTGCGGTATCCGGAAATTTGACGGGAATTTTTTCAGGAGCGCAAATTGTAATCGGGCTGCTTCTGGGAGTAGTTACGAAGATGACGAAGAAATATACCCTTCCGGTCGCAATGTTGAGCTTTAGTATTGGAGTAATCTTACTGATTTTATTCCCATCCAATTTAATAATGTTGATGATCGGTGCAGTGTTCTGTGGATTTTCTCAAGGGGTATTTATTCCACAGGCTATGGTAGATGTTGCAAGTGCAGTTAAGCCGGTAGCAACAGCTATGGCATCGGCATGTTTTACATGTGCAATTTGTTTTGGACAGTTGATTTCTCCAACGGTCCTTAACACAGCTTCAAAGCTTATATTTGGAGAAGTTACAACTTCGAATGTATATATAATTTCTGCAGTCGGTATGACGTTAGCCGCAGCAGTCAGTTTTGTAATAAAAGGAAGAAAGGAAAGATAATGATGAAAAAGAAATTAGCACTTTGTACTCCGATTCCGGAAAAACAGATGGAGTACATTAAAGAGCAATGTGATGTTACTATTTGTGGAGAATTGAAACACGGAAAAGGAAATGTCACAGAAGAAATGACAAAAGAAGAATGTATGAATCATGAACTAGTAGTACTTGGAGATGAGTATGCAGGAGCAGATACGATTAAGGCATGGGCAGATTCAGGAATGAAATTTATGGGAGTTGCGAAGGGAACACCAGCAACTGTAGATCACGATGCAATTAAAGAGGCGGGACTGGAACTTTCATATACTCCTGGAAGAAATCGTGTGGCTGTGGCAGAATTCAATATTGGCTTGATGATTGCAGCTGCTAGAAATTTAACATTAAGCTGTACTGGGTTGGCAAAAGGAGAGCACGTAGGAGAGCCAATGGAGGATATTTATGATGTTCCGGATGTAAAGAATGTTACATTCGGTCCATTAGATGAGAATCATCCATTTGTAGACTATGGGATTGGCTTTGAATTATACGGAAAGAAACTGGGTATTGCAGGATATGGAGCAATCGGACGTGAAGTCGCAGTAAGAGCTATGGCATTCGGAATGGAAATTCTTGCGTATGACCCATATATGCCGGCGGAGAAAATTGAAGCGGATGGTGCAAAAGCAGTTGATTTGGATACAATGCTTACACAGAGTGATATGATCAGTATTCATCTTCCGGTTCTTCCATCTACGAAAGGAATTGTTAATAAGGAGTGGTTCTCTAAAATGAAGCCGACTGCATATGTAATTAATACAGCACGTGCAGCAGTTATTGATCAGAAAGATTTTGTGGAAGCACTTATGAATAAGACAATTGCAGGAGCTGCTATTGATGTTTATTGGAAAGAACCGGTTCCAGCAAATCATCCTTTATTATCTATGAGAAACGTAGTGTGTACACCGCATATGGCTGGACTTACTACGGATGTAGATAATTGGTCAGGCACTATGATGGGAGAAGAAGTTACTGCTTACCTGAAAGGAGAGCCAAGAAAGTATATTTGGAAAGTAAGAAAATAGTAGATACAAAATCAGTGGGCTGTTTATCAGCCCATTTGCAAAAAGGAGAAAATTTATGGGAGCAAAATGTTGTAAAGGAAAAGAAAAATATCCGCATCTGTTTTCGCCAATCAGAATCAGAAATATCAGATTAAAAAATCGTATAATTGCAGCCCCAACTAGTCCGAGTATGATAACAACGGAAGGACATTTCACACCGGAAATGACTGCCTATTTGGAAGAAAAAGCAAAAGGCGGGGCAGCGGTAGTGACTTATGGAGAATCTATTGTGCATTCGGCTACAGGAAAATCACATAATAAGCAGCTTCAATTAGATTCCTTTGGCGTAAAACAGGGAATGGCTGAGACTGCGAGAGCAATACATAACGCAGGTGCATATGCAAATATTCAATTGTCTCATGGTGGGAAATATGGTGGACTTGTAAGTGTCGGAGGAGATCAGGATGGCTGTGAGGTAGCCTATGGACCCAGCCATGAGATGACACCGGCTGGAGAAGTACAGGAGATGCCAAGAGACTTAATTTTTGAGATCATTGATTCCTATGGAAAAGGAGCAAAATTATGCAAAGATTGTGGGTTTGACATGGTTCAAGTACATGCTGCTCATGGTTGGCTGTTTTCGCAGTTTTTATCCCCGGTTACAAACCAAAGGACAGATGAATTCGGAGGCTCTTTAGAGAATCGAGCACGCTTTCTTCTTATGGCATTAGATGAGGTGAGAAAAGCAGTTGGACCAAGATTTCCTATCGAAATTCGCATTTCAGGTGATGACTTAACAGATGTAGGACTTGGAATGGACGATTGTGTGAAAGTAGCAGAGCTGGTACAGGATAAAGTAGATTTATTTAATGTATCTTGTGGAAACCATGAAGATCCAGATATGTTCTGTCGTACTCATCCGTCAGCTTTTTATAAACGTGGTGTTAATGTGTATCTTGCAGCAGAGATTAAAAAACATGTAAATAAACCAGTAGCCTGTGTTGGTTCATTGAATGATCCGGCACAGATGGAAGAAATCATTGCAACCGGTCAGGCGGATATTGTAGAAATCGGAAGAGCGCTTCTTGCGGATCCTTATTTAGTGAAAAAAGCTTTAGAAGGAAATGCGGAAGATATTACACCTTGTTTAAGATGTTATGAGTGTTTTGGAGAAACTTCAAAAAGTGAAACAGTGAAGTGTACGGTTAATCCAACAATGGGGCAGCAGCTTCCGGAAAAGAATAGAAAAGAGAAGCTGGAATGCGCGAAAAGAGTTCTGGTCATCGGAGGAGGTCCAGCCGGTATGGAGGCTGCAATTACAGCTGCCCATAGAGGTCATGATGTAACGCTTGTAGAAAAGAGTAGTGACCTTGGCGGTAATTTGCATCCGGCTGGAGCAGCATATTTCAAAGAAGATATTCGAAAATTATGCAAAGTTCTTATAAAGAGAGTAAAAGAAGCAGGTGTAAAAGTGGTTATGAATACTGAAGTTACACCTGAGTATGTGGAGAAATTTAATCCGGACGCGCTGTTTGTAGCGATTGGTTCTAACGAGCTATGTCCACCGATTAAGGGTATGGAGTTACCTAATGTTGTTATGGCAATTGATGCAGAACTGCACCCTGAAAAACTTGGAAAAAGAATTGCAATTATGGGTGGAGGTCTTGTCGGAGCAGAAGCAGCAGTGTCTTTCCATCATGAAGGAAAAGAATGTTCAATTATTGAAATGAAGAGTGCAGTGGCGGAAGAAGTCAATTCCTTCTACAGAGGAGGTTTAATGCCAGAGATAGAAAAAGCGGCTAAATGTTATGTGAATACAAAAGTTAAAGAAATTGTAAAAGAAGGCGTACTCTGTGAGAGAGAAGGCGAGGAATTTGTTGTTGAAGCAGATTCTGTTGTATGTGCTCTTGGATTCAGAGCTCCGTATGATAAAGTAGACGCTTTGTGTGATCGAGTTGATGAATATTATATTATTGGAGATTGTAAGAATGTAGGACAAATCTACCATGCGATAAATGAAGCTTATTATGCAGCTATGAGGGTGTAATAGAAAGGGAAAAAATGGATAAATTAAACATATTATTAGTGACGGGGTTAGTGACAGCTGAACACCAAGGGCGAATTATGAAAGAAAAACTCCGTGATCTTTTGGAAGCAACCGGTCGTTTCAATGTGGTGATCGTTGAGGAATTTCGGAATATCACACCGGAATTCCTTGAACCATACGATGCTATTTTGATTAATTATGATGGAAAAACATGGCCGACAGAACAGGCAAGACGTTTTGGAGAACAGACTGAAGCGGCCGTTTATGATTTTGTAGCAAAAGGAAAAGGTATTATTTTCTATCACTCCAGTATTTGGGTAGATCCTGACTGGCCAGATGAGTGGAGAAAAATGCTAGGCGGTTATTGTGCGATGGACAAAGGCTGTCGCCGATGTCCTAAGGATGATCATTTTGTTGAAGTTATGGATGAAAATCACCCGATCACAAAGGGCATTGATAAAAAATGGATGAATGTTTTTGATGATTTGTTTACACAGGTTATAGTGCATCCAGAAGCGGATATGCATGTGTTATGTGCAATATATGATGACGTGGAAAACTATAAAGTGCCGGGCTTCCCACCACCGCATCATCCGGTTGCGATTCCGGATGGTGACTTAAATAAGATGGAAGGTGTGAATCAGTATACACCGGTAATCTGGATGAATAGATACGGTAAAGGGCGTTCATTTGTTACATCCATTGGGCATTGGGAAGCATTGGATCGTTTCAATTTTATTACCATGTTTGTAAGAGGGGTAGAATGGGCGGCATCTGGAAAAGTCACACTGGAAAAACCAGATCGAAGCGGTGAGAATCGCTTGAAGTTATTTCCATATTATTAAATTACAAGTAAAAAACAAATGCCTTAATTAGAGGTATTTGTTTTTTATTTGCACTTTAACAGCAAAACACAGCAGAAGAATTTTGCTTCTGCTGTGTTTTTAATGGAGGGATTATATTTCTGAAAAATGTTTTAAATCGGTATCTAAATTTTTGTACATGCTGAGGTAAAATGGATAAATTTTATCGTATATATCAGCCCATTCTTCAACAGGTTCGATGACCTCTTTGATATGAATCAGTTGTGACATTGTTTCTGAAAGGTCTGAAAATACACCGACACCATTTCCAGCTATCAAAGCGTCACCGAATGGGACGTCTCCTGACTTTTCGTCTAAAATATAGACAGGCATGCGTAATACGGAGGCTTTGATTAATGACCATGTACGGCTTTTGGCACCACCGCCTGTAATGCGCAGGGAAGTTGCCTTCCCTCCAGCATTTGTTATTGTTTCTATTACATGTCTTAATGCGAAAGCAGTACCCTCAAATATAGCGCGTATCAAATCTTCACGACTGGTGGCCTTAGAGAGCCCAATAAACATCCCTTTTGCATAGGAGTTCCAGAGAGGCGCACGTTCACCACAAAGATATGGGAAAAAGATCAATCCATTACTTCCGGGAGCTGCCTGTAGAGCTAATTGGTTTAAATATTCAAAGACATTGATATTATTTGCCTGCGCGTAATCTTTTTCGGTTTGTCCAAGTGTGTCGAGATACCATTTTAAAGATGCACCACTGGCACTGATTGGTGCGTCAAAGATGTAAGGAATTTCTCCGATTGTACAAGGTTTTGCGACTAAAGGAAGTTCCGGGGATGTTTTAGCCATGCTGCCGGCAAATACAAGAGAAGATGTTCCGGAAGATTCTCCGGCATCTCCAATCCGGCTTAAGCCAATCGCATACATAGAAGCGATGGCGTCACTCGCACCGGCAACGACAGGGATTCCGGAAACCAGTCCGGTTATAGCAGCAGCTTCTTCGGAAACTGTTCCGATAATATCTGTGATTGCTTGTGGCTTTGGAAGAAGCTGATTTAAATCTGCTCCGATTACCCGACTGATTTCATCTGACCATTGTAATGTGGAAATGTCAAGACATTGGGACTTTCCGGCTTGATCAATATCCATTGTCATTTTTCCAGTCAGCTTATAATTAATATAAGAACTAGCCTGAAGAATTTTGTACGTTTTTGAAAAAAGTTCTGGTTCATTTTCTTTAAACCATAGGATTTTGTTCGGAAGAAAGCCAGTGTCCGGTTGTCCGCCGATAATTGATACGTAACGGTCGAATCCGATTTGATCGATAATATACTGAAGTTGTTTTTCGGATCTTCCATCCATCCAAATGATGGCATTTCGCAGAGGTGTTCCGTTTTCATCGACAGGAAGCATTGTAACAGTCTGCGAACTTACGGAAATACCTTTAATTTTTTTGACAAGTTCATATCCGGCTTTATGAGTGACTTCTTTTAGAATCTCGACTGTATTTTGCCACCAGACATTGGCATCTTGTTCTGCTGTGTTTGGGCTTGGAACAATTAAAGAGTTAGCTCTTGAGGCAGTTGCAATCACATTTCCGTTTTCATCCATGATGATTGCTTTTACATTTGTAGTACCAAGATCCATGCCAAGAAGATAATTTTCTGCAATATTCATAGTTCGTTCCTTTCTTATACTTATTCTTAATTAATGTTATGGTAACAAAAGCATAGAATAGGCTCAAAAGCAGATTTGCCGTTATAAAGAGGAAATAAACGGATTGAGTAAATTTGATAGTGTTTTTATACTAAATATAGTGACAAAAGAAAAGTGTACTGTTTTTAAAACAGGTGCATTGTTTTAGCATTTAATATGTATGAAATAGGAGGATAAGAACATGAAAAGAGAGGAACTTTTGGAAAAAATAATTGAGTTTGCAGCAATGGCTTTTAATAAGGAGGCAGCAGCAATTAACGAGAACACAAATATTGCAGAGGAATTGGGAGTGGCATCTTCTCAGCGTGTAGCGATGAGTGCGTCTATTGAAAATGATTTTGATGTTATGATTCCGGTTGCCAGATTTGGAAAATTCGAAACGATCGGAGATCTTGTTGATTTTGTAATGGAAGAGATGTAAGGAGGAGCGTGGAGCATATGTTACACAATGTAAAACTTGGAAAAAACATGAGAAGCGTGTCTATTGTTGGAGTCGGAGCAACACCATTTTTTAACGGTGTTCAGAACGAAGCTTATAAAGGACTTACAAATGGTGAATTGTTTGGATATGCAGCACTAGATGCGATGAAAGATGCAGGGGTGGAGCCACGAGATGTGCAATATTTTTTTCATGGATCTGCAAATCCGCATGTTCTGAATAACTGTATTACACCGAATCTTCAGGTGGCAGATTGGTTTGGAATGAGAGGAAAAGGCTCTCTTTCTCACTCAGAAGGATGTTGTACAGGATATATTGCACTGGAAGAAGCAGTGTTTGCAGTTGCAAGTGGAGCCTACGATATTGTACTTACAGGATGTAGTGAACAGGGAACCGGCATGCCGGACGGGAATACACCGGATCATATGCGTGTGCCATTAACATCAGAAGTGTTGTTCCCGGATTTGGATTCTATTTTTGATCGCGCATACGGAAGATATCTCGGTGGTGGCCCGGGTATGAATCACGATGATTGGATTAACTATTATGCAAAAGAAAATGGTTTAAGTCCTGAACAGATTGATGAGGTACTTGCGCATCAGTCATATCATTTCCGCCGTGCAGCAGCACTTTGTCCGCGTGCAATCCGTCGGACTCCATTCGAAGATTTAGCGAAGGAAGCTGGTTATGATGATGTATGGGAATATATGAAATCCAGTCATAACCCTAAAATGACACAGTATTTGAGAACTGCAAGTGATTCTTGTGTAGCAGATGGTGCAGCCGCATGTATCGTTGTTCCTACAGAAATTGCAAAACAGTTTACAGATAAGCCGATTGAAGTATTAGGAGTCGGGGCATCTGTATTGGATGCGATCGTTCCACATCTTGAGAAAAAAGCAACTGCAGAAGCGGCTCGACAGGTGTTTGATGTTACAGGGCTTACTGCAGATGATATGGATCTGTTGTATGTAAATGACTTCATTGGTTCATCAGCATTCCTTGCAGCGGAAGAGATTGGTTATCTTCCGAAGGGAGAAGGATGGAAATATGTTCTTGATGGAAGAATTGCTTATGACGGAGATAAGCCAATGAATACAAATGGAGGAAGAACTTCTTATGGTCATGCTTTCGGAGCATCAGGAATGGCAGATGTTTTTGAGGCTGTGACACAGATGCGTGGAGAGGCTGGCGAACGGCAGATTAAGAAACTTCCGAAATATACGTTCCTTAGAGGATTTGGTGGAGCACAGAATGTTCGTGCAATTATTCTGGGAGCAAATTATTAAGAAGGAAACGGCAGATAGGCAGGAGGTTTAGAAATGAGTTCTGAAAGAATGAAAACAGAAGAATTTTGGAATCCAGAACATATTGTGGAAAAATTCTGGAATGGTTTAAAAGATGGTGTAATCTATGGAAGAAAATGTAATGAATGTGGAGCGATTGAATTTCCGCCGCATCTTGCATGCAACAGCTGTGGATATCATGAAACAGAGTGGACAACATTAAGCGGCAAGGGGCAGTTGAAGAGCTTTGTATTTACGGGAGTCTTAAACGCAAGATTAGAGTTGGAAGACCGTGGCTTAAAATATGTATGTGGAGAAGTACAGCTAGATGAAGGCCCGTCAATCAACGCTGTAATTCTCGGAATTAACAAGAAGAAGGCACGAGAAATTGATGGAAAACTTCCGGTGCGTGTTCGACCTGTATTTTACGATATGGGCAGATATACAACCTTGTTTTTTGAGCTGGATGAATAATATGAATTGAGTGTAGCAATACGGAGGAAAGATTTGTGAGTATACTTGAACAGATATATGCAAAAGCAAAAGAAAATCCACAAAAAGTTGCATTTCCGGAAGCTGAAAATGAAAAAATGATGCAGGCAGCTTATGAAGTGGGCAAAGACGGATATATTATTCCGGTGCTTGTAGGAAACGTAGAAGAACTCAAAACTCTTGCGGAAGGAAGAGGATATGATCTGTCTGTATTTACATTTGTGGATATCAAGAATGAAGAATATACAAGTGAAATTGTCAATGAATATGTAAAACTTCCGGGAACGATTTTTAAAGAAAAAGCGTTAAGAAGGAGAATGGAAGATCCATTGTATTATGCTATGGCTATGCAGAGAGTCGGTGAGGCAGATGTTACATTTGCCGGAATTAATAATACAACAGGAGATGTGCTGCTTGCAGGTCAGATGATTATTGGAATGAAGCCAGGAATCAGTACGATTTCCAGTATTGGATTAGCAGATATACCAGGCTATGAAGGAAGCGAAGGCTCGCTTTTGGCAATTGGAGACAGTGCTGTGTGTACGAATCCGAATGCAGAGCAACTTGCAAGTATTGCAATTTCTGCATGTGATACGGTACAAGAATTACTTGGATGGGAGCCACGCTGTGCAATGGTCTGCTATTCTACATTAGGAAGTGGACAGGGAGAATTGGTTGATAAAGTTACGGAGGCTTTAAAGATTGCAAATGAACTTCGTCCGGATTTGGCAATTGATGGAGAGTTCCAATTAGATGCCGCTATTATTCCTGAAGTTGCAGAAAAGAAGGTGAAGCGTGAAAGTAAAGTCGCGGGAAAGGCGAATGTATTAATTTGGCCAGATCTTAATGTCGGCAATACGGCAGTAAAATTAATTCAGCATTTCGGACATGCAAATGCGTACGGTCCTATGCTTCAAGGATTTAACAGCATTGTTTGTGATTGTTCCAGAGGAGCACCGGTGGCTGAAATTAAAGGAAATATTGTTATTTCTGCGGTTCGTGCGGCAGAGAGCAAAAAACGAGCTTAGTGGGTTCAGAGGTATTTTCATAACAAGCAGATAAAATGTGTCCATGAGATAGTTTTGTTTGATAACAAGTAATGGAAGAATCCGAACACGTTGCGGCTATAGTCTTTTTATCTACATCAAAAGAAAAAGAAAAATCTTTGAGATTGGTATCAACTCCAATACCTGATTTTTTAACATGTGCTTCTTTCAATGTCCAAAGTCGATAAAACCATTCTTGTCTTTCAGTGGTAGTACTTTTGGATAGAAGGAAGCATTTTTCTTTTTCAGATAATGCTCTGTCGATTAGTACTTTCGGGAAATATCCAGGAAGTTCGGCATCAATTCCGATAGAATCATCGTGGAAAGCACAAGCGACTAGTTGTTCGCAGTGTGTAATATTAAAATTTATATTAGGATATTGTGTGAGATGCGGTTTTCCATTATTGTCATATGCCAGAGCATGGTCCAAATCTGAATGAGTTAAAGTAAGATGGAAAAGTTCAGATAATCCTTTTATAAGCAGAGCGCGTCCAAAAAAATGCTCTTGCTTGACTGTATCGGAAATGGATGAAGAAGAGGAAAGGTAATATGTATAATAAATAACTGGCATGATAAGATCTCCTTTCATGGATTTGAAATAATTTATTATATTATAATATGACTAATAAGAAAATCAAAGTTACAAAAATAAAAAATAGGAATAGAGATTTAGAAATGGTGGTGACAGATTTTGTTTTTAAAGCGTGATTATGGAAAACTATATTATGAAATTTATGGAGATGGAGATCCATTATTGCTTATACATGGTGTGGTTGTTGACGCAGCTCTATACGAAAAAACTGCTCAGATTTTGTCTCAATACTATAAGGTGATTTGTTATGACAGACGGGGATATTCAAGAAGTAAAAGCGAGGAATTGACAACTTTTTGTATAGAGGAACAGGCAGAGGATATTCTTGCGTTGTTAGATGAACTTAACGTTAAAAAGGTTAAAATTGTAGGTGCAAGTGCAGGGGCAGTGATAGGCCAGTATTTTTTGTGTAAATATCCAGACAGAGTCGAGCATTTAGTTATGCACGAACCGGCAATGCTTGGCCATATGCTAGAAGAAGATGAAGATTTCGCAAGATGGGCACAGGATATGGAGCATCTAATAGAAACAAAAAAATATAATACGGCTCTTTTAAGGTTTTCAGAGCATATAGGAACGCCGGATTCAAGAAGCTCGAAGAAGCCAGAGGAAGTATCTCTGAGGGAAATGAACAATATTGAATATGCCTTTACAGTAGAAATTCCGAGTCTTTTAAAATATCAGCCAGAATTAGATGAAATGTATCATGAAGCAGATAAAATTACCATTACCGTGGGTGAAAAAAGTGGTTACACTGTGTATGTTCAGGAGGCATTACGTTTGGCTGAGAAAATAGGGAAAAAGGTGTTGTATTATCCGGGAGGACATAATCTTCCGTATGATTTGCCGGTGGAGTTTGCAATTTGTCTTATTGGAACTTTTTGTATTTTTAAATAGTCTTTTTTTGCTATGTATTTTGTTGGAAAAGTGTCGAAAATATTGAAGGAATTAACAAGATTCTCCGGACTTTAAGTATATGCGCAGAGAGACATTGACGGTGGAAGGCGGAATGGGATTGCGTCCGTAGTTTATCAAAGATGGATTTATATTCTTGCTATCTATGAAGAAGCTTAGTATAATATTTACGTGAGTAGGAAGTCTCAAAAAAATAGGAAGAGATGGGAAAAAAGATGGCAAAAAGTGAGGCCAAAGGTGAAGAACTAAAACAACAGATTATAGAAACTGCATGGGAACTGTTTTGGAAAAAAGGATATGAGAAAACAACAGTAAATGACATCATTGAGTCAGTGGGAACATCAAAAGGAGGATTTTATTATTATTTTTCGGCTAAAGAGGATTTGTTAAATGCTCTGTATTCTGTATTTGATCGAGAGTATAAAAAGTTCTATGAAAATATGGATAAAACCCTTCCGAGTTTGGTGCAGCTAAAATTATTAAGTCAGTATGTTTCTTATTTTATTGAAGGAAATGTTTCTTCAGAACTTTTGGCGGCATTATACCAGTCACAGCTTGTTAAAAAGTGTCAGGAATGTTTTTTAAGTCCCGACAGATATTACATTAAGCTTGTGAAAAAGATTATTGCAGAAGGTCAGGAAAGGAAAGAAATCCGAGATGATATATCGGTGGAGGATTTGGCACATCATGTGTTGGTTTTAGAACGGGGAATTATCATGGACTGGTGTGTTCAAAATGGCAGCTTTTCATTGGGGTATTATGGAACCGGGAGCTTTGATCTATATATTGAATTTATGAAAGCAGAAAACGCAGGATAGAAAATGAAGACAATAAAATGTCTTCATTTTTTGCTTTATAAAAGACTATAGTCTGTAGTGAATAAGAAAGTATTATGATTTCATTATAGGAAATAATAGATAAAAAACTAATGATTAAATAAGTAATAAACAGAAAATAAATGAAAAATATAAAAATTAAGAAAAAATAAGTGGACAAATAGTAAGAAGATTGTTATTATTATAACCATAAACAGACCGCGGTTTCTAATTGAATTTATTTCATACATAAGGAGGGAAGCTTATGAAATATACAGAGATATGTAATTCTGTCTGGATGTTCCTCTGGGTAGGCGTATTGCTTTTAGCTGTAATTCTTCAATGCCTTATTTTTATGAAACGTGCGTGGAAGCATGCTTTGGATCTGGGATTATCTTCGGCTCAGATTAAGAAAGGTCTGACAACCGGAATTTCTATCAGTATCATGCCAACACTACCTGTTTTGCTGGTATTGTTGTCGTTGATGCCGTTGCTGGGAATTCCACTTCCATGGCTGCGTCTTTCAATTATAGGTTCGGCGTATTATGAAACTTATGCAGCTACTACTGCTTTGGAATGTGTGGGCGAAACGTTCCAAGTGGGTGGTTACAGTGTAGACGGATGGATTGCCGCTGCGTGGGTAATGACGATTGGAGGCAGTGCGTGTGTACTTTGGTCTTCATTAGCAATAAAACCTATTTCAATGATTTATGAGAAAGCTGAAAAAATTGATATGAAATTAGTTCTTTCAATTGGAAGCGGATGTATGGCAGGAATTATGGCATATGTATCGGTGTCTTATGGATTTAGTGCTATGTCTACAAAAGGAGTTGTTTTTTGTATCAGTTTTGCTGTAGGTGCGTTGTTGGTATATTTGTACAATAAGAAACCGAAGTTTAAGAAACTGTCTGACTATGTAATGACAATCAGCATGGTAGTTGCAATGATTGCTGCATGTTTCATTTTTTAGAAAGAGAGGGTGTGCTTATGAAATCAAAGGGATATCACAGTTGGATACATAAATTTGGAATCCTCTCAAGTCTTTTTCTATTCGCTGCCATGACAGCATTTCCGATTGCAGCGAGTGTAATCTATGGTGCTTGGCCGGATTTCAAACAGCTATGGCCGGGATTTGTAGCTGTTATACTATTTATGGCACCGTATTGGCCGGGAGAAACAATCGGATATATGTCAGTTATGGGATCGGGAGCACTTTATATGTCCTACATTACAGGAAATGTTACGAATCTTAGAATGCCGGCAACCGTGGGAACGATCAATTCGTTGGGGATAAAACCTAATACGGATGAGTGTCATACAATGGCGATTATTGCGTGTGGGGCTTCCATTATCACAACAGTTGTAATTGTTGCATTGGGCGTTGTGATTGCTGCGCCACTTGCACCGGTATTAGAATCTCCGGTTTTAAAACCAGCATTTGATTATGTAGTTCCGGCACTATTTGGAGGACTCGTTGCACAGACGATATTAAAAGGGAAAAAACAGTTTTTATATTATTTAATTCCATTAGCAGTATGCTTATATTTTTGTTATTTTACCTCAATGGATGGAGCATATTATATGCTGATTGCAATTATAGTGTCTGTACTTGTCTATCTAATTGATTATAAAAATACAAAGAAAAAGGAATCTGCATAGCAGTAATAAGTGGAAAGGAGAAGCTTATGGATAAGTTGACATATATTATTTGTGGTAAATTATACAATGGAATCGATGCGGAATTTAAAGAAGGTTATAAGATTCTTGTGAAAAATGATAAGATAGAAGCGGTGGGGCGCGATGTTCCACAGCCGGAATCTGCAGAAATTATTGATCTTTCCGATGCAACTGTTACACCGGGAATGATTGATGCACATATGCATATGGATTATTTTGATTGGCATACGATCCGTGAGGAAGTTTATACTACATCAGAAGAAGCAAAAACATTAGCGATTGTAAGGACTGCGAAGAAGTCGCTTTCCAGAGGTTTTACAACCGTTCGTCATACCGGAGGAATCAATTCAAACGGTTTTGGAGTATTGGATGTAAAAAGAGCGATAGAAAAGGGATATATTATAGGATGTAGAATTGTAGCGGCGCCGAGATTTTTGTGTGCTGCCGGAAGTCATGGAGATTTGTCACAGGGCTTTGCAAGAAATCCGGAATTATCTAATATCACGCAGAATCTTAGATTCTCTCTTGGTTCAGGAAAAGATTTCTTTGTAAATGCTGTGCGTGAAGAAATTAAATATGGGGCAGATTTTATAAAGATTATGGCTACGGGAGGATTTTTCACACCTTATGATAATCCTTCGCAGCAGCAGTTAAATGATGATGAAATGAAAGCGATCATGGATACAGCGCATGAATGGGGAAAGACTGTAACTGCCCATGTGTATAGTCCTAACCATATGCAAAAGCTAGTAAAATATGGAATTGACGGCATGGAGCATTGTTCTCTTCTGGATGAGGAAACTGCACAAATGATTATTGATAACAATGTATATGTTGTGCCGACGTTCTGTCCGTATGAAGAAGCCGTTCACTATGATCCGGTGAAGATTCAGACAAAACAAAAAGAGTATAAAGAAAAACTTGAATATTATAAAGATGCGCTTCAAGCAGGGCGTGAAGTGATTAAAAATTGTAAATGTAAACTGGGATATGGAACGGATTTTGTTGCCACACATCAAAATTTTGAAAGTGGATATGAATTTAAAGCATGGATGGATAGCGGAATGGGAACGTTTAGGACTTTACATGCGGCAACAAAAGTAAATTCGGAGATCTTACAACTTGATGATAAAATCGGTACTTTAGAGCCGGGAAAATTGGCGGATATTTCGGCTTGGAAGAGAGATCTTATGACAGATCCTTATGCTCTTTTAGACTGTGCTTTTGTTATGAAGGAAGGAATTATTTACGAGACAGAAAAATGCGAGGATCTGGAAGAAGGGTAGGTGCTTGCTATCTCTAAAGTCATTTTATATAATAGAAATATAAAAAGAGAAATGAGAAGTGCCAATGAAGATTATTATTTCACCAGCTAAAAAAATGAAGGTAAATACAGATACACTGGAAGTGCGGGCACTTCCGGTGTATTTGCATGAAGCGGAATATTTGCGACAGTATCTGTCGGAACTTTCTTATGAGGAATTGAAAAGTTTGTGGAAGTGTAACGACCAGATTGCTCAGATTAATTACGAGAGAGTGCAGACGATGAATCTTCGTATGCACCTTACTCCTGCATTACTTTCATACGAAGGGATTCAATATCAATATATGGCTCCAGCAGTGTTAGAAGACGGTCAGTGGGAATATGTGCAGGAACATGTATGTATTTTGTCAGGATTCTATGGTGTTGTTCATCCGCTTGATGGAGTGACTCCTTATCGATTAGAAATGCAGACGAAAGTAAATCTTCCGAATGTGAAGAATCTGTATGAATACTGGGGTGAAAAAATTTACAGAGAGGTGTCGGCAGATACAGAAGTGATTGTAAATCTTGCGTCTAAGGAATATAGTAAATGTGTTGAGAAATATTTGACTCCGGAAATCAGATATATTACGTGTGTGTTCGCAGAATACAAAGGGGATAAAGTGATTGAGAAGGGAACTTATGCCAAGATGGCAAGAGGAGAAATGGTGCGTTTTTTGGCGGAGCGTAAGGCGGAAAGACCAGAGGAAATGAAGTCGTTTTGCCGTCTGGGGTATCGGTATTCTGAAAAAGAGTCTACGAAAGATCGTTATGTATTTCTAAAAGAGCAGGGAGGCGATAAGTAATGAAAGAGCTTACAAAATTGATTTTGGATGATATGAAACCAGCATTAGGCGTAACTGAACCCGGAGCAATTGCATATGCAGCGGCAAAGGCGAAAAGTTACCTAGAAGGAGAAGTAGAGCAGGTGTGCGTAGCGATGAACAGCGGAATGTACAAAAATGCGTTTACCTGTGGAATACCAAACAGCAGTGAAGTAGGGAATGTTTTTGCAGCAGCGTTAGGCGTTGTGGCGGGAAATGCTGAGAAAGGATTGGAGTCTTTGGCAGATGTTCGACCGGAAGATAATACCTCGGCAAAGAAATTAATAGAACAGGGAAAAGTTCAAGTAGAATTAAGTGGGATTACCAGCCGGATATTTATCGAAGCATTTGTAAAAACGACGAGCGGAGAAGCGACCGTAACGATCCGAGATTCTCATACAAATATTGTCAAGATTGTAGTAAATGGGAAGATTGTGCTGGATAAAGAGTCGGAAGAAGTCTTGGGAAATAAAGAAGAAAATAAAACGCATGCTATACATAATTATACGTTGGAACAATTAGTAAAATACGTTGAGACGGAAGCAATAGAAGAACTTCTTTTTATAAGAGAAGCGTATAAAATAAACTGGGAATTGTTTGAAGAAGGGCTAAGGAATCCGAGAACAACCTTTGCAAGATATTTATTAGAAAAAAACGGAGGGGAAATTATTTCTTCAAATGAGCAGGCAACAGCTTCGTTATTGTGTAATGCGGCAATTGAGGCGAGAGTGATTGGTCTTGATAAACCGGCCATGAGTATTACCGGTTCCGGCGCCCATGGAATTATTGCAACAATGCCGTTATATGCGGCTTACAAGGTAAATGGTTATTGTGAGGAAGAACTTCTTCGTGCAACAGCGCTTAGTTATCTTGTGTGCATGTATATTAAGGAGTATTCCGGGAAATTATCAGCGTTCTGCGGATGCGCGATTGCAGCGGGGACAGGGATGGCGTGTGCACTTGTGTATTTGAGAGGCGGAACAACAGAAATGATGAAGCATACGATCAATAATATGGCAAGCAGTATTACCGGAATGATCTGTGATGGCGGAAATCAAGGATGTACCATGAAAGGAATTGCAGCGGTAGATGCAGCATATCAGTCTGTTGACTTTGCTATGCATGGAATTTATATTCAGGATGTTCATGGAATCAATGGAAATACAGCCGAAGAGACAATGAGAAATATGGGACTGATCGCTTCGCCTGGAATGGTAGAGACAGAAGGGACTATCGTAAAGATTTTTGAAGATAAATTAAAAAAATAAAAGCCCTATAAAAGGGAGGATGCCGGGTAACCGCCTAGTGCGGTTCCCGGCATATATTATGAAAAAGTTTATTCAAAATAGTATTTACTATGCGTCATCATTTCTTCTTTTTGATGATTTTAGTATACGTGATATCTATGAAGAAATAATGTGCTATAAATGAAAGAATTTTGAAAGATAAATGAACAAATTGTGAACATTCATTTTCTATTTCCGATAGGCAAATGCCGGAAGTCCATTTTTCATCGGCACAGTAACATTTCCTTGAATTAATGGTGCGGCATAAGCAATGAAATCATCACTGATATCGGAACCATTTTCGGTGATCCACTGAGCAGGAACTGGTTTTTCTTTGTTGCAAATGTTGTTGACATCCGCGGTTCCGTAAGATAATTCGTATGGGTGATTATAGTGTCTGTTAAATGTGATCATTTTACCGGTTTCACCCTTGAGAGCGGCTTGTACACCGTATGCGCCTGCGTTGACTGCCTCTGTAAGATCAGTGTCGGACAGCATAGCGCTGGAACAGCGCTGACATACATTAAGCTCGATGGAACGTACTTTTACGCCGACTTTTTCTTTGACAAGATTTTCTAAATATTTTCCGGAACCGGTAAGCATCTTGTGACCAAAATTATCCACACCGACATCACTTGCGTATTCGCAGATAAAGGTTCCTTTTCCGTCATTGATTCCTTCAGAGATACATACTACGAGATTTGGTGTTGTTTCAAGACTTTTTTGTACTTTAGCAATGAAATCATCTTGATCGAAAGCCACTTCCGGAAGATAGATCAGTACTGGGTTATCTCCTTTAAATTTGCGGGCGAGAACACTGGCGGCAGTGAGCCATCCGGCATGGCGTCCCATGATTTCAACAATGGTAACAGATTTTTTGTTGTCGTAGACGGAAGCGTCAAGAGCAATTTCCCGTACCGTAGAAGCTACATATTTCGCAGCACTTCCGTAGCCCGGTGTATGGTCTGTTTCTACAAGGTCATTGTCGATAGTTTTTGGAACACCGATAAAACGGATATCACTATCGATTCCGGCAGCATAACGGGATAGTTTGCTTACAGTGTCCATAGAATCATTTCCGCCGATGTAAAAAAAGTATCCAATGTTTTTCTCTTCCATTTTCTGAAACAAGAGAGGATATACCGGATCTGACAGATCTTCCGGCAGCTTATAGCGACAGGAGCCGAGATATGCACCAGGGGTTGTCTTAACAAATTCCAGCTCTCCAGTTTTAGAAAGAGCTCCCATATCCATAACTTGATCATTTAAGAATCCTTCAATTCCATTTACCATACCGTAGACATGCTCAATCTTGTCTGCGTGTTTCAATCCTTCTGATGTTACTCCGTATAAACTCCCATTGATAACAGCGGTAGGACCGCCGGATTGTCCAACGATTATATTTTTCATGTGAAATTCCTCCAATCTTATAATACTTAATACTATATCGGAAAAACTATAATTTTACAACGTCCATATAGGGATTTGTGTAGAAAGCGGTTGGAAAATAGGAGAGAATGTTTTATACTAATAGAAGTTTTTGAAGGAGGAAATCTGTATGAAATATATATCCTTTGCGATTCCTTGCTATAATTCACAGGAGTACATGGTAAAAGCAATCGAGAGTATTCTTGTTGGCGGTGAAGATGTGGAGATTATTATCGTCAACGATGGCTCAAAAGACCAGACATCAACAATTGCACATGAGTATCAGGAAAAATATCCTGAAATTGTCAAAGTGGTAGATAAAGAAAACGGAGGACATGGGGATGCAGTGAACGCCGGATTGAGCCATGCGTCCGGACGGTATTTTAAAGTGGTGGACAGCGATGACTGGGTGGACGAAGAGGCTCTTTGTGCAATTTTAGATCTTTTGCATCAATTTGAAGAGCAAGGAACGCAGATTGACATGCTGATCTCTAATTATGTATATGAAAAAACAGGAGCTTCCCGTAAGAAATGTATTCATTATCGAAATGTACTTCCGCAGGGAGAGGTTTTTAAGTGGGATGATATCGGACGATTTCATTTAGATCAATATATATTGATGCATTCTGTTATTTACCGCACGGAGATGTTAAAGTTAAGCCAGATGGTACTTCCGAAACACACATTTTATGTGGATAACATTTATGTATATTATCCGCTTCCGTTTGTTCGGAAAATATATTATCTGGATGTAGATTTTTACCGATATTTTATTGGTCGTGACGATCAGTCCGTAAATGAGAAAAATATGATCGCGAGAGTGGATCAGCAGATATTTGTGACGAAGTCGATGATTAAAATGTATCAGATGAAAGACATTTCCAGTAAGAAGCTTAGAAGCTACATGATCAATTATCTGGCAATTATGATGACGGTGTCTTCGATCATATGTATTCGTTCGAAGAAAGAGGAAAATCTGGAGAAGAAAAAGGAATTGTGGAAGTATTTGAAGAAAAAAGATATGCGTACATTTCTTAAGATACGATATGGTATCCTAGGACAGACAATGAACATTCCGGGGAGATCCGGACGCAAGATTTCGTCTCTTGCATACAGTGTGGCGAGAAGGATTGTAGGTTTTAATTAAGCCGGGTAGAAAGAATGGTTAAATAGGGCAAAGAGGTGGCAGATGAAAGTATGTCCGAATTGTAACATGGAATTGCCGGATGAAGCACATTATTGTCCGAGGTGTATGTTTCAATATGAGAAACAGGAAATACAGATAAAAGACACTCATAAAAAATATATTTTATTGTGGGTAGTTGGAAGTGTTTTAATCATTGGAATGTTGATTGTGATTCCGCTGGTAAAGCTTGGAATACAAAGTCGTGTAAATAAGAATCACTTAGATGAATCAGAGATTCAAAATATCATTAATGAAAATTTTAGAACAGGTGAGAATATTATTTATGATTCTGAAGTGGAATATGATTTAAGGGATGTGCTTGGAAGTGAGCTTATTGACATGAAGTCAACATTAGGCGAAGAAACGGATGAAATATACCACGAAAATGGAATGGATATCTATACATTTGGAATGTTGACTGTTGCAGTAAATCAAGAAGCGGCTATACAAGATGTCCTAATTGATTATACAGTGGGAGAAAATAAAAAGGAATATGGAATTTACGGGATTGATGGAACAACGGATATTGGAAGCGTAAAGGAAATGTTGGGGACACCGGATCAGGAGTATGAAAATGAACTCTGCTATCGGTTCGACAGAGAGTTCAGTCCGGGATTAAATATTACGTTTTCTGATGAAGGTATAGTGGAAACGCTGGAGTATTATTATGTGCAATAATTACAGAGTATCTTCATTTTCAGCATATAGAAGCTCATTGATCTGATAAATGGAAAACTGATGATTTTTGCCCCAAATAAGCAGGCTGTCACGCTTCTGTTTCGGATATAAGGGAGCAAATCCTGCATATTTTAAAAGTGCCTGCGTCTCGTCGAGAGAAAGGTTCATTCCAAAGGAAATGGAAATCAGCTTGTCGCGGGAAGGGATGCGCTTTCCTGAAAAAATCTGGTATCCATAAATTTCATTGAGTTCAGAATTTTTAATCACTGTAGATTTTTTCAAAGATTTTTCTTCTAAAAGTTGATTTAGATAGTTGGAAACAGAAGAATCAATTAAATAATCCTGTTCGGTATTTATATATTCTTCGATGGATGAAGAGTGATTTAATGCTTCCATCAGTTCATCAGTTGGTTTTTTAATCATCTGTATCACCTCGTAGAGAGTATATCATGGGAAAATCAGGTTGGCAATGGGAGAAAGTTATGTATCAGTGGCTGCTAGAGAACTTGAAAAAGTATTATATTTTTGTGAAAGTATTAAAGAAAAAAGAGAGCGGAGAAGTGCTTTTGTATAGGCATAAGCAATTGGGGAATTATGTGGTGGTTAAGAAACTAAGAGGAATTTATCCTGCTTATGAAAGATTGGTAAGTGTGAAGCAAGAACACCTACCGCTAATTTATGAAGCGTGCCATATTGAAGAAGAAACGATGATTCTGGAAGAATTTATACCGGGTATCACGATTGCAGAACGATTGGAACAGGAAACATTATCAGAAAGTTATGTAAAGGAAATCATAAGTCAGGTATGTGACGGATTGTATGCGATGCACTTGAATCAAATTATTCACAGAGATATTAAACCAGAAAATATTATAGTCATGAAAAACAGAGAAGTGAAGGTTATTGATTTTGATGCTGCGAAAATTTATAAAATGTATTCGGAAAAAGATACGAGAATGGTGGGGACAATCGGTTATGCTGCACCAGAACAGTACGGAGAGGCTCAATCGGATGCAAGAACAGATATTTATGGACTTGGAATTATGATGAATGTCATGCTGACCGGAAAACACCCTGTGAATGAAATGGCAGCAGGAAAAATGGGAAACATTATAGAGAAATGTATTATGGTAAACCCGAATAAGCGTTATAAAAATGTAATGGAAGTGAAAGAAAAATTAAATAAATTGCATTACTAAGCAGTGTGCATAGTACAAAATAACTGCCTGTCATTATACTAATGACAGGCAGTTATTTCTGCTATTTGGGTGAATGAGAACGTGGGTAAGGTTTCTTTTCATCCGTGAGACCGGAGAGGTAGTCCATGCTTGTGTCAAGGGCAAGGGCTATCTTCCGGCACTGTTCAAAGGTATAGTAGCGTTTGCCGTTTTCAATCTTGGAGTAATCGCTTTGGTCTATACCGGTTAAGTGCTGCATCTTGATTTGCGTGTAGCCGCGTTCTTTGCGCAAATCTTTTAAGCGTGACAATAGGCATAGCACCTCCTTTTCATGGAGTTTTGAAATATAATTAAATTATGTCACGATGACCTATTGACTATTAGGGTGTAATTGACCTAAAATGTAATGTGGATGAGAAAGATACTAGGAGGAAGGAAATAAAATGTTTTGTAGTAATTGTGGAGAAGCGTTAGCTGATCAGGCAAAATTTTGTACTCGCTGTGGAAGTCGTGTAGATATTTTCAATGCGAATTGTCAAAATCAGAATATGCGAATGCAGAATGAAGGAATCTGGGTAATTAATGAATTATATAAGAAGGAAAAGATCGGACTTTATATTTGGATTGCGGTTATTTGCTATCAATTACTGATAGGGTTTGTTTGGTACTCAGCATGGGGATTTGCTCTGTGGAATACTTTTGCATGTTATCAGGCATATAAATTTTGTCAGCAGATTATTCAGTATCCGGTAGGAATATACAAGCATTACGAAGAGGCATTGACAACGGATATTATTTTTATTGGATTAAATCTTGTGTTAGGTGGAGTTCTTGGTGCAGTAATAGGAATCTATGATCTGTATATCAGGCGATATGCTATGGCTAATAGAGATGTATTGTTATATATAGAAAATAGTGTTGTTCAGTAGGGGGGGAGAAAAGTTTATGTTTTGTAGAAATTGTGGAAAAGAAATGAATGAGACACAAAAGTTCTGTCCTTATTGCGGACAGAAAGTGGGGGGAGATACCGCTTATCCATCATCGAATGGTTATCCGCAAACAGCAGCTGTTGTAAATAAAAGGAAAAGTAAAACAGGGCTTATAGTAGGAATTGTAGCAGCTGTAATTATACTTATTGTTGCGATCGGAATATTTATTGCCGGAAATTCGAAGAAAGAAACGCTGAGTTTTAATCTGAGTGTAGTAAATGATACAGGAGTTGATATTTATGCTCTTTATGCCTCACAGCCAGAGGTAGATGATTGGGAAGAGGATATACTTGCTGATGAAGTGCTTTGTGATGGAGAAACGATTGATGTAGAATTTACTGTTACAGAAGATACGCTTGACTGGGATTTTGCTATCGAGGATATAGATGGGAATATCATAGAATTTTATGGATTAAGTTTTGAAGATTGTTCGGTTGATAGGGCCACTTTAATCTTGGAATATGATGGGGAAGAAGGATACGCAACATTATATTAAAAATGAAAAAAATAATAGAAATAGGAGGAAAGTAACATGGCGAGATTTTGTAGTAATTGTGGGAGATCTTTACAGGAAGGAGAGGTGTGTAATTGCAGGCAGGTAAATATGGGAACTGGACAGGAAAATCAACAGCAGAATAATCCTAATACAGGTTATTATCAATCACACGCACCAAAGAAAGCAGGGATTCCTAAATTGCTTGTTCCAATTGGTCAGACAGTTACAGGCGGGATTTTGATATTATTTGGTTTAATGACTGGGGGATGGGATTGGTCCTATATCTCTTATGTTACGGGCGCAGGATTTTTGCTGACTGGAATATGTGGAATTATTGAAGAAAAGAAAAAGTAGGAAATAAATATGAAATACTGTGAAAAATGCGGAGCAAAATTACAAGATAATGAGAGATTCTGTTCGGAATGCGGAGTAGAATGTAGAGGGGGATGTAGTGAAAAGCTTATCGAAGATGATAAGGGAGAAGTAGAAAGTAATAACGTTGCCCAAAAAAGAAAGAAGACACTGGCAGTCGTTATTGTTGCTGCATTAGTTGCAATAATAGGTGTGTTAGGGTATTTTGTTATTTATCCTAAGGTTATGGATTACCTGGAAGATAAGGAAAATCAAAAGGTGGCACAGAAAGTTATTCGTTTGATTGATTCGTTGGATGAAAAGGAAATTACCGCAGAATCCGAAAAAGATTTAAATCCTATTAAGACAGAATATGATGCTTTAAGTAAACAACAGAAAAAGTTGGTTACTAACTATGATGATTTGAAGGATGCCTATAAGCGGCTGGAAGAAGCACAGGATCAAAAAGCAGCAGACAGTATTGTAGCATTAATTGATGAAATTGATAAGAATAGTCTTACCGCAGATGATACATCTGTACAAGCTATTAGGGATAAGTATGACAAGCTGTCTGAAGCGCAAAAAAAGTTAGTAACGAACATCGATACGTTGGAAGAATACGAGCAGCTGGTGCAGACAAAAAAGGCAGAAGAAGAGGAGAAGAAAGCAAAAGAACAAGAAGCGCAAGCACAGAAAACAAAAGTACTTGAAACATTTGAAAATTTAAAGTCTTATGATGGGGTATGGGGAGATTTTGGTGCACATGTAAATCAATATCAAGGTATGGTAGAGAGCGCAATTAAAAATTCGATTTCTCTTTCTGATTATTTTGGAGATGTGAATAATGTATCTATGGTATTGGAATTGCAAGTGATGAATGATGATGTTTTGGCAAATGGATTAACAGCTTATAATCAAATATACACGATTTATTTCGAAGGATCAAGTGTGACTGGAGCAGGAGGAGTAAGACATTTAGAGTGCACGGTAAGCAGTCCAAACGGTACGAGTCTAGCGTATAATGAAATTTCGTACTATTAATCGGGAAATACGAGATGGATAATTTTATAAGGATGAAATGCAGGAGAGATTTTAGAAATGAAGTCTCTCTTTTCCTTTGTAATGATAATAAAATCGCATGAATATTGAGAAAGTTTCGTATCATTTATAAATGCAGAGTGAAACGGAGAAGTGGTAAGTCAAAATGGAAAGTCAAAAAAGAGAGAATATTTTAAACCTTGCATTAGAGGCGACAGGAGAAGAAAGGGAACGTTCAATCGAATTAGATGTGGGATTTGCAAAAGAAGAAAAAGAGTGGACGTTAATTATCAAATATTCAGGTGATTTAAAGGAGGTTCGAGGAATTGCAAGTCGAGTAACGCCGCTGATGGGAGGATATGCGGTGATCGTCATAAAAGAAGACAGAATTAATACATTGACGGAGTTTCCACAAATTGAATATATTGAAAAGCCTAAAAGACTTTTCTTTGAAGTGATGGAGGGGAAACGGGTATCTTGTATTTATCCGGTTCAGAATCCTCCTCTTTCGTTATCTGGAGAAAAGATTTTCGTGGCAATTTTAGATTCGGGCATTGATTATGAGCGGGAGGATTTCAGAAACCCAGATGGAACTACGCGGATTCGTGCGCTTTGGGATCAAAGTCTTAGGAATGGTGTGGATGGAATTGCGCCAAGAGGATTTGAAGTGGGTGTAGAATATAATCAGGAAGAGATTAACAAAGCGCTTCAAGCGGGAACGAACGAAGAAAGAAAGCAGATTGTGAAGTCGCAGGATTTCTCTGGTCACGGAACTGCGGTGGCAGGCGTAGCGGCAGGAAGTGGGAGCAAAGGTTTTGGACAATATCGGGGCGTGGCTCCGGAAAGCGAACTTATTGTAGTGAAACTAGGGACGCCGGATCGGGAGAGCTTTCCCAGAACGACAGAGTTGATGATGGGGCTTGATTATGTTATGAGAAAGGCGTTGGAATATAGAAGGCCAGTAGCGATTAATTTAAGCTTTGGAAATACATATGGTTCGCATGAACCTTATAATTAAGGGAAAACATAAGAAAACACTGATATTTCCTGTGTTTTCAGGCAATTCAGTGTTTTACTCGGATTCATGTTTGGTTGTCATTTGGATCTTATAATACTCGGTCAGGATCATGTTAATCTGCTGGGAACGTGTTCGATAGTTCGCTTTCGCATCCTTATCAATCTCAGCAACCAGTTCTTTGGACAAAGTAGTATAGACCTGAATATTGTTGGAACTGATAGCCATGTGGCACCTCCTGGTTTCATTTTAGTAGCCTTATTCTACCATACTTCATAGGATGGGGCAATGTGAACTGAAAATTGGAGAATTATTGTTATTGTAAAGCTGACACAGTCGGTAAAGAAAATCTATGAATAGAGAACGATAAGAAAGGTAGAGCAGATGAAACAGGCACAAGGCATTACAGAACAGCTAAAGGTGGAAAATGTCTTGGAATTGGGTAGGAAGAATGAATAATATACAAGCGTGTGCGAGGGAGATTGTGGATAAAGAGATAATTTATCAATAGTGAAAAGCGGGATAAAAGGTGTATAAAATATAGCAGGGTATCATAAGATAAAATTGTAATTGCATTTTTCACATAGTTCGTGTAGAATGTAATTAGAGAAGCTGTGCATCAGCGGTGGGTTGACACCTAAAATCTGATACGTTTTCCGAACGA
>OFMK01000468.1_pt1 | contig 42744 bp, 35 predicted proteins | sample 1541781 | NCBI WGS metagenome assembly OFMK01 (sample SAMN04209250, study PRJEB22552) | human gut metagenome | biome: gut; material: feces | host: Homo sapiens | place: USA: Oklahoma
CCCTGAATCTGAAGCACCGGTTTTAATTTTAACAGTGTTCCAAGCGCGGCAGCAGCTGGTGTGATCCTGCCGCCTTTTTTCAGATAATACAGCGTGTCCACCATAATGTAAATCGATGATTCAAATTTATCACGCTCTAAAATTGTCTTGATCTCAGATGCAGTTCTTCCCTGTTTTGCAAGCGCAAGTGCATCTAAAACAGACTGGCGCTGTGTAACAGAAATTCTCTGATTGTTCACCACCTGCACCTTTCCATCATAATCCTGGGAAAGCATCATGGCTGTCTCACAGGAACCACTAAGTCCGGACGACATTGGGATATGTACGATCTCATCGTACTCTTTTAACAATTCATCCCAGGTATCTGTCACATTTCCTACAAGCGGCATGGATGTATGGATGTCTGTCTTCTCGGAAAGCATCTGGTAAAACTCTTCCTGTGACAGATCGATATCTTCATACAGTGTCTTGTCTCCCACAAAAAAAGGCATCGGCATCACGGTAACTCCAAATTCCTTTGCCATACTCTGCGTGATTCCGCTGTTGCTGTCTGATACGATTGCTACTTTGCTCATGAAAAATGTTCCCCCTTATAATGTCTCTGAGCGTTTTTTGATGTTTTCTTTGAAGTTGATCACCTCATGCTCATACTCTTCATTCATATATTCAGATCTGATCATAAAGTCTGCCGATGCCTTATTGTTTGCGATCGGGATATCATATACCTGTGCAATACGAAGCAGTGCCTTTACATCAGGATCATGAGGCTGTGCAGTCAATGGATCAGAAAAGAAAATGACAAAGTCTACTTTTCCCTCAACGATCTTTGCACCGATCTGCTGGTCTCCACCAAGAGGGCCGCTGTTATATCCACGAACCGGAAGTCCGGTCTGGTCTGTAATCATACGTGCCGTGGTCCCTGTTCCACAAAGGAAATGATTTTTCAGGATCTCTTTATTTGTTTCGCACCATGCGATCAGCTCTGCTTTTTTATTATCATGCGCGATCAGTGCAATATTTTTCTGTTTTCCAATGGTAAGTGTTACATAATTTTCATTCATATGCGCCATCCTCCGTCATTTATCTGTGCCTTTATCTATTGCATATCAGATCAGTTTTTCTGCAATACATATTGTTAAGTATAACATATTTTTTGTCGTTCTTCCACAAAAAAATAATAGAATGCGCGCTCCGCGGACATTCTATTATTTTATGTACCGGATTTCTTCTTTGCCTTTTTATTCCGGCAATTTTACTTTTCCATCCAGAATCATCTTCACAAATGCAGTGTCACGAATGATCCACGGATCCTTTTCTATGCGTATATTGGTATTGTATACAGTCTCCGGCTGCTCCCACTTAAGATAATACCCCTTTGCCACTTCACTGGGTGTCAGATGAAGTTTCTCCTGTTTTTCCCCTACCTTACAGTAATAAAAGTAAGAATGACAGATATATTTACAGGACGGATCAAATATATCGCGGCGCATCTCAAGGATCTCCCCTAGTTCACACACAGACTCTTTTAAAACGGTAAGCCCTGTCTCTTCACGGATCTCACGCACAAGGGTTTCTAAAAAACTCTCTCCCTTTTCCATCCCGCCGCCGGGCATCTTATATTCGCCATCCGTACTGCACTGCATGGCAATCTTTCCATCCCGGAAAATTACACCACGCACATTATATTTTTCATATACTTTTGTTGTGTCGTCATAATTCTTCTCGTCAAAAACAGCAAGCACTTCCATCTGTTTTGTCTCCATATTCTGCAGCTTAAGGCCATATTTTTATCATATATCAAAATGTCTGATATTGTGTGCAAGCATATCCGCCATATTACGCAGATTTTCGGTAGAATCCTTGATATTCTGAAAACTGTCCGTAATCTCTGTGATGGATGAACTTGTCTGCGTGGTTCCTTCCACATTCTGCTGTGCAATCTCTGACAAAGAATCAATGACATCTATGATCTCTGTTCTTGCACTCTCTAATTTCTTTGTACGTGTTTCAATCTGGCGAATTCGTTCAATAGATGCGTCGATCTCACCCATAACACCATTTACCATCTGCTCCGTACTCTCGATATGCATATTCTGTTTTTCAATGATCTCCTGTGTCTTGCCCATTGTCTCAACCACACGCTGGGAGTTTCCGATCAGTGTATTTACGATTTCGCCGATATTGCCACTCGCCGTATCAGACTGTTCTGCAAGCTTCTGTATCTCAGATGCCACAACCGCAAAACCCTTTCCCGCCTCACCTGCACGTGCGGCTTCAATGCTGGCATTTAAAGAAAGAAGATTCGTCTGGGATGCAATTTCAGAAATAAACTGCGATGCCTTCTGAATACTCTGTGCTGAAATATTTGTCTGTTTCGTCTGTTCCGCGATCGTTGCAACAGCTGCCTTTACTTCTTCGCTGATTCGTTTTAGTTCATCGATCGTAACAACAGCCGCATCACTGGACTGTTTCATCTGATCTGCACTTTCATTCAGTTCATCTGCTGCCCTGCCGGTCTCAATGATCAGATTTCCCATATATTTTACATTGTCAGAAGCTTTTTTTGCATCCTCTGCCTGTAAATTTGCCCCGGTTGTAATAGAATCTACCGTTGCCTCCACCTCACGCATTCCATCGTAAGTCTGATGGGATGTATCCTCTAAAGTATTGGATGCTTCCATCAGCATATCGGTACTTTCCTTGATTCCCTTAATGATCTTTTGCAGTTCTTTCTGTAAATGCTGTATCGCTTTGGTCAGATCCCCGACTTCATCTTTCCGCTCTAAGATTTTCCTGTCAAACTCTACATCGAGATGTCCTGCAGACACTTCCTGCACATTTGCAATTCCTTTCTTTAATGCGCGCGTGATCGAAGTTGCACTGATCTCTACAATAATAATACATATCACAAGTACCACTAGCACGATGGCTACGATCGTATTAATGATCTGTATCACACTATGCGAGATTTCCTGCTTTTCTGCTCCGGCAAACACCATTCCAATCGGAGTTGTATTATCACCTTTCTGGTATACCGGAACATAATAGCCATAATATATGATGCCATCCATGGATACATTATCACTGAAATATCCCTCACCACCATTTAATACCTTTTCAACAACCTTGTCACCCGCCGGACTTCCCAGAATCCTGTCACCATTTTTGTCGACTGCAGAAGTCATGATTCTCTGTGATCCATAGAAAAATGTCACCTCCATCCCAGACTCCTGTTTGATGGTATCCACCAGATTCTCTGACTGTGAAATGTTATAACTTCCTTTCCAGATATCACCATTTTCCGTCTGCAAATAGGTACCTGCATTCTGGTCATAAGCTGCCTGCGTCGCGATTGCAGTTCCTTTTAATGAATTTTCCACCTGATCGATAATTGCACCCTTTACGATCGTGGACGCGATCAGAAGGATAATTCCTCCTAACAGAAGCAGCGGTATCAAAGAACAGAATAAAACTTTTTTTCGAATCGTCAATTTCATCATCTCATTCTCCCCCTAGTCCACAATCACAACGTTTTTATAATACCAGTCAATGCCGCCGGTAATCGTTGCATCATCTAAGGTTCCATTCTCTGTTCCAACCGTCTCCCCTGTATTTGTCTCCATCACTCCGTCAAAAACATTATTGCTGCCACTTAAAATTTCTGCAGTCGCTTCATCCACCTTCTCCTGCGTACCCTCTGCCGCAAAAGATGCCAGATTCGTCAGCTGTACCAGCCCCTCTGCCATACCTCCATAATAGTTTGATCCATCCCAGGTTCCATTGATAATACTCTTAACTGCCGAAGTATAGTATGCACTCCAGTTCCAGATAACACTCGTCAGACAGGCATCCGGTGTTTCCTTGCTCATATCTGAGTTATAGCCGATACCATATACACCACGTTCCTGTGCGAGTGTCTGCGGATACGGCGTATCACAATGCTGTGCCATCACATCACAGCCCATATCCAACAGCTGTTCCGATGCTGCTTTTTCCTTATCCGGATCATCCCAGCTGTTTGTGACTGCCACATAGATCTTTGCCTCCGGGTTAACAGCTGCAACGCCGATCGCAAATGCATCAATTCCACCTGTCACCTCCGAATTGGAAGAATCCTGCGCTGCAACATAGCCGACCTTATCCGACTTTGTATTCATGCCAGCCACGATACCGCTTAAATACCTTACCTGGTAAATACGACCAAAATAATTGTTGAAGTTCTTTCCATTTGACATATAACCGGTTCCATGGGAAAAGTAAATATCCGGATATTTCTCAGCCATCTCTGCTGTTGTTTCCATATACCCCCAGCTGGTTGTAAAAATAATATTGCACCCATCCGAAATACATGCTTCGATTGCTTCCTCCGTCGCCTTTGCGTCAGAGTCATCCACGATCTTTCTCTCAATCTGATCATCGCTTAAACCCAGATTTTCCTGCATTCCCACAATTCCCAGATCATGCGTGTAAGAATATCCGCTTCCCTCATCCGGATCTGAAATATAAAGCACGCCGACTTTTATATTTTCTTTCGAAATCCCTGCCGTGCCCGATGTGGTATCCGACTGTGCACCGCCTGTACTGTTCCCGGCGGTTTCCGTTGTAATATAGCCATCGTTTGTCGCATAATCATCCGGCGTAGTACCTGTTTTTCCACCACACCCGGCGAGCATTCCCGCCACGGCAAACAGTGCAATTATCTTTCCAGCTGTTTTCCTTTCATCTTTTGTTCTCCTCATCATAAATTTTCACAACATCTTTGTTTCATTATACAAAACCGGAGATCATTTGTAAATAAATATTATTTTTATGACAATAAATCGATACTTATGACCTATTTTTCTGAAAATATTCTTTTTGCACGCAGATAAGACAGATTAAATGTCCGGAGCGTCACAGGCTGGTTCATCCTGTCATTTTCCTGCATATATTCCCACTTCCAGTTATATATTCCATCCCCGTAATAACTCTTGTCCGGATGTTCTTTTAAGTACTCAGCGATCACTGGTGCCGCATCCGTTGATAAACAGGAGAGATAACTGTAATCGCCCGCAGTATTTCCATTTTCGATCTGCGCCAGATCATAGGCGGCAATCCCCGCATCTACATGTGCAAAGGCAAACAGGACATAACTGACGCACACAACCGCCATTCCATACTGAAATAACGGGAACCTGCGGTTCCAGATATAACAGATCGTCCCTGCCATCAGAAGCGTGATCACTGCCAGTGCCACAAGTACCACAACACGCAAAAATGTGAGCTGGTATGCCCGGATATACAGGATCATTCTCCATCCGCTCGATGCTGTCATAATGATCGTACATACAGAGATCACCGTCAGAACGGCATCGACCGCCCTGTTCCTCTGAAAGAAATGCTCCATTGTAAGAACCGCCCCCAGATTTAAAATACACACCACAAGGAGCTGGAAAAATCCCTGCCTTGCATATTCGGCATAGGTCACTCCTGCCGGCAGCTCCCCGCCACCGCCAAACAGATATATGATCTGTATACCACAGAATATCACATATAATACCGCCACTAAGACCGAAACCGTAAACATTGCTGTCGTCTCTGTAAGAATTTTTACTTCCCTGTCCTGCCGGTCTTTTCTGTATGCCGTATATCTGACTCCACAGTAAGATGAAATAAAACCAAAACATAACATGAAACAAATCCCTGCCAGGTTTGCCGGTATCCTGATTCCTTCGAAAACTTTTGCAATCATATTTGAAAATACCAGATCCGCCGACATTAACAATCCACCGATCAGAAGAACCACCGGTATCGCTACTGCAATTCCGATCAGGATCTCACGCGCTTTGCCATTTTCTTTTTTCTCCCGCAAACGTGCAAAATCGTTTCCATCGCCAAATGGTCTTGCAATGCTGCCAATTGCTCCAAATACAGCATTTACTCCACCGCACAGGTAATCCCAAAAATTCCATTCGTTTTCATCTGCCATATTTCGTATCAGGAAACACACCGTGAATGCAAAGATCCAGCAATAGTTCATCCAGATGATCCACTCATTTCCGGTTGTAAATGTACTGCCCGCAAGGATCAGCATATACACAGCAAAAATTATTGTTGTTTTAAAAACTTTTCTTTCCTTTACCGTTTTAACGATGTAACAGATATATCCGATCGTTGCCACCACCCACAGAAGTACTGCGGCACCTGTCATATTTTTGTAAATACAGACTGTATAGATCAGTGCGTAAATGAGGCTTGCCGGCGCAAGTTTTTTAAAAATCCCCGCATTTTCTTTCTGCTGCTGTTTTTTTCTTTCCTGCCACTGCGCTTTCTGCTCCTCGTAACTGACTGTAAGATTCTGATCCATTTTCATGCTCCCTTCCTTTTCCAATAAGCTGTCCTGTTCCTGCTTCATTCCGTGCAATATATTAAATTTCATCATCCGATGGAACATATTCTAAAATATCTCCCGGCTGGCAGTCCAACGCCCGGCAGATCTTGTTTAATGTGTCTACTTTGATTGCTTTTGCCTTTCCATTTTTTAGTATGGAAATATTTGCCATTGTAATACCTACTTTTTCCGAGAGTTCAGTTACACTCATTTTCCGCTTTGCAAGCATTACATCTATATTTATGATAATCGCCATTTGTCTCTCCTTATATCGTAAGTTCATTTTCCTGTTTTAATTCGTAGGCCTTCAGTATCAGATGTGATAATGCCGCTGCCAAAACAGATATCATGACCGAAAGCAAAACTGCGGTGATCATAAAAATACTGATTCCGGGCTGCCTGACCGCTAAGATTGCCAGAAAAACAATTCCCGCAAACCACACAACTGCGAGCAGCAATGCGAAGTGACTGATATTTCGAAAACATTTTGCATTTTCTTTTGAGAATGAATTGTCTTTTCCGATCTGCACACATACTTTCCAGAACTGGTACAGGATCGCATAACAGATCACCGCAATGCACCAGCCGTACAACAGCCCCGGCATAAAAAGATACGCCAGTGATTCATCCGCGTCCCTCCATGACATTGCAAGTACCGGCATAATATATAGAAAGAACACCGCCCCCATCAGCGCCAGTACAATCGTGATTGCTTTTAGCCACCGTGAAATTTCTTTTTGCTGCATAAATGATTCTCCTCCTGATCTGATTCACTTTTCTTTGAGTTTGTTTTTGATTCCAGATTTTTCTTTCTGGTTTTATTGTTTTCCTTTATTATACACATATATCTTGCTTTTGCAATATATTTTTATTGTTTTACGATAAATTTTTATTGGTAAATAGTAATAATAAAATCCTCTGCAAACAGTCAGGTGCTATTTGCCACCTGTTTTTCTGTTTACAGAGGATTTTATTATTTACTGTTCATTTCATTATTTTTTTATATAGTTTTATCAACAGTTTCCGTAATCTTTTTAAAATATTTATTGTCTGTTCGATTGTAAATATTGTTCTATTTCCAATGGCGATTTTCCAGTTACTTCTGCAATTTTTTCTATTGGGAAATCCAGCTTAATCATATTATGGATCATTCTCTCTTCTGCGATCTCGATTCCGTCACTTTTGCCAGCCTCATACTCTGCCTTTCGGAGTTTCTTCTCTTCCCACTCTTTATCATATTCCAAAATACTCACCATCTTTACCTCCGAACGATTCTTCCGAAGAAATTCCACCAGGATTCCTTCTTTGATACATTCATCGATTGCCCGTGCAACTGCATCGTTTAAGTTCATTTCTGATGTATATTTGCGGACTCTCGCTACATAAATGGCATATTCCTTCAATGTCTGACACTGCTCCATCAGCTCTTTGTTATGTCCTTCATTGACGTTTAACATCAGGACTTTTAACTCCAGGTCCGGCTCACCAGCCAGATGCTCATAAGCGTTTGACAGTCGAAGTTCCACCCGGTCATCCACTGCATCCGTTCCATTATAAAATACCATAAATTTCGGTGCCGGTATCTTCTGCAGGCGGGACGAATACAAGGACTTATCATCAACATACTGCTGATATTCAATTCCTATGTAAATCAGATCCCGCAGCGGTATGTTAGGATTTAACGTGGACTGGTGCTCGTAGAGATAAATATTCGTCTCTAACATAAATGCCAGGTCGTTTTTCATCCCCATGTAGATCGCATTTTCCAGCGTGACGATTTTCAGATCATCTGCGTTCTGATAAGCATTCCCGGTTACTGCATTGTACAAAGATAAGAGATTCTCTTTCTCTGAAAACAGCATGCGGAATACGGTGTCTTTGTACTGACGGTTGGCTGCTGGTATCTTTTCTGATACCTGTGTACCCTTCTTCATATTCAGTTCCTCCTATGTGCAGGAGGCTCATCCAGATCTCCTGCTTTTCATTTTTGTGAATAAAAAGCATAGATTTCTGAAATGTTTTTTGAAATGTAGACGGATGTGTCATCCTTATGGTCATGTGAAGCAAATGCAACTGTCTGAATAACGCTGTTCACATGGTAGAAATATGCTTTGATTTATCTTAGCATACGTCATTCTTCGTATGCAACTGATTTGAAATTTCTTGTGCAGTCTGCACAAAAAAGAAGGTTCATTTTTAACGAAAGACAGTGCCCGGACTGAATATCAATCCCGACACTGCTTTCCCTGTCATCTCTTCTGACCGCTACACACATTATTTTTTATTTGCTGACCTTAACTTTTTTCACGGACGTATATTTTCCATACACTTTTTTGCCTGTGGAATCCACTTTGTAAGCCCGGATACGCACATAGTAGGTCTTTCCCTTTTTCAGTTTGCTGATGGTATATGATGTTTTTGTCGTGTTTTTCCTGGTCACCGCTTTTTTGAATTTTTTATCCGTACTGTAAGAAATCTCGTAGCCTTTTATGCCGGATATTTTCTTATATTTCAGTAAGATCTGTTTACTCTTGCTGTTTTTTGCGGATGTAATGGAAACCTTCGCCACGTTTACTTTCGTCCACTTTGCATACAATGTATAATCACATTTTGCGCTGCTTTCTATGGTTTTGATCTTCTTTTTAAATTTTGCATCGGTATACCAACCTGCAAATGTATATCCTTTGCGGGATGGGTTTTTCAGTGTTATTTTCTTTCCATAATAGGTTGACGGATTGGAAGCATTGTTTTTACCTTTATTCAATTTGTAGGTGATGTTATACGGCACCGTGACCGTACAGGATGCCTGATAACTGCTGTTTTCCGCCGAGGTCACCGTGATCTTCGTTCTGCCCGGCGCTTTTGCAGTTACATTTCCACTGCCATCCACCGTGGCAACCTTCGTATTGGCGGATTTCCAGACAACCTTTTTGTTTGACGCATAGGACGGCGAAATGGCTGCTTTCAATGCCAGTTTCTTTCCTCTGCCAAGCGTGGCTGATGTCTGGTTCAGCGTTATTCCGGTTACTTTCGCCTTTCCGGTGACCGTCACATAGCAGACAGCGTATTCATCACTGCCGTCCGTTGCTGCAGCCCGGATTCTCGCCTCGCCCTCTGATTTTGCAGTGACAAGCCCGCTTGCAGAAACTTCTGCCACTTTTGTGTCCGAGGAAGTGTATTTCAATTTTTTATTTGTAGCATTGGATGGTGAAATGTCCGGTCTTAACTGGTAAGTTTCGCCGGATTTTAATTCGATCTCATCTTCGTCAAATTCGATCCAGTCTATGAGCTGCGGTACGGTCACTGTGCAAGCCGCCTTTACATTTCCCGCTGTTACCGTGATCACCGCTGTTCCGACACCGCAAACCTCCACATATCCGGTATCGGAAACCGTTGCCACATCTTCGTTTGAGCTTGTCCATGTCACTGCATCCGTAAAATTCTGGGGTGCGATCGTGGCTGTAAGCTGGAACTCATCATAATATTCTGCCGTCTTGTTCGTGATATCCAGACGGATCGATGTAGCATGGATATCCTGCGCAACGTATTTGATGCCTTTTCCGTTTGCATAAGTCTGGGCATAACAACCGGAAGGACCGTACATCGTCATTTTCCTCGGATAGGAAAATGCGTTTGACTCAATCGAAGCCGTATTGCGCGGAACTGTAATCTGTGTCAGTTTCGTACAGTTGACAAAGGCACTGTCGCCGATCGTGGTCACGTTGTAAGGGATCACAATAGATGGCAGGGCTGTGCAGCCGTAAAAGGTCTGGCTATCAATCTTCTTTAATTTGCTGCCTAGCGTGATATCGGTCAAGGCTTCGCAGCCGTAAAAGGCAGAACTTCCGATGGATGATACCGTGTCCGGTACCACCGCTTTTTTCAAGGATTTACAGTTTTTGAATGCATTACTTTCTATTTTTTCTACCCCGGATGGAAGGATGGCTTCCGGCAGGGATTCACAGCCGTAAAAGGCTGAATCTCCGATTGTGGTCAGGGTGGATGGGAAATTGATGGTGGTTAACTTTTTGCAGCCGGAAAAAGTGTTTGATGGTATTTCTTTTAAGATATCTGAAAGATGCACTTCTGTCAGGCTGGTGCAGTTATTAAACGAGTACATGCCAATACTCTTTAAATTTTCCGATAATTTTGCTGTTTTTAGTGAACTACAATATTCAAATGCAGATCGTTGAATTTCTGTTACACTATTTGGAACATCAATCTCTTTCAGATTAATACAGCCTCCAAATGCTCCACTCTCAATTACCGTTACGGTATCTGGTATTGTTATCTGCTCGATTCCTGTACAGCCTGCAAATAACCCTTCCGCTATCTCGGTTGTTCCATCTTCAAACATTACCGTTTTTAAATTTGCACAGTTATCAAATGTTCCTCCATCAATGCTGTCGTTATTCCTATAATACCGACATTCTTCCAAACTTTTTGGTATTTCTATCTCCGTTAACTTATTATCATTTCCAAATACTTGCCAGCCCATCGTTTTTAAATTTTTCGACAATACTACGTCTGACAATTTTTTGCACTCTGCAAATGCAGCTCCGTCAATACCTGTCACATTATCCGGTATCTCTATCTTCTTCAATGACGTACATGACTCAAACATATATGCATTCATATATGTAAACTTCTCATTCACCGGCAAATACGCACTCGCCAGTTTACTGCACTTCTGAAATGCACATCTGCCTGTCTTCTCCACACTGTCCGGTATCACAACACCGAGCAGTGACGTACATCCATAAAACGCACTGTCTCCAATGCTTTTTACACTATCCGGTATGCTGACCGATACCATACTTGTATTATTTTTAAACGCTTCATCTCCGATTGATGTTACCGTATCCGGTATTTCCACGAAAGTCTGCCATCCGTTATATTTTTTCAGCACACCATTTTCAATGACAAAATTAACAGAATCATCATAAAACATTCCATCCCCGTCACCATAAATCTGTGCATAGTTCGACGCACGGTACAGGGAAATTCCATTTTCACTGGAACTGTCGCCGCTGCCATAATATGATGCCCAGGTACTCCATTTTATCGTCCACTGATGGATCACGCATGCCGGTTCTGAGGCACTTAACCTTGCATTACAGTCATATACTGTGACACCGTTATCATCCGCACTGACAAACACCATCGTATGCTGTCCGCCGTTACCACTGCCACATGCCTGTATAATATCGCCAAGTTTTCCCTGCTGTAACAGATTTTTTGCACTGTCTGTTGTCACACTGCTTCCCGAAATCTGTCCTACCAGATCTACATTTTCTTCACTCTGGTATTTATACTTTGCGTTTCCATAATAACGGTTTGGCATATTACAGCCGAACAACTGATAAAATACCATTCTTGCAAATCCAAAACACTGAATCGCTCCACCCCAGTCACCGTTCCAGGTCTGCCCCACATTCGGTTTGTACTGGCTCTGAATGGCTGCAAACTTTGCTTTGATACTGGCTGTGCTGTCATAATTTTCGTCAATGACATTTCCATTATTATCTCTGATCGTTGCAGAATCGTCTTTGATCGTCAATGTGCCATCCTTCACTGCCTTTGTGGCATTGGAAAGACAGCTGTTAATGTAAAGTTCATAATTTACTTCCGAACCCATGCTGCTTTCCCAGCAGTCCATCTTCGAATATAACCTTTTATCCCTGCTTTTTACCAGATTTTTCGATTTTGAAAGCAGCATTTTCGTGCATGCTGCATTAAAATTAACTGCTGCCTCAAGATAACGCATATCATCTGTTGTTCCTTTTCCAGTGTAAAACAAATGCTGGTAATGTGCGACTGCCCTGTTTGAATCCATCCAGTACTGATATAACAATGATGAATAGACAATATCCGAAACAGATGGGTTGTAACATTCATACACAGATGCAATCATCCCGGCTGCTTTATTCACGATTCCCCACGGCAGACTGCTATAATCAAACACGCCTGAAACAATACTTCCGGCTGCTTTTTTTGCCTCTTTCTGTAAGACACTGAGCACTTTATCCGACATATAATGATCCACAATATACTGAGCCGGATTTTCCACAATTTCATTGCGCAGTGCGATCAGTTCGTTATAAATAGACGGATCTTTGACATGTTCATGAATGATCATAAGATCGTCGATTGCCTGAACTTCGATCTCCTGTATTTCGATCATACCGCTGACCATCAGGAAAATTTCATTTGTATCATTTGTGAATTTCATGAACATGTCCATATTTTCATATAAACCGTCCACCATTTCCCCGATTTTTTCATCTGACAGCAATTTGTTTTTATTATTCTCCACCAGAGTTTTCCGATATGCCTCTTTATCCTTGTCTTTCAAAAAATCGTATACTTTATTGACAACCTTTAAGTTTTTCTCTACCTCTCCCGCTGTTTTGGTAAGGTTCTGATTTGCCTGCAAATATTCATATACAACCTTCCTTGCAGCCTGTTTTTCAAAACTTTCATAAGTGTTATCGCCAAGATTGCATTTTGACCAGAATTCACTCCACAAAACGCTGCTGCCTGTCTTTATGCTGTACATAAATGACGCAACTGTCTCATCAGTAGCAGAGACACTGTTGATTGCCTCTAAAGACATATCCCCACATTTTGCAATAATATCATCATACGCTTTATTGTTCAGATAGGACGGCGCTAACATATAAAGCTGCTCTTCTGTAATATTGTAAGAACTGGATGCAGAAAAAACTGATATTTCATCAATGATTTCCTGCTCGATCTGCTCCTGTTCTTCTGCGGTGAGTTCAATGCTTTCTGTCTCTTCCGTAACAACCTCAGTTTCCTCCGACACCTCAGATTCCTCGATCCCCTCGGTCTCTTCGGTCAACTCCGTTTCAACTGTCTCCTCCGTTGACTCCGATTCAGTTGTTTCCGTCTCTTCCGTGATCTCTGTCTGTTCCTGGTTTTCTATTTCCTCTTTTTCTTCCGTCAGCTTCTCAGAATTCTGATCTTCTTCCTCTAACCTGTCTGTTTCCGTCTCAGTCTGTCCTGTCCCGGCCGATTTTTCATCTTCCTGTGTCTGCTGACCTTTCGCCGCTACATCTGCAAGCAGCATTTCCGGTGCCGCTGTAAATGTCATACAGGCACAAAGCAGCCATGCTATCATTCGTTTTTTCATAACTTTCTCCTTTCGCATATCTGTTTCCTCTGCTGTTCATACTTTTTTATTATTATATAACACTTTCTAGCTGTTATCAATACAACCTGTATGTTTTATATAGTTACATTTTTTATTGATAAAGTAGAGTAATAAGGAGATTTTTACATGATACGATTAAAAGAACTAAGGGAAGCAAAACACATGAGCCAGCAGGCTGTCGCAGACGTATTTCATGTCACGCAGCAGACAATCTTTAAATATGAACACGCACTTGCAGAACCGGATCTTGATGTGATTCTTCACATGGCAGATTTTTTTGGTACTTCCGTTGATTATCTGATCGGCTATACCGACGTTCCATTCCGGTATGAAGTATATCCGAAAGATTCTATTACACAGAGTGAACAGCGTGTCTTAGAATATTACAGACGACTCTCTCCTAAGGTACAGACTCTGGTTCAGGCACTTGCTGATGAAAACGAATAAGTATATCATTGAAAAAACAGGAGAAAATCTTCACTTAAAAGATTTTCTCCTGTTTCACGATTACGGTGCTTGTTGATTTAATATAGTCTGGATCTGCTCTGCATTTTTTCCAGTTACTTCTGCAATTTTTTCTATTGAGAAGCCATACTTAATCATATTGCATACAAATTCTGCCATGGCTTTATCTCTGCCGATTTCAATGCCTTTGCTTTTGCCAATCTCAATACCTTCACTTTTGCCAATTTCAATGCCTTCGCTTCTGCCAGCCTCATACTCTGCCTTTCGGAGCTTCTTCTCTTCCCACTCTTTATCATATTCCAATATACTCACCATCTTTACCTCCGAACGATTCTTCCGAAGAAATTCCACCAGGATTCCTTCTTTGATACATTCATCGATTGCCCGTGCAACTGCATCGTTTAAGTTCATTTCTGATGTATATTTGCGGACTCTCGCTACATAAATGGCATATTCCTTCAATGTCTGACACTGCTCCATCAGCTCTTTGTTATGTCCTTCATTGACGTTTAACATCAGGACTTTTAACTCCAGGTCCGGCTCACCAGCCAGATGCTCATAAGCGTTTGACAGTCGAAGTTCCACCCGGTCATCCACTGCATCCGTTCCATTATAAAATACCATAAATTTCGGTGCCGGTATCTTCTGCAGGCGGGACGAATACAAGGACTTATCATCAACATACTGCTGATATTCAATTCCTATGTAAATCAGATCCCGCAGCGGTATGTTAGGATTTAACGTGGACTGGTGCTCGTAGAGATAAATATTCGTCTCTAACATAAATGCCAGGTCGTTTTTCATCCCCATGTAGATCGCATTTTCCAGCGTGACGATTTTCAGATCATCTGCGTTCTGATAAGCATTCCCGGTTACTGCATTGTACAAAGATAAGAGATTCTCTTTCTCTGAAAACAGCATGCGGAATACGGTGTCTTTGTACTGACGGTTGGCTGCTGGTATCTTTTCTGATACCTGTGTACCCTTCTTCATATTCAGTTCCTCCTATGTGCAGGAGGCTCATCCAGATCTCCTGCTTTTCATTTTTGTGAATAAAAAGCATAGATTTCTGAAATGTTTTTTGAAATGTAGACGGATGTGTCATCCTTATGGTCATGTGAAGCAAATGCAACTGTCTGAATAACGCTGTTCACATGGTAGAAATATGCTTTGATTTATCTTAGCATACGTCATTCTTCGTATGCAACTGATTTGAAATTTCTTGTGCAGGATGCACAAAAAAGAAGGTTCATTTTGAAAGAAAGACAGTGTCCGACTTGGACACCGCCTCTTTTTTACACTGCTTTCCACACCTGTTGTGTGACCGGCAACATTACACCATGCACGCCCGTGCATTATAATTTCCCGATATTTCCGGCAGCTCCGACATCACAGACAGTTCTAAAATATCTCCCGACGCCCACACAAGGATCGTTTCTCCAGAAATCGAAGCCATCCCGGTTTTTGAAACATTCATGGAATATTCTTTGAAGACTTCCATGGAAGATCTCATAGAATGCTCCATAGAATATTGGTTTCCACCCTGACTATTGCCCACGTTCCGACTTTCAGGCGGCATTTCAACATTTATCCCAAGTCCCGAACGCCCCTTCTGTAGCCGCTCCGCCGGTTCATTGGACAGTCTTATTTCCGGCATGACCGGCATATCCTGCACATTCTGTACGGACTGCACAGACCGCCCCCCGGATGCAGCCAGTTCCTTGGACCTATGCTCATCACAGGTTTTTGCGACAGGCTCATTTTGCTTTTCCATCACGTTGCAATTTTTCGGATCCGGCTCTTTTTTTCTCCGCTTCACCCGTACAACCCGCGGCGCCCTGACTGACTCAATGTAGAGGACATCCTCTTTCCGCTGCATTTTTTCTAACAGGATTTCAAGAAAAATTGTACCATAATAATTTCTGCGGTACTTCTCCTGCTCCCTGAATTCCGACCGCACCCAGTCTGTCTTTGCCGTCTGTTTTATTTTGATAGATTCTTCTCCATATATATGATCTGTCATTATGCCTTACTGTTATAATAGCTATTGTTATAATAACTGCTGTTATAACTCTGTGAATTATTCGCGTAGCGTGCATAACGGTTATAATTACTGCTCGCCTGCGCACTTGATTTTTCGAGTTCCGTCACCTTTTCTTTTGCATATTTGCCGATCTGGCCTGACAGATTCGACACCTTTTTGGCAAATCCATCTTCACCGGTAAACAGTTTCTTTACCTGGCTGATATCGGCTGCCTTTAATTTGTTTTCGTCCAGTTCTAATGTCCCGTCACCTTTTATCGTAATTCCGATCTCACGGAGTTCCTTGTTTTCCGCATTTGCATAATTTTTCAGTTTTTTGGCATAATTTGAATCAACAATATCGCCAGACTGTGCGAGACGCTTCATCAGATAATTATAGTCATTCACAAACGACTCTATATTATCCGCCACATTTTCCTTCAGCTTTGTCTCATCTTCCTCGTCAAATACGGAAGTACCATCCGTTTTTAAAAACTTTCCCAACCGTTTTTCCACACGTTCCGCAGCCGTCTCCATACCACTGTACAAAAGCGTCTGCGTCCGGTTTGCAAGTAACTGCTCCGCAGATGACGTCTTTCCACTGTTTGCATTTAATTTTGAAAGAAGCTGACTGATCGACTGTCCGGAACTCCCGGAAGTGCTCTTTTGTGTTCTCTGCTGTTTTGTCGTAAATGTCTTCGTCTTTGCAATACGTTTCATCCGCGCACGCACAATGGTGCTGTTTAGTCTGTTCCCAACTCTCATACTCATTTTCCCCATTTCACAACTCATTTTATGACAACAGTTAAGTTCTTCCCGTTATACAGCTGATTTTTCATCCATATAACAAAATGGCGCCTGTTTTTCCGGGTATTTCATTCCTTGAAAATCAGACGCCATCCTTAGCTTTCTCCTGTTATGTAATTTATATCGTCATAAAATCAGAATACTTTACAAAAAATCTCTTGACACTTTTCTTGTATCATTGTATTATTTCACTAGTACAAAGAAACGAGGTGATACAATGGCATGGAACCTTAATTCCGACCGTCCTATTTTTATACAGATCGTCGAACGGATCGAAATGGATATCATTTCGGGCAAATATAAACCCGGAGACAAACTGCCTTCTGTCCGTGACTTTGCCGCCGAGGCAGCGGTAAATCCAAACACGATGCAGAAAGCTTTCACAGAACTTGAACGAACCGGTCTTGTTTTCTCACAGCGGACAACCGGACGATTTATTACGGAGGACACTTCCATGATCGATGAATTAAAATCAACACTTGCAAAAGATAAAATTACAGAACTGCTCTCATTTATGCAGCAGCTCGGCTTTCAGGAAAATGAGATTCTGGCTATGATCGGTCAGACCATGAAAGGAGAAAAATGATGGGCACATTACTTGAATGCAAAGATCTCACCAAAAGTTTCAGTGGAAAAACAGCGATCGACCACATTGATCTTTCGATTGAGAGCGGACATATCATTGGTCTGCTCGGTCCAAACGGCAGCGGAAAGACAACACTGATCAAAATGATCAACGGACTTTTAACCCCGACCTCCGGCACCCTTTATTACAAAGAAAATCCGATCGGTGTCGAGAGCAAACGCCACATTTCCTATCTGCCAGATCATAGTTATCTGAATATGAACCAGCGTGTGAAAGAGATCATCGCCTTCTTTCAGGACTTTTATGAAGATTTCGACAGCGAACGCGCCTATGATATGCTGCAAAAACTAAATATCAATCCAAATGATTCTCTAAAAAGCATGTCAAAGGGAACGAAAGAAAAAGTGCAGCTTATCCTCGTCATGAGCCGCAAAGCAGAATTATATATTTTAGATGAGCCGATCGCTGGTGTCGATCCCGCTGCGAGAGATTACATTTTAGACGTGATCTTAACCAATTACGATCCGTCCGCTTCCATCCTGATTTCAACGCACCTGATTGCAGATATCGAAAACATTTTAGACCAGGTTATTTTTATTCAGAACGGACAGATCCGTCTCTCATCCTCTGTGGACGATATCCGCGCCGAGGAGGGGAAATCCGTCGATGCACTGTTCCGGGAGGTATTCAGATGTTAGGAAAATTATTTAAATACGAATTTAAAAACACATACAAGTTAATGTTCATCATCTATGGCGTTATGGCGTTTGTTACCATCCTTGGCTGTATTGCCATGTACGGTGACAGTGATCCTGCCGGCACAGAAAACCAGTTACAGGAGATCTTCTTTACAGCAGCTATGGTATTTTATGTACTCGGCGTATTTGCACTTTTCGTGGTAAGCTATGTATATATGTGTGTACATTTTTATAAGACAATGTATTCTGATCAGGGATACCTGACACACACACTGCCGGTTGGCAAGATGTCAATTTTTAATGTAAAACTGCTCGTTTCCCTATGCTGGCTGATGCTCTCCCTGATCATTATGTTTGTATCGATCTTCGCCCTGGGCTGTGCGGCAAACAGAGGATTTTCCTTTGATGCAGATTTTGATATGCTCATGGTAGATTTCCAGAATCTGTTTGGCATGTCTCTCCATACGTTTAGCATTTATATGATTTTTGCCATGATCTTATCCTGCCTACAGTACCTTTTGATGGTATTTGCAAGCGGTTCTATCGGTCAGCTCTTTACAAAACATAAAGTAGGAGCTTCCATCGGTGCCGGAATCGTCTTTTACATGTCAGGTCAGATTGTATCCTCGATCATCCTGGTACTTACCGGATATTTTGGTGTCATGAACAACGTCAATGTTGTAACTTATAATGCCACTGAAAACGTTACATTCAGCACAACTGTTTCCTCTATGCTGTTTTCCGGATCGCTCTTTTCGATCATCGAATGTGTTGTTTTCTATATCGTGTGCATGGTTATCATCAAAAAACACCTTAATCTGGAATAACTACAACATTTCATTTTCACAAAAATTGATTGCTAAACAGCCGCTCTGCTTTAAAAACGGAGCGGCTGTTTTTTATCCGGTTTTTATCCTTACCGAATACCTGTCCTCTTTCATGCTGTTGCCTGATGTATTTTCTTTTTTAACACTAAAAGACTTTCCCGCATCCACTCCACAAATTTCGACAGATACCGCAGAATGGACTCCGCTGCAACCGTAAATACCGCAGTCAGCATCATACACTGCCCTGAGATATCCCTGATTGCAAATAAGTGGCTGACAAATATCATGCAGAACAGCCAGCCGGCGACCATTCCAACCATCAGTACCCGGTGTCCGGCCGTCATCGGTTTTGCGATCTGATATAAGATCATAAATCCAACAATAGCAACAAGTATCGTACAGGATGTCGAAATGTCCTCTTCGTTCACACCAAATACCTGACAAAACAATACCAGACTGCTGACAGCAAAAAAATCGGTAAGTCCGGCAGGCAATGCCTTCAACAACACATTTGTCATAAAATGTCCCTGTATGCGGTCTTTGTTTGGCTCTAATGCAAGCACAAAAGACGGAATTCCAATCGTAAACATACTGATCAGCGAAATCTGTGACGGTTCCAGTGGATAATTGATCATAGAGATCATGGAAAATACTGCAAGCAGCATGGAAAAAATATTTTTAACCAGATATAAGCTTGCCGAGCGCTGGATATTATTTACCACTCTCCGCCCTTCCATCACTACAGAGGGCATCCTTGAAAAATCATTGTCCAAAAGAACAAGCTGTGCCACCTGCGATGCAGCCTCGCTTCCCGATGCCATTGCGATACTGCAGTCCGCATCTTTTAATGCCAGCACATCATTGACACCGTCACCCGTCATGGCAACCGTTCTTCCCTGTGCTTTCAGCGCTTCCACAAACTTTAACTTCTGATCAGGTGTCACCCTGCCAAAAATCTGATATTTTGCTACAGCCTGTGCGATACTCTCATCTGTTGTCAACGTGGATGCATCCACATAATTATCTGCGCCGCAGATTCCCGCTTTTTCCGCAATTTCAGCAACAGTCTTAGGGTTATCCCCGGAGATAACCTTGATCTCCACACCACGCTCTGTAAAATAGGAAAAGGTTTCCTTTGCTCCTTCCCGGATCGCATTTGTCAGCATGATAAACGCGATCGGCAATACTTTTTCCGTAAGCTGCTGTCCGTCTAAAATTCCCTCATATCTGCCATACACAAGGACACGATACCCTTTCTCACTATACGCTTCTATTCGGTCTTTGTACTCTGCATAATCCTCCCGAAGCACAAATTCAGGTGCCCCGATCACATAACTTTTTCCCTCTGAAATGATTCCACTGTACTTTGTCTTTGATGAAAATGCAAATACCTTTTCTGCTTTCTTTATCTTTGTTAAAGTATCCGGCTTAAAATATGTCTTTAATGCCTCCATTGTTGCATTATCGGCATCCATGTCTGCCGCAAACTCACCGATCATGCCCTTTATCTGCGCATGTTTTTGTTCCTGTTCCTCACCGCACTTTACATCGACATATACTTTCGTATCACCGTCTTTCTCATAAACTCTTTTCGTCAGGTCTTCTGCAAGAATAAACTGATCCACTTCCATCTCCGGCACTGTAATTGTTCCTGTCTTGTCCACACAAAGTACATCTACGCGGGCTAACGTTTCAATACATTTCATATCATGGATCAAAACCTGCTGCTTTGCCAGACGCATGGCACTTACCGCCATGGCAACGCTCGCTAACAGATAAAGTCCCTCCGGTATCATTCCAATGATCGCTGCGACCATACTTGTCACACTGTCCCGCAAAGGGGTTCCCGCATATACAAACTGCTGTATAAAAAGAACCACACCAATGGGAATGATCACAATACCGACTGCCTGCACCAGCCGGTTCAAAGAGCGGATCATCTCTGACTGTTCTCCCTCTTTCGTCTGTGTTGCACGGTGGGTAAGTTTTGATATATAAGACTCTTCCCCAACTTTTGTCAGCTGTGCCAGACAGCTGCCGGACACCACAAAGCTGCCGGACAGCAGTTCATCGCCATTTTTCTTTACAATTTCATCCGCTTCTCCGGTAAGGAGTGATTCATTCACATTTAACTGCCCTTCTAACACAACTGCATCCGCCGGTATCTGTCCGCCCGCAGAAAGCTCCACGATATCATCCATCACCAGTTCTTCTGCCGGTATTTCTTTTTTACTGCCCTCCCGGATTACCCATGTTTTCGGACTGTTTAAGATAGACAGATCATCCAGAACCTTTTTCGAGCGGATCTCCTGCACGATTCCGATCAGCGTATTTGCAACAATGATTGGAAGAAATGTCAGATCCCGGAAAGCACCAACGCCGATTAACAATAACGCGATCACTAAAAATATCAGGTTAAAATATGTAAATACGTTTGATTTTACGATCTCTTTCGTCGTCTTTGTCGCCGACTCCGCTTTTTTATTCCAGAGTCCCTTTTCTTTCCGCTCTGCCACCTGCTGTGCGGTCAGTCCCCGGATCTTTTCTGTCTGTTCCAAGTTTGCATTTTCTGCCACTTCTTTTCCCGTCTGATTCTGTTTTTCGTTTTCTGCCACTTCTTTTCCCGTCTGATTCTGTTTTTCGTTTTCTGCCATTTCTTTCTCTGTCTGGTTCACATTTTCCTCCATATAGCTATACCTCTTAGTATTCATCACTGTCACTCTGACTCATTTACAATTCATCATAACTTTGCTTACAAGTATAACCAATATTTTTGAAAAAAAGTAGGTTTTGGATAAGATTTAAGGAATATTTTAGATGTGTTAAGAAATTTTTATAAAAAAAGTTTTTAAGAAAAAATGCCGGACATCAGCAGTTTCCACTGACTCCGGCATTTTTACCATCACTGGTCTATTATTTATTGCTCAGATATTCATCGATTCCCTTTGCGGCAGCTTTTCCTGCACCCATAGCAAGAATTACAGTTGCAGCTCCGGTTACGGCATCACCACCGGCAAATACACCGGCTTTTGAGGTAGCACCGTTTTCTTCCTCTGCGATGATACATTTTCTGCGGTTGATCTCAAGTCCCTTTGTAGTGGAAGAGATCAGCGGGTTCGGGGAAGTTCCAAGTGACATGATCACGGTATCTGCCTCGATCTCATACTCAGATCCCGGAATCTCTACCGGGCTTCTTCTTCCGGATGCATCCGGTTCACCGAGTTCCATCTTAATGACTTTCGCGCCTTTTACCCAGCCATTCTCATCTACAAGAATTTCTGTCGGGTTCTGGAGCAGATCAAAGATCACGCCCTCTTCTTTTGCATGATGTACTTCCTCCACACGCGCCGGAAGCTCTTCCTCGCCACGGCGGTATACGATATGTACCTCCGCACCAAGTCTCTTTGCAGTTCTCGCAGCATCCATAGCAACGTTACCGCCGCCGACAACGATAACTTTCTTGCCTGCTTTGATCGGTGTATCATACTCATCTTTAAATGCCTTCATCAGGTTGTTTCTGGTCAGGAACTCATTTGCAGAAAATACACCCATTGCCTGCTCGCCAGGAATACCCATAAATCTTGGAAGTCCGGCACCGGAACCGATAAATACGGCCTCAAATCCCTCGTTTTCCATTAATTCATCGATTGTAACAGATTTTCCGATAACAACGTTTGTCTCGATCTTAACACCGAGTGCTTTTACATTTTCCACCTCAGCAGCAACAACCTTCTGTTTCGGAAGACGGAACTCCGGGATACCGTAAATCAGTACACCGCCTGCCTCATGAAGTGCCTCAAAGATTGTCACATCATAGCCAAGTTTTGCCAGATCTCCGGCACAGGTTAAACCTGCAGGGCCGGAACCGATGACTGCAACCTTATGTCCGTTTAATTTCTCTGCTTTTTTCGGTTTAATACCATTTTCTCTTGCCCAGTCGGCAACAAAACGCTCTAATTTACCGATTGCAACCGGTTCACCCTTGATTCCGCGGATACATTTTCCTTCACACTGGCTCTCCTGCGGGCAGACACGTCCGCAGACTGCCGGAAGTGCGGAAGACTGACTGATAATGTGATATGCCTCCTCAAAGTTTCCTTCCTTTACCTGTGCGATAAATGCCGGGATATTGATAGATACCGGACAGCCCTTCATACACTGCGCATTTTTACAGTTTAAGCAGCGTGCTGCCTCAGCTTTTGCCTCTTCCTCGTTATATCCTAAACATACCTCTTCAAAGTTAGCCGCACGAACCTGTGGTTCCTGCTCGCGAACCGGTACTCTATTTAATACGTCCATTCTCTCTATCTCCTTTTCAAACGCTCAACCCTACTGACAGTTGCCACAGCCGCCGTGATGTGTATCACCTTCCTGCAGCTTTAACATCGCTCTTCCCTCTTCTGTCTTGTACTGTGCCTGACGTTTCATCGCCTGGTCAAAATCAACCTGATGCCCGTCAAACTCCGGTCCGTCCACGCAGGCAAATTTTACTTCCCCGCCTACTATCAGACGACATGCACCGCACATTCCGGTTCCGTCTACCATGATCGGGTTCATGGAAACAACGGTCGGGATTCCAAGCTCTTTTGTCAGCTTACATACGAATTTCATCATGATCATCGGTCCGATCGCTACACAGTGATCATAGCGTTTTCCTGCATCCCAGAGTTCCTGTAACTGATTAGTTCCCATACCGTGGAATCCATAAGAACCATCATCGGTCGTCACATAGAGATTTGTCGCAACTTCTTTCATCTGGTCTACTAAGATCAACAGATCTTTTGTCTTAGATCCCATGATCACATCACAGTCCACACCGTGCTCATGCAGCCATTTTACCTGCGGATATACCGGTGCTGTACCAACACCTCCGGCAACGAAAAGGATCTTCTTTTTCTTTAATTCTTCAATATCTTCGTCAATCAGGTCAGACGCACATCCAAGCGGGCCTACAAAATCCTGGAATGCATCTCCTTCCTGTAAATATGCCATACGCTCTGTAGATGCTCCGACAGTCTGGAATACGATCGTGATCGTACCTGCTTCCCTGTCATAATCACAAATGGTAAGCGGAATACGCTCGCCCTCCTCATCAATCTTTACAATTACAAACTGCCCCGGCTCACAGTACTGTGCCACACGAGGTGCTTTGACATCCATAAGATAAATCTTATCTGCCAGTTTTTCTCTTCTTACGATTGGATACATGGTCTCCTCCTAACATTTTTATATACATCAACATGCCCGTCAAAGTATTTATTTTCATACTTTAACATAATAAAGGAAAACACGTTAAATTTCAACGGCTTTCCTCTATTTTTTCTCAATTAGTTCTGTTTTTTCTCAAATTATTACTGCCAGATCCTGCAAAAAATCCTATTTTTCCCTTATTCTGCCTGTGAAAACAGGATCCTGTCGTTGACTAACCATCATTCCGCCTGCGAAAACAGGATCCTGTCATTGTCCAAACGCTTTCCGGCACAGACGGCAAACTGCTCTAACAGATCCTCCACCGTCATGCCCGCACGTTTTTCTCCGCTCACATCTAAGATGATATTTCCGGAATCCATCATCAGGGTACGGTTTCCAAGTTCTAATGCCTGGTGCATATTGTGGGTTACCATAAGGCAGGTGATCTTTCTCTCTGCAACGATCTGTTTGGTCAGGTCGAGCACTTTTTTTGCGGTTGCCGGATCCAATGCCGCCGTATGCTCATCTAACAGCAGGATCTTTGGTGTGACCATCGTCGCCATAAGAAGCGTCAGTGCCTGGCGCTGTCCTCCGGAAAGGAGTCCTACCGGCTGCTTCATGCGATCCTCTAACCCCATATCAAGCAGTGCAAGGTGCTCCCTGAATTTTGCCTTATCCGCCGCATTGATACGGCTGAAATATGCATTTTTTGAGGTTTTGGCGCGAAGATAGGCAAGTGCCATATTTTCCTCGATCGTCATATGCGGCGCGGTTCCCTTTAAAGGATCCTGAAACAAATGACCAATCACCTTGCTCCGCACATGTTCTTTCTGGTAAGTGATATCCTCCCCATCTAACACAATAAGTCCCCGGTCGATAAAAAATGCTCCGGTGATTGCATTAAATAATGTAGATTTACCTGCTCCATTGCTTCCGATAATTGTTGCAAAGTCGCCATCCTTCAATTCCAGATTCAGATTTTTTAATGCGCATTTTTCATTGACAGTTCCCGGATTGAAGGTCTTGCTGACATTTTTCATAATTAACATCACGGTTCCTCCTTCTTCTGGTTCTGTTTCTGGATCTGTTCCATATATAACTGGTTTTCTGCCTTTGCAAGGCGGCGCTGTTTCATAAACGCTGCCTGCTTTTTCAGATAAGGCAGTGCGATCGCAAATGCAACGATAAGTGATGATACCAGTTTTAAACATTCTGCCGGAACATTTAATCTTAAAGCAATCGCTACGATAAAGCGATACAGGCAGCTTCCTAATACCACGCCGATCACACGCTTTAACACACCGCCTTTTCCGATGATCGACTCCCCGATGATCAGACTCGCAAGTGCGATCGTTACCATTCCCGTTCCAAGATTGATATCACAGGATTTCTGATACTGTGCGAGCAGTCCGCCGGAAAGTCCGGTCATGGCATTCGCAACACAAAGTCCGATCGTGATCATAAGTCCGGTATTGATACTTGATGCCCTTACCATATCCGGGTTATCGCCGGTCGCACGGATGGAAAGTCCCAGTCTCGTATTTAAAAACCATGCCAGTATCACACCGACAATCACAACAAATACAGCTGCAACGATCAGTTTATACCAGGTTCCCCCGATATGATCTTTCGCCCATGAAAAAACCGTGTCACAGGAAAAAAGATTGATATTGGATGCAAAACCCATCACCGCAATGTTGATCGTGTATAATCCTGTATTTACGATGATTCCAGCTAAGATGGACTGAATACCCATTCTGGTCTGTAAAAATGCAGTAACGAATCCCGATACAACTCCTGCTGCCGCCGCCGCAAACAGTCCTAACACCGGATGTCCGGCAAGCGTCACCGTCGCACAGACTGCACAGCCTAATGTAAAGCAGCCGTCTGTTGACAGATCCGCGATATCTAATATGGAAAATGATACAAATAATGCAAGCGCAACCAGTGCATAGATAAATCCAAGTTCTAATGCGCTCTGTACAATGGAAAGTGTAATGATCGAACCCATAATCCCCTCCGGTTCCGTTTTTCTTCTATTCCGCTTTTATTCAAATTCTTCTGCGGTTGTAACTTCTTTTAATTCCTCACACATATCTTTAAATACACTGTCATCAATGCCAACAGCTGCAGCTGTCTCCGTGTTGACAGTCACGATACCACTGTCTAATGTGCGGACTGCTGTTGCTGCAGGATCAGCACCATTTACAAGGATGTCTGCTGCCATATCTGCCGTTGCAGTTCCAAGCTCTGTATAATTGACGCCATATCCTAAGAATGCTCCGTTTAACGCGAAAGAATCAGCTCCTGTATAGTGCGGGATCTTTGCATCTGCAAACTTTTCAAAGATTGCAAGCTCGGCTGTCATGATTGTGTTATCGGTCGGTGTGAATACTGCATCTACCCCTTCTGCCACAAGCGCATCTGCTGCTGCAGATACCTCTGCATTGGTGGTTCCTGTCTTTTCAATATATTCAATACCGTTTTCCTCACAGTAAGCGATTGCATCTGCAACCGGCACTTTTGAGGAATCCTGGCTCTTATCATATAACAGTCCGATTTTCTTTACATCCGGGTTGGCTGCCGTGATCAGTTTCATAACAGCCGTGGTGTCAAGTGCATCGGATGTGCCTGTGATATTTGCACCAGGTGCATTTAAATCTGCGACAAGTCCTGCGCTGACCGGATCTGATACTGCGGAGAATACAACCGGGATCTGATTGTCCTCTGTCGCATTCTGCATGATCATGGCTGCCGGTGTTGCGATCGGGATGATCACATCCACTTTTTCTGCAACCAGATCCGTTGCGATCTGATTTAAGGTAGAGGAATCTGCCTGACCATTATAGGTATAATCTGCATAATCGAATGTCACACCAAGTTCTGCACCTTTTGCATCAAGCTCTGCCTCGATCGCCTTCTCGATCTGGTTTAAGGAAGCATCATCTACATACTGGACGATACCAACTTTATATACCGTGCCATCTGCATTGGCGATCTCTGTCACATCCGCATTGGCATTCTCTTTTATTTCTGCGGTATTTGCATTATTCTGTGCATTTGTGTCTGTTTTCGCATTATTTCCCGTGCTGTTTCCACATCCACCAAGCACACCTGCTGTCATTGCCATCATTAATACTGCTGCCATCATTTTTCTTTTCATTTCTTTCCCCTTTCTGCGTCGTTCTCTGCGCATTACAGGTTTGTGCATAAGCACAAATCCTGTGTGCGAAAAATTCTATTTTTCGCACTTGTTCCCTCCAGATTTTAAATTTGGAAAAAGCCGTTTCGAGAGGTGGAATTCGTCATCATGCAAACTTTCGTTTACAATGTAAATGAATTTTACATTAAAAAACCGCCTCAGGTTCTTGCCTGAGACGGTAATAGTATCTATTATCGCGGTACCACTCATATTGACTGAAAAGTCCACTCACTTCATGTACAACCATACATGCCGGATGGGTAACGGGTCCGGTTCCCGGCGGCGCCTACTAAATTCTGTTCAGGCCGCCCTCAAAAGTCCATTCAGCAAATCCATCCATACTGCAATCCCACCACCTGCAGCTCTCTGTAATATCAAAAAATGCTTACTACTCTTTCTCAACGGTTTTTCTTTATGGGTATACTTTAATATATTAAAGTGATTTTGTCAACACGTTTTTTATTTTCTTTTTTTATTTTCTTTTTTCTCACACGGATTCATGTTATAATGTTGATGTATTATCCCATATAACTCCATAAATATAATTATGGGCTGGGAAATCCATATTTTTATTCAAAAGAAAAGTGGTATTTACCACGGAATGGAGGATTTTATAATGTATAAATTTACAGACGACTATTTAATTGGAATTGACGAGATTGATAATGAGCATCGTCGGTTATTTCAGATGATAAATGAAGCGATTGACCTTTCAAAAGAAAGTTCAGATATCTCTGTTATCTCCAAGAATCTGGTTTCCGGATTGAAAAATTACGCTGCAACACATTTCGCCCATGAGGAAGCTTACATGGAGCATATTCATGATCCTGAGCTTCCGATCCAAAAAAAAGAACATGAAGCATTTACAAAAAAAATCAACACTTTTGCTCTGGATACTTCTTCCCCGGAAGCAGCAAGGCAATCCCTAAACGACCTGCTGGCTTATCTGGCTCGCTGGTTATACCGGCATATCTTAAGCAGTGATACGATGATCGGAAAAATGTCTTCTATTTCTTCTGATGAAGAAGATCCATTTGCATTTTGCGAAAAATACAAAACCGGCGTTGAGTTAATTGATACTGAGCACCGACGGCTGTTTGAGATCATTCACGATACCAACGATCTGATTCACGCAGAACTTCTGCATGACAAATATGATGAGATCATGCACCTGCTTGCAGAATTAAAAGACTATACAGAATTTCATTTCCGTGATGAAGAAAATCTCATGGAACGCATCCATTATCCGGAAATCAGTGCTCAGAAACGTGCACATGCTGCCTTCGTGGAACGTCTTGTTGAGGTTGATTTAACAGATTTGGACGAAATGGATGACAATCAGCAGGAATATCTGATTGACCTGATCAATTTTTTGTCCGGATGGCTGATCAACCACATTTTAGGTTCCGATAAAAAGATTGGTGAGTATATGCGTGAACATGGAATCAAGGAAGAATAGGTTCAAAGAAAAACAAGAACACAAAAAATAATATCTGATTACTAAAAATTTTAAAAGGACAGAAACTGGATTCTTCGGATTCCAACTTCTGTCCTTTTCCTATGCATCTATTTGTTACTGTTCACATCTCCAAGTGTGACCAGCAGCGATTATTCTTCCCAGCTTACACATGTAGAACATATCCGGTTTACGAGAAATATACCAGCTCATCTTCCGGTTTTTCTGCCGGTTCGATGGATACCGGATAAAGTACCGGTCCTTTTCCCTTATACTCTCTCGCAAATTCCACATGCACTTCCGCAGTGATATTGATCCAGGATTTGTGCGGGATCTTGTCCTCATCCGCATATTTACACTTAAATCCGATAAATGTCACATCCTCGATGCAGCATGTCATCGCAAAACGTCCCGGCACAAACACTCCTTTTTTAAGTTTTTCCGGATTGTATACCAATGCCAGGAAAGATACTTTTTTGCCCTCATATTTTTTCGGATTATCCATACAGTCCATGTACCAGATTGCATAGTCTGCATCGGTGATCTCGATCACATCCGCAGAAAGATCAAACGGAAGTTCCTCCGGACGTTCATCCAAGCTGCCGTCCTCTCGCTCGAAGACGAGCTGTGCCTTGCGGTTCTGTGCCTTGACATTACGGCGGCATTTGCCTTTGTCCGTGCTGTCATCACAGCGGTTAAAGATCACGACATCTGCCTGGAATAACTGTTCCATTACCATGGTACGCATATTTGCAAGATACATGTCAAACGTTGTCGCATCCACAGTCGCTAACTGCTGTACGATCACCCAGTGTTTCGGGAGTTCCATATCCATCAGTGTTCCCATTCCCCAGGTACCATTGTATTCGATAAACACCTGCTCCGGCAGATATTCCGCCTGCACTTTGTTTAAAAACTCTTCGGTAAAATCCTCTTCATTTTCTACCATGACAAGTCTGGCGTTGATTTTTTTTAACTTCTCCTCGTCATATTCGACATCTCCGTCCTCACAGCAGATCACAACACTTCTTCCACCCTCAGTGAAACCATCATCAAATAACGTCTCCTTCACCAGAGTCGTCTTGCCGCTGTCCATAAAACCGGTAAATAAATATACTGGTATTTCGTTCATATAAATCTCCATTCCTGAGTAACTTTTTCCCGCTTTTACGCGATTCCAAACAGTTCCTCTAATCTGTGTTCGTCAATATGTGTACCAATCACACAGAGTCTTCCGGTATAATCTGGCTCTCCCTCACGGATCTCGTACTCACCCGGAACCATGTCAAAGTAGATCCAGGAACCATTCACATCGGCTACCATACCTTTTGCACGAAGGATCTCGCCGTAGTCGTCTGTCTCGCAGAGTGTCTTTAACACTTCCTCAATCTGCTCTTTTGTAAACTTATGAGGAGTCTCCTTGCCCCAGCTTGTAAATACCTCATCTGCATGATGATGGTGATGATGATCATGGCAGCCGCAGGTGCAGTTCTCGTCATGCTCCTCATGATCGTGGTCGTGATCATGGTCATGGTGATGTTCATGTTCTTCGTGATCATGGTCGTGATCATGGTCATGGTGATGTTCATGTTCTTCGTGATCATGGTCATGATCATGGCAGCCACAGGTGCAGTTCTCGTCATGCTCCTCGTGGTCGTGGTCATGATGATGCTCATGCTCATGTTCTAAAGCTTCCTCTTTTGCATGCTGCTCTGCGAGAAGTTTTACTTCCAGAGAGTCCTGTCCCTCCACTACTTTTAAGATCTGTTCGCCTTTGATCTCATCCCATGGAGTTGTGATAACAGCAGCTTTCGGATTTAATGCCTGGATCTGTTTTACACACAGCTCTAACTGCTCTGGTGTTGCCTTCTGGCTTCTGCTTAAGACAACCGTTGTTGCATATTCGATCTGGTTGTTGAAAAATTCACCAAATGCTTTCATCTGTTTGCTTGCCTTTAATGCATTTACAACCGTGATCAGTCCGTTTAATTTGACATCCTCGTCTTTTTCCACGTCGATGACAGATTTCATAACATCGGATAATTTACCAACACCGGACGGCTCGATCAAAATACGGTCCGGATGGAACTTCTCGATGACTTCATGTAAGTTTTTACCAAAATCGCCTACTAAGGAACAGCAGATGCATCCGGAATTCATCTCTGTGATCTCAATTCCTGCATCCTTTAAAAATCCTCCGTCAATGCCGACTTCACCAAATTCGTTCTCAATCAGAACGATCTTCTCGCCCTTAAAAACTTCCTCGATCATTTTTTTAATAAATGTTGTTTTTCCGGCTCCAAGGAAACCAGATATAATATCAATTTTTGTCATTGTCTTATCTCTCCCTTCACAAACACTACTATTTTACTCTAGTTTTTCCTCTTTTGCAAATTTTTGCATGGATTTCATGAAACTTTTATATTTTACGCTATACACTTCTCTTCTACACAGCACTCTTATTTATGAAACTGCATCTGATACAGTTTTTCATACACACCGCCTTTTTCTAACAGTTCCTCATGCGTTCCTTCCTCCGCAATGCCCTCCTCCGTCAAAACCAGGATTCGCTGTGCATTTTTGATTGTGGAAAGCCGGTGTGCGATCACAAATGTTGTACGATTCTTTGCCAGTTTTTCCAGAGAATCCTGCACGACTTTCTCACTTTCATTGTCAAGTGCACTCGTCGCCTCATCAAAGATCAGGATCGGTGGATTCTTTAAAAATACCCTTGCAATGGACAAACGCTGTTTCTGCCCGCCGGAAAGTTTGATTCCCCGCTGTCCGATATCTGTTTCATACCCATTTGGCAGCGACATGATAAAATCGTGTGCATTGGCATTTTTCGCCGCTTCAATCACTTCCTCACGTGTTGCATCCGGTTTTCCATAACGGATATTATCAAAAACGGTTCCGACAAACAGATACACATCCTGCTGTACGATACCTATATGGTCGCGCAGGCTCTTTAACCTGATATCCCGGACATCGCAGCCATCAATCTTAACTGCTCCTGCCGTCACATCATAAAACCTCGGAATCAGTGAACACAGTGTACTCTTTCCGGCTCCTGACGACCCCACAAGTGCCATATAAGCCCCCGCCGGAACGTTCAGGTTAATATGATTTAACACACATTCCGTATTTTCCTCATACTGGAAAGATACATCCTCAAAGCTGATATCGCCTTTGACATTGACCAGCTCTTTTGCATCCTCTTTATCTGCAATATCCGGTTCGATCGCCATGATCTCCTGAAAACGTTCAAACCCGGTATATCCGTTCTGAAACTGTTCCGTAAAATCAATTAGTGTCCGCACCGGCTCTGTAAACACGCTGATATAAAGCAAAAATGTGACCAGATCACTGATATCCACACTTCCCTTTGCGATCAGAATGACACCCGCAAGTATGACATTTACCTGGATCAGGGTCGTAAAAGTACCAAGTCCTGCCGAGAAACTTCCCATATAATAATAACTGTTCTTTTTTGCGCGCAGAAAGCCTTCGTTTCCCTGACGGAATTTTTCTTTTTCGATATCCTCATTCGCAAATGACTTTACCACACGGATCCCGGACAAATTATCCTCGATCTGTGCATTGATATCGGCGATCCGCTCGCGGTTGCTGCGAAACGCACGGCGCATTTTTCCGTTCATGTAATAGGCAAACAGAAACATGAACGGCAGCACTGCAAATGCGGCAAGTGCAAGTGCCGGTTTAATACTCATTAAGATCACGAACGCACCAATAATTTTGATCAGGGAAAGGATAATGTTTTCCGGTCCATGGTGCATCAGTTCTGTGATATCAAATAAATCCGTCGTAATACGGGACATCAGCTGCCCAACCTTCTGATCATCATAAAAGGAAAATGACAGCTTCTGAAAATGTGCAAAAATCTCCGCACGCATGTCATACTCGATTTTAGCGCCCATCACATGCCCCTGATTTGCAATAAAAAAACGGCTGTAACAGTCTACCGCCACCAGTGCGAATAACATAAGCGCAATCCAACGGATCTGTCCTAAAATCGCCTGCGGTTCCATATAGATTAATGTAGATGTCACATAACGGATCACAAGCGGGATCACAAGCGCGACCGCCGCAGATACCGTTGCAAAAAACATATCTGCCCAGAACACTCCCAGATACGGCTTATAATATGAAATCATCTTTTTCAGGTTTTTACTCATAGTATTCCTCCATTTCCAACTCTTTTATTTTATCTATCCTGTCCCAAAAGTCAAGAATATGTGCTATACTAAAAGAAGCACACAGTGACATTGAGACTGCCAAAGTGCGATCCAATGTCAAATACGATAAAAAGGAGTACATGTATGGATACAATCAAAAGCAAATACCATGAAACACTTGCTGCAACAGTGATCAAAAACCTTGAAAAACGCCAGATGGAAGGCTACTACTGCCCGACCGTAGAAGACGCAGAAAAACTTGCATTTTCATTCTTAAAAGATGGGCAGACCGTATCTTTCGGCGGCTCCATGACCTTAGAGGAGACCGGCATGCTGACAGCGCTCCGCCATGATCCTTCCATCCATCTGATCGACCGCTCAACCGCAAAAACACCGGATGAAACAAAAAAAATGTATCACGACGCTCTTTCCAGCGACGTATATTTTATGAGTACCAATGCAATCACAACCGGTGGCGAGCTTGTCAACATCGATGGAACCGGAAACCGTGTTGCCGCACTGATCTATGGTCCGGAAACTGTTGTTATTTTAGCTGGAATGAATAAAATTGCCGCAAATGTAGACGAGGCCCTGAGCCGTGTACATAATGTTGCCACAGTACAAAACTGTATCCGTCTTGACAAAAAAACACCTTGTGCCATAACCGGTGCCTGCGCAGACTGTCTTTCTCCGGACTGTATCTGTAATCAGGTTGTCATCACCAGAAGAAGTGGAATCAAAGGGCGTATCAAAGTACTTTTGATTGGAGAATCTTTCGGTTATTAATTAAAAAAGAACCGTGAAAATATGAATTTTTCAGTTTGTTAACTGTTTTTCATATTTTACGGTTCCTTTTTTCGTATCTTTTCAAAATAATTTCCCATGGCTGCTATTTCTTTTTTGCAACCATTTTACAACCATACTCTTCGGTCTCCGGATTGCTGTTCTGCTTACGAACCACTTTATACTCATAACGCATTCCTGAATCAGTTACATCCATATAAAGCTGTAGCTGCATTCCAACGTCCAGACAGCCGGAAATTCCTTTAAACAGTACACCATTTGCGCTCATATTTTTGATGGTAACCGGTATCGGCTTATGGAGCGTTATCATGTTATTTTTTATCCTGACACCTTCGATCTTGCCAGATGCTTCAATCTCATAACGCTCAAATTTTCTGCCTTTTTTCTGTTCTTCATCGTATAGCGCAATCGACATTTCGTTTGCGATCACCGCCCCCTGTACGGTACCTAAATAAGAATATATTTTGTTCTCCAGAAAAACAAGCAGTCCCACTGGTTCTTTCGGGCGATATGCCATCGCACTCGCCCGCACTTTGATGATATTTGTCAGCAGATTATGACCAAGAATTACCGTGTCTGCAAGTACACTGTTTTTTTTCTGTTCACGGATAATTACCCGGCAGTTTTTTAAATTAATCATAAAATATCATCTCCATTCTACTCATTTCGTATATTCTGTCTCTATCTTAAATTCGTATTTCATACATCTTTTCTCATATTATAAACATATTTATGCATTTCTGCAATACTATGCCCTTTGCTCCACGATATTTCTAAAGATTATCCACCTTACGAATAGACTTATTATCGCAATAAAATATATCTGGTAAATAACCTCACTCAGAGAAAAAAAAGACTACCACACATGCGGTAGTCTTTTTGCACTACAACTAATTATTAGTTGTATTTTCTTTTTCTAGCTGCTTCAGATTTTTTCTTACGTTTTACGCTTGGTTTCTCGTAGTGTTCTCTTTTACGAATCTCCTGCTGGATACCTGCTTTTGCGCAGTTTCTCTTGAAACGACGTAAAGCGCTATCTAAAGTCTCGTTTTCTTTTACAATTACACTAGACATTATCTCACACCTAACCTCCCTCCAGTTGCGTATTGTGCATATTCAACTGTTTGGGTAATATTTATTGCACTATATAGCATTATAACATATTTTCCCGGTTCGTCAACCTATTTTTGAAATAATTTCAGATTTTTATTTGAAATTATTTTACGGTAATCTGAACTTTAACAGTTTTCCCATTCGCTGTGACAAGAATGGTTGTCTTTCCTTTCCGAATGCCCCGGACAACACCTTTACTGTTTACTGTAGCGACTTTCTTGTTCTTAGACTGATATGTTATTTTTGTTTTTGGCATTGCAGTGGCTTTGATCGTCGCTTTTTTACCCTTTTTTATAGTAAGCGATGTCTTAGTCACATCCAATGTCTTTCCTGAAAATGAAACAACAGCAGGTGTATATTCCTTTTCTGATCTGTTAAGATAATACCAGCAACCACTGTTTTTTCCATTCTCATAATTTTGCTTTACAACTGATTTCTTATCTACAGTAAGTGTCACATCATCAACATAAATACTTCCCTTATATGCCTTATTAAAACCAGAGATGAACAGATGTCCATACACACTTCCCTTTGATGCAGAAATCCTGTCACAGTTATCCAATGATATTTTCACATTGACAACATAAAAATCACCATATTTTTTTACTTCTTTCGAATTCTTATCATAAGAATATCCTTCTTTCGAAGACTGTGCCATTCCGGCATATGTATCGCCATTTTTGCCTGTAAAAAAATTAACTGCAGGTTTTACCCAGATTCTTCCAGTTTTCATATAAACGGCTGGTACATAAATTTTTGTCTGAAATACATAAGTCTTTCCAAAAGTAATTTTTTTATTGGAAATCAGGCTTTTTACATATATCCCGCTGTCATCTCCACTTGCTGCATTCCTGGCAAAATCAACATTTATCTCTAATGCTTTTGTTTTCGCAGCAGCTATTACTTCATTGCTTTCGCCTGCAAAAATACATGTAAACATCATTGCAAATGCCATAACCACAGCAATTATCTTTTCCTTTATTTTCATCTGCATTTTCTCTCCTCTGTATTAAACATTTAACGCAGTTTAAAACGCTCTACAAGGCCCTCTAAGGAATCTGCTTCTGCAGAAAGTTCTTCACTGGTAGCAGATGTTTCTTCCGATGCTGCAGAGTTGCTCTGGATTGCGTCGCTGATTTGTTTCGTGCTGTCTTCGATCTCTTTTACAAAGGCTGCCTCACGATCAGATGCCGTACGGATCGTTGCTACCTCACCCACAATAGCATCCAGTTCGTTCAGAACATCCGTCAGAGATTCTGCCGTCTGCTGTGTCACCTGATTACCGTGTTCTACTTCATTCTGGTTCTCTGTCAAAAGCTGTTTTGACGTATCTGCAGAATTTGCACTGCTCTCAGCAAGCATACGGATCTGCTCTGCAACAACTGCAAATCCTTTTCCTGCCTCACCGGCTCTTGCTGCCTCAATAGATGCATTTAAGGACAACAGATTTGTCTGTGATGCAATACTCTCAATTTCTTCGATAACCTGTCCGATTTCCTTGGATGTCACGGAAATACGCTCCATTGCCTCTGTCAGTTCTGTCATTTTCTGCTGGCTTACCGCTGCTGTTGTTCCAACGTCTTTCGTTTTATCATGTACAATATCAATCGACTTACTTGTTCCAAGAATCTGTTCTGTGATTTCTGAAACGCTCTGTGCTAAAGAATCAACGGCCACTGCCTGATCCGTTGCATTTTTGGCAAGATCCTGTGCGCTGACTGCAAGCTGGTCGGATCCCTGTGCCACCTGATTCGAAGATTCACGGATTGATTTTAAAGCATCACTAACATGTTCTGTTGTTGCAATCAGTTTTGCATGCACCGTATCAAATTCTCCCACATAAGCATCCCTGCATCCGGATTTTACCGTATAATCACCTTTTGCAAATGCATCCAGAATATGATTAAGATCTCCTATAATCCGTTGCAGCGTAGTTGCTGTTTTGCGAAAATCTTCTGCAAGTTCTCCGATCTCATCCTCCGACTGATAAGCAATTTCAATATCAAGTTCTCCACCAGAGATTTTTTCTGCCACACTACTTAGTTCCCTGACCGGTTCTACAATATAGTGTATCAGCATCTTAGCCCGTTTCAATGTTGCCAGAATACTGCAGACTGTTATAATCGCAAGCACAACAATACCTCCGGCAAGCACAAAATACTCTGTTGCAGACGGAACAATTTTTACTGCAAACATTAAAAATACTGCAAACGCCACGCTGACCACATATAAAACTATGATCATTTCAAAGCTTCCGTTTACCTTTTCTTTAATACTCTTATTTTTAAATTCCATTTCTTTATCCATCTTTTGCCTCCATAGCTAAAAAGCTGTCATCTTCCGTGATTCTTCAGTTGCGGGACAATCATGCTAAACAGCTTTTAGGAAAGCTGTGCCTCAAGTGCTGTTTTTGCCTCTGCGATCGCCTCCAAAATACCAGCCGGATTTTTGCCTCCCGCCTGTGCCATATTTGGACGTCCGCCGCCGCCACCGCCGACTTTGCCGGCAATGCTCTTGATCAGGTTTCCTGCATGCGCTCCCTGTTTCATTGCTGCATCAGTTGCCATAACGATCAGATTTACTTTTCCTTCACAGGAAGAAGCAAGTACGATCACACCTTCACCAAGCTGTTCTTTTAACTGGTCTCCAAGATCACGCAGACCGTTCATATCTACACCGTCTACGGCAGAAGCAAGTAATTTCACACCTTTTACTTCCACAATCTGATCCATGACATCTCCAAGCGCCTCTTTTGCTGCTTTGCTCTTTAAGGACTCGTTTTCGCTGGTCAGTGCTTTGATCTCTGCCTGCATATGCTCGATTTTCTCTGTTAATGTCGCCGGTGTTGCCTTTGCCGCTTTCGCTGCCTCTAAAAGTTCTTTCTCTAAATTGCGATAGTAAGCAAATACGTTGTCTCCGGTCAGTGCCTCGATTCTGCGGACGCCTGCTGCAACACCATTTTCAGAGATGATTTTGAATGCTGCTATTTCGGATGTATTCTTTACATGAGTACCACCACAGAATTCTTTGGAAAAATCTCCCATGGATACCACACGGACAGTCTCTCCGTATTTTTCGCCAAATAACGCCATGGCTCCTGTCTTTTTCGCCTCATCTACAGTCATCACATCTGTGCGTACCGGAATTGCCTCTGCGATCTTATCATTAACGATCTTTTCTACTTTTTCAAGTTCCTCCGGTGTCATGGCTGCAAAATGACTGAAATCGAAACGGGTACGCTCGCCATCCTGATAGGAACCTGCCTGCTCTACGTGGGTTCCTAATACTTCACGCAATGCTTTCTGCAGTAAATGTGTTGCGGAATGGTTCTTACAGGTCTTTGCACGGAGTGCTGCATCTACCGAAAGATCTGCCTCATCTCCTGTTTTCATCATACCGGAGATCATCTTTCCGACATGTCCTACTTTTCCGCCAAGTAATTTGATCGTATCCTCTACCTGAAATTCTCCGGCTGCAGTGCGGATGATACCCTTATCTCCCTGCTGTCCACCCATGGTAGCATAGAATGGAGTCTGTTCTACGATCACGGTTCCAACCTCTCCATCGGATAATGCCTCAACGATCTCCGTCTCTGTGGTAAGTACGGTAATTTTTGACTTGCAGTTTAAGGAATCATAGCCTACAAACTCTGTGGTAACAGAAGGATCGACAGACTCATATACTGTCTCATCAGCGCCCATGTAGTTTGTCACTTTGCGGGCTTTTCTCGCTGTGGTACGCTGTACTTCCATCGCCTTTTTAAATCCCTCTTCATCGACAGAAAATCCTTTTTCTTCGAGGATCTCCTGTGTCAGATCCATCGGGAATCCATAAGTATCATAAAGTTTAAATGCATTCTCACCGGAAAGAACCTTTACGCCGTCTGCTTCCATCTGTTTTTCCATATCAGAAAGGATGGAAAGTCCCTGATCGATCGTTTTTCCAAATTTTTCTTCTTCCTGGGATAATACTTTAAAGATAAAATCTTTTTTCTCTTCAAGTTCCGGATAACCATCCTTGCTCTCATTGATTACGGTAGCAGCCAGTTTCGCCATGAAGATACCGTCAATGCCAAGCATTCTTCCGTGTCTTGCCGCGCGGCGGATGATACGGCGGAGTACATAACCGCGTCCCTCATTTGAAGGCATGATACCATCGGAGATCATAAACGTTGCAGAACGGATATGATCGGTAATCAGACGGATGGACACATCATCTAATGCATCTACCTGATACTTTTTGCCGGACATCTCACATACCTTGTCGCGGATCGCTTTCATGGTATCAATATCAAATACGGAATCTACATCCTGCATCACAACAGCCAGACGCTCCAATCCCATACCGGTATCAATGTTTTTCTGCGCAAGCTCTGTGTAACCGCCCTTACCGTCGCCCTCGAACTGGGTAAATACGTTGTTCCATACCTCCATGAAACGGTCACAGTCACAGCCTACTTTACAGTCCGGTTTGCCGCAGCCATATTTCTCTCCACGGTCATAATAGATCTCTGAACAAGGACCGCAAGGACCAGCGCCATGCTCCCAGAAGTTATCACATTCTCCGGTCTCCGGATCACGGTAAAATCTTGTGATCTTCTCTGCCGGAACACCTACTTCTTTGTTCCAGATCTCAAATGCCTCATCATCTTCCCCATAAATAGACGGATACAGTCTGTCCTCCTCAAGGCCGAGAACCTGTGTCAAAAACTCCCATGACCAGTGGATTGCTTCATGTTTAAAGTAATCACCAAATGAGAAATTGCCAAGCATCTCAAAAAATGTCAGGTGACGTGCTGTCTTACCGACATTCTCAATATCGCCGGTACGGATACATTTCTGACATGTGGTCACTCTTCTCCTCGGCGGTATTTCCTGACCTGTGAAATATGGCTTAAGCGGTGCCATACCTGCATTGATCAATAGTAAACTGTTATCATTGTGTGGTACCAATGAAAAACTCTTCATCGCAAGATGTCCCTTGCTTTCAAAAAACTCAAGATACATTCTGCGCAATTCATTTTCTCCATAAAACTTCTTCACGACAAGTTCCTCCAACGTTGTATAAACTATTTCATGCCCTGTCTTTTTGCAGGGTCACGACGGCATTATTCTTTTCCGGCATTTCCGGAAGCTGCAGTGTCTTTTTTCGCTTTGCTTTTCTCTGCCCATTTTCTGCCAGCAAATACTCCAGCAACTGCAACAGCTGCAAGAATTACCATTATTAACACATAATGTACAAACCATCCAAATACTGCCATAAATACCCCTGCCTTTCTATCTTCTATAACTTATTCAGTATAACGCACTTTTTTCCTATGAGTCAAGCGTTAACACTACTTTTCCTCAATCAGGAAAACCTGATTTTCATGTGTGATTTCCACCACACGCTCCGCCATCCCCGGATTCCATATTTTCTTTTTATAAACCGGAATATGTGAATAATCTTGCCACATATGCATTGGGAACACATATTCCGCGGATGTGGTCTCCAAAAAATAATCCATTCCGAGTTCCTGATCTGCGCCCTGTCGCGGATCCATCGGAACAAATGCAAGATTGATTGGTTTTCCCGCCAGTTTTTTGATCTGTGTCCGGTATTCCCTGCGCATCCTGCCGTTGATCAGATCTCCCGCCCCTTCCCATGTCCAGTCATTCAAATCTCCTGCATGGAAAAAAGTTGCCCCTCGTGTTTCCACATAAAATGCAACACCTGCATCCGTTGACCGCAGTGTCTCGATCTTCACATCATCCACCTGATATTTTTCGCCTGCCGAAACATAAGTGATCTTCTCTCTGATATCATCCGGGAATCCATGTTTCTGTAAAAAATGCGGGCTCATTTTACAGTCTTTTGAAAGTATATAGTGGATATTTTTATATTTTTCTGCCCAGTGCAGCACATCCATATCAAAATGATCCTGATGTTTATGACTTGCAAACACATAGACTGGTGTGTCCGGCTCGTATTCCGGAATCACACCGCAAAATGTGTATCCTTTGATGCGGTCTCCTGCAAACCAGTCAAAGATCAGCACCTTCTCATCCACTTCCACCAGAAAACAGCTGTGATGTATAAATATTACCTGCATAATTCTCCTTCTGTTATTTCATACGGCGGATGATCTCATTTGCACGGCGGTAAATATCTGCCGGATCAAATCCGATGTCAAATTTCTGGTCTTCATATAAAACTTTTCCATTTACCATAGTCAGTTTTACATTCTGCTTGCTTCCGCTGTATACAAGATTTTTCACGATATTATTTTCCGGCTGCATGTTCGGCTGGTTCAGATCGATCATGACAAGGTCTGCTTTTTTGCCAACCGCAAGACTGTCACAGTCAAATAACTGCATGGCATGTGCACCGCCTGTGGTTGCCATATATAAGATCTCATCGGCGCTGACGCATTCCGCATCCATTTCACGCACCTTTGCAAGTGCAGAAGTCAAAAACATCTCACGGAACATATCCAAGCAGTTGTTGCTTGCCGGGCCATCGGTTCCGATCGCCATGGAGATTCCCTCATCCACAAAACGTTTGGTCGGACAGATACCGGAAGCAAGTTTTAAGTTGGAAGCCGGGTTTGTCACTGCGGTCAGTTTTTTCTTCTTGTAAATTTCAAAATCAGCATCCTCAAACCATACACAGTGGTAACCGCCGCCGCCGTACTCGTACATACCAAGTGCATCCGTAAGCTGTGTCGGTGTCATGCCCCAGCGCTCTTTGCACTCTGCCACTTCCAGTTTTGTTTCGGAATTGTGCAGCCATACCGGGGATTTTAATTTCTGTGCCAGTTTTGCCACGCCCTCCATCAGTTCTTTTGATGTCGTGTATTCTGCATGAAATCCCACGATAAAGCTTGTCAGGTCACTCATCTCATTGACAATGTGATAATTTTCCTCCATCAACTCTACCGTGCCGCCAAAGTTGTTCAATCCGCTGGTCTGAACGGTACGGAATCCGGTATCTACCGATGCCTTTGCATCGATCGGCGGGAAGAAGTACATATCAAAGTTGGACGTAATACCGCTGGTTAAATATTCCATAATTCCAAGGATGTTAAGCCAGTATACATCATCTTCGGTAAGCTGTCCTTCTTTTGGGAATACCTGTTTGTTCAGCCAGTCCTGCAGTGGAAGGTCGTCCGCATAGGAACGCAAAAATGTCATTGCCGTGTGGGTGTGCGCATCTTTAAATCCCGGCATTAAAAGGTTGCCTTTTGCGTCAATCTCGCGCTCCCATACCAAAACTTCACCGTTTTTGCAGACAGCATCCACGCCTGTCTTACCGTCCCCGATGTAGCAGATTTCTTTTCCTTTTACCCAGAGTTCGCCTTCGGTGATCTGGAATTTGTGGTTTTCTGCCGGAACTAATATTTTTGCGTTGTAGAAACGTATGTTCATTGTTTTTCCTCTTTTCTTTTTGTGTTTTTCGTTCAGTGGATCAAAAAGTGTGACCGCCGTTTTTGATCTACTGAGTTGTAGTAACTTTAATTCTGCTGTGCTCCGATCGCTTTGATCGTTTCAGTTACGAGCGCCTTAAATTTCGGGGCAACGGCGTCAGCCGTCTCCTGAACTTCTGCGTGTGAGAGCGGAATTGATGAGATGCCGCTCGCAAGGTTGGAGATACAGGAGATTCCAAGCACTTTCATTCCCATGTGTTTTGCAGCGATCGCCTCACAGGCAGTACTCATGCCGACGGCGTCAGCACCTAAAGTGCGGCACATGGCGACTTCATGCGGTGTCTCAAACTGCGGTCCGGAGAGTTGGATGTAAGTGCCCTCTTTGATGCGGATCTCAAGTGCTGATGCTGCACGTTTTACAATATC